>Ga0209771_1002411_pt1 | contig 11315 bp, 6 predicted proteins | sample SaaInl59LU_5_DNA_FD_184639 | JGI IMG/M metagenome (GOLD analysis project Ga0209771, IMG submission 184639) | Marine microbial communities from expanding oxygen minimum zones in the Saanich Inlet - ESP_59LU_5_DNA (SPAdes) (version 2) | ecosystem: Environmental > Aquatic > Marine > Intertidal zone ...
GGTAAAATACCAGCGCGAAATTTTCCGGTAAGGGGCTCTAATAGTCAAGTGTGGATGGTACGAAAGAGTGGTTATTTACCAGAAATATAGGCAGCAAATAAATTGAAGCGCCTAATGGGATTAAAAGGGGTAATGGAGTATGAAGAGTAGCAAGCGGCAAACTAAGATCGGCCGTAAAAAAATCAACCGGAAGACAACCGGCTGAGTGCCCAATTTTAGTCTTGGGCAACCGAGTGAAAGAATTCACTCGATCTAAAATGGTGCGGACGGAGAGACTCGAACTCTCACACCTTGCGGCACCAGAACCTAAATCTGGCGTGTCTACCAATTCCACCACGTCCGCGTAGTTTTACATCTCCGGTGGAGGAGATGGGGTGGATGATGGGGCTCGAACCCACGACCACCGGAATCACAATCCGGGGCTCTACCAACTGAGCTACACCCACCACAGTTACTTCGTTACAGAGATTGGCGCGCCCGGCAGGGCTCGAACCTGCAACCTACGGCTTAGAAGGCCGTTGCTCTATCCGATTGAGCTACGGGCGCTTAGCCCGGACTCTTAAGGTTTGCCTTGGCCCCCCTCTCGAAGTGGTGCGTATACTATTCGCGCCCTTCGCACTGGTCAATAGCCAAAACCAGAATTTTTTAAATTAAATCGTTTTTTTTCATTATTGGCTATATTTTGAACAACTTTAACACCCAAACGGAGTGTTCATGCATTTACACACTGTTTTTCAATCTTAATATTAAGCATCACGATACCATTGCGTGCCCTCAGGGCCATCTTTTAATACGACACCCTGTGCCAGCAACTGATCACGGATTTCATCTGAGCGCGCAAAATCTTTCGCCGCCCTTGCCGTTTTGCGCTGTTCAATCAACGCTTCGATATCGGACGCGCTCATCTCCCCACCGCTCGTATGTTGCAAGTAGGCCTCAGGTGCTTGTTGTAGCAGCCCAATAAGATTTCCTAGCGCGCGTAACTGATTGGCTAACTCGACAGCAGCAGCAAGACCTTGCGCCTTTGCACGGTTCAATTCGCCCGCAAGTTCAAACAGAACAGCAAGCGCTTGTGGCGTGTTAAAGTCGTCGTCCATCGCAGCGAAGAAACGTCTTGTGTAATCACTCTGTTGATCGACTGCGCTGTCTGTTAAATCGACCCCTTGCAAGGCTTGATAGAAACGGTCTAAAGCGGATTTGGACTCGCGCAGGCTATCGGGGCTGTAATCGATATGCGAGCGGTAGTGGACGCTTGCCAGAAAATAGCGCACCACCTCTGGGTTATGCTCAGCTAGAACATCACGAATGGTAAAAAAGTTACCCAAGGATTTAGACATTTTCTCGTGATTTACGCGAACGGGACCTGCGTGCATCCAGTAGTTTACGTAAGTCGTGCCATTGGCCGCTTCTGATTGAGCAATCTCATTTTCGTGATGGGGAAACGGCAGATCAGGGCCGCCTCCGTGAATATCGAAGGTGTCACCTAAGCAGCATTTAGACATAGCCGAGCACTCGATGTGCCAGCCTGGACGCCCCTCCCCCCAGGGTGATGACCAGCTTAGTTCACCGGGTTTTGCGGCCTTCCACAATACAAAGTCAATCGGGCTCTCTTTGGCGGTCTCTACCTCAACACGCGCACCCGCTCGCAGCTCCTCTACCACCTTATTGGTTAGCTTGCCATAGCCGCTAAAGCGCTCTACACGGTAGTAGACATCGCCATTAGATGCTGGGTAAGCAAAGCCTTTCTCGATCAGTGTTTCTACCATCGCTACAATGTCATCAATGTGAGCCGTTGCACGCGGTTCTTGATCAGGGCGTAGAACGCTCAATGCGGCTTCGTCTTCGTGCATTGCAGCAATCATACGTTGGGTAAGCGCATCGACCGGCTCATTATTGTGCGCGGCACGCGCCAGTATTTTGTCATCTACGTCGGTAATATTGCGAACATACTCCACATCCCAACCGCGCGAGCGCAAGTAACGAGTAATCAGATCAAAACAGACCATGACACGCGCATGGCCGATGTGACATAGGTCATATACTGTAATACCGCAGACATACATGCGGATCTGGCCCGCGTTAATGGGGGTGAACGGCTGTTTAGATTTTGTCAAAGTGTTGTAAATTTGTAACATGCTTAGATCTATTCCTATCGATTACTCAGTGCCGAATTAGGCGGCGTCACGCGTGCCACCTCTGCAGGACCGAGAATACTTTTTTCACGTGTTATCAGAAGCTGCTCACCATACCAATGAATCGCCTCCCACTGTCCGGGCTGTGCCAAATCATAGCGTTTGGCTTGGTTCCACTCGATCTGCTGAGCTGATGGACTTAGCGGCACCAACCATATAAAGGGCTGAAGCATACCAATACCAGAACCATAACCTAGCAAGGCTAATGTCTGATGATACGCGCTATAATCTGCACCCGTAATTAGGCCACCTACAGCGAGTCGTTGCTCAGTATAGAGACTCTGCTGGCTCTGTGTGGGGTTTAGTTTATAGACTCGACTGTGGAGGTCTTGCCAATTTTTAGTAAATAGCCAGAGCTTATCACCAATCCAGGTAGCGGCTTCACAATCGTTATTGTGATCACGCCGCGCAACCGCGTACTGAACATCGCCCCAACGAAAATCACTGCGCCGCACCACCGCTCGCTCTTGCGAGAGCGATTTAAGTGGAATTTGATAAAGCTGCAGCCAGATCCGATCACCCCGGTTATTCCCACAATCGACAACATAGAGATCGCGCTCATTCGTGGCGAGGGCCTCCCAATCGAAATTGACGGCCCCATCAAGGTCCACTTGGCGTTCCAGTGGATTTGGCTGACCCAGACGGCTGAGGTCGAATCCATACAGACGGCTGGCGCCAGCTGAGTCATTCATCGACCAAATCCAGTTGTCGTGCAGTGCAAGTCCAGAGCTCTCTAAAAGCGGCGCTTGAAAACTGAGCAACGTCTGTACCGATAAACGCTGAGGCTCAACAACAACATCACCGCCAATCGCGCTACACCCTGTCAACCCTGATGCGACAGTTGCTAGAGCAACGAAACTCAAGCACCGGCTTAGGCGAACACATCGGCTTATTGGGTTCAATGTGGAGGCCTGCCTAAGCGCTACACTAATCAGTTGTTTGCTATCTTGGCCCACGAGTCACGCAGACCGACCGTGCGATTAAATACTAGGCGTTGATCAGTCGAGTCTATATCGACACTGAAAAAACCCTGTCGCTCAAACTGATAAGCCGTCTCCACTGCAGCACTTGCCATACCGATCTCAACACGTGCATTTGCAAATACTTGCAAAGAGTCAGGGTTGAGGCAATCTAAGAAACTGCGCTCTTTATCTCCGTCAGGGTTGGCTTCGGTAAACAGACGATCGTACAGACGTACTTCACAGGCAAGTGAGTTTTCTGCGCTCACCCAATGGATAACGCCCTTGGGTTTGTAATCTGTTGGATTCTCACCTTTAGTCGCGGGGTCGTAGCTGCACTTAAGTTCTACAACCTCCCCTGCCTCGTTAGTGATAACCTCTTCACAGGTGATGCAGTACGAACCACGCAGGCGAACAGCAAAGCCCGGCGCAAGGCGTTTCCACTTACGCGGTGCCTCCATGGCGAAATCTTCACGCTCAATAAGTAGATGTTTGGTCAGCGGAACCATGCGGTGACCCATGGTATCATCCTTAGGGTGTACAGGTACCTCGAACCACTCTTGCTCGCCCTCTTCAAAATTAGTGAGCGTAAGTTTAATCGGGTCGATAACGCACATAGCGCGCGGCGCACTCTCGAGGTCCTCACGAATGGCTGACTCCAGCATCCCCATATCAACCGTTGAGTTAGCACGGGTTACACCGATCATGTCACAGAACTTTCGGATAGAGGCAGAGGTGTAGCCACGACGGCGCAGACCAGAGATAGTCGGCATACGCGGATCATCCCAGCCATGAACATGGGCTTCGTCGACCAACTGTTTAAGTTTACGCTTTGAGGTAACCGTGTAGTTGAGGTTTAGACGCGCAAACTCATACTGACGCGGTTTAGCGGCCACTGGCAGGTTATCGATAAACCAGTCATAGAGCGGGCGGTGATCTTCAAACTCGAGTGTGCAAATAGAGTGGGTAATCCCCTCTATCGCATCAGATTGACCATGCGCAAAGTCGTAACTAGGGTAGATACACCACTTATCACCCGTCTGATGATGGTGCGCTTTACGTATCCGGTAAATGACTGGGTCGCGCATGTTCATATTGGGCGCCGCCATATCAATTTTTGCGCGAAGAGCAGCCTCGCCCTCTTCAAACCCACCGGCTCGCATCTTTTCAAATAGAGCGAGGTTCTCTTCAACCTTGCGATCGCGGAAGGGCGAGTTTTTACCCGGTTCAGTTAAGTTGCCACGGTACTCACGCATCTGTTCGGCGGTTAACTCACAAACAAATGCTTTACCGGATTTAATCAGATCAACAGCCCAGGCGTGTAGCTGGTCAAAATAGTCTGAGGTGTAGCGAATATCACCCGACCACTCGAAACCTAACCACTCTACATCGCGAACAATCGCATCAATATACTCTTGCGACTCTTTTTCTGGGTTGGTGTCATCAAAACGTAGATTACAACGCCCTTGATACTTCTGCGCGGTACCGAAATTCAAACAGATAGATTTTGCATGGCCTATATGCAGAAAGCCATTCGGCTCTGGCGGAAATCGTGTGATAACCTCACCTGCATGCGTGCCCTGCTCCAGATCTTTCTCTACGATCTGATGAATAAAATTGCTGACCTTTGGCGCTTCATTAGTGCTCATATCGTCTCTTAAACTTGATAAACAGGCATGCCGGCCAGTGCTGGCCGTAAAAACACGACATTATATACAAGAGTGCAACGGATCACAGCGAGCAATTGGGGTTTTCCCCTAAGTTACTGATATAATCGCCAAACTTAACACCAGCTAAGGAAATATAAATGATTGTTTTGCACACTAATCACGGTGAGATAAAGATCAAACTGAACCATGAAAAGGCACCAAAAACTGCGGCCAACTTTGAGCAGTATGTTAAGGATGGCTTTTACGATGGTGTTATTTTCCACCGTGTCATCGATGGCTTTATGATTCAAGGCGGTGGCTTTGAGCCTGGCATGAAACAGAAAGAGACTCGCGAGACGATTGAAAACGAAGCGGATAACGGCCTTCCCAACAACCGGGGCACCCTGGCTATGGCGCGAACACCTGACCCTCATTCGGCTTCTGCACAGTTTTTTATTAACCTTTCAGATAACGATTTTCTAAATCATAGTGGCAAAAACATGCACGGCTGGGGCTATGCCGTATTTGGAGAGGTGATCGACGGTATGGATACTGTTGATAAGATAAAAGCGGTCCGTACCACCTCGGCAATGGGTCACAGCGATGTACCCGCCGAAGATGTGATTATCGAAAAAGCTGAGATTATCGAGTAAGCGCATTGATCCGCTACTTTATATCCGATCTACATCTACAAACAGAGCGCCCGGAGATAACCCGGGCGTTGCTCTATTTTCTGGATAAGATCGCCACCGATGCTGATGAGCTTTATCTGCTGGGCGATATATTCGAAGTATGGATTGGCGACGACTGCACAGACCCTTGTGTTGAAAAAGTTGCACCTGCACTAAAGCGTTTGGCTGATAGTGGGTGCAGTATCTACCTGACAGTCGGTAATCGTGACTTCCTTATGGGCACAACAGGCGCAGCCATGTTAAGCGCTAAACTCTTGCCCTCCATTAGTATGCTCGATCTTCCTCAGGGTAAAGCACTGCTGCTTCACGGTGATGAGTTGTGCACAGCCGATATAGACTATCAGGCTTTTAGGGCTCTTGTTCGCCAACCCCTATGGCAGGCACAGTTTTTGGCAAAACCCCTGTCAGAGCGCCAAGCAATTGCGCGCTCGCTACGGCAGGAGAGTAAAGCCGCTGGCGCTGAAAAATCAGAGGCTATTATGGATGTAACCCCTGCAGAGGTGGATGCACTCATGTATCAGCATCATGCCAGCATTATGATTCACGGCCATACACATAGACCCAAGCGACACAGCATCAAGCTTGGCGAGCGTATTGTTTTGGGTGACTGGGGTAAGTCCGGCTGGTATCTACGTGCAGATCCTAACAGTGTGGAGCTTGTCTGCTTCGACCCAAGCGATTAAGTCAAAGTAGCTAGATTAGCGACCTGTCCTCAACGGGTTACAGACCTTAGCTGCAACTTTGGTGGGTCTTTTTAGCCTGCTAACCGCTACAAAGACTTCTAGATCTCAGGCTCTTCAATCGCATTAAACCGCTCCCTAACCTCCAGAATTTTAGGCAGTATACGATCAAATAGGTCGATTAAAGCTGGATCGAAATGCTTTCCACTATCTGCACGGATATGGGCCACTGTCTCTTCAATAGTCCAGGCTTTTTTATAAGGTCGAACTGATAAGAGCGCATCCAGGACATCGGCTATTGCGACAATGCGAGCAGATTCTGGAATCGCGTCTCCCGCTAAGTTAGAGGGGTATCCACTTCCATCCCAGCGTTCATGGTGCGCTAGCGCTATCTCGGCGGCCAGCTGAAATACGGGGGCTTCGCTGACTGAAAGAATGCCATGGCCAATTTTGGGGTGCTGACGCATCACGTGCCACTCGTCAGTATTCAACGGGCCCGGTTTTTTTAGAATAGTGCCGGGTATGCCCAACTTGCCTATATCGTGCATGGCGGCTGCCTGCTCCATCAACTCGGCACGCTCAGGTGACCAACCGGCCTGTCGCGCAATCTCAGCTGAGACAGCAGCCATGCGTCGAATATGGATACCGGTATCGGTATCGTTGTACTCGCCTGCTACGGCTAGCATCGATATGGCGTCGTTGTAAGCTCTCTCTAAACGATCGATACGTACCAGCGATATATGCGACTTTACTCGAGCGACCACTACATCAGGCTCTATAGGTTTAGTGATGTAGTCAACAGCACCAACCGAGAAACCTTTAACACCAAACTCACCCTCATTTAGGCTGGTTACAAAGAGTACGGGAATCAGCTGCGTTTGCTGATCTGCTTTTAATCGACGACAGACTTCGAAACCATCAATATCAGGGAGGTTAACATCTAATAAAATAAGTGCTGGTAGTACTTTTGAAGCGGCCTCAAGAGCCTGTAATCCAGTAGTGGCATAACTCAGCGAGTAGTGATCAGATAAAACCTCTCTAAGTCCTGCAAGCGTCTGAGGATCATCATCAACAACTAAGACACGGTGTCGCTGTGACAAAATACTTACTCCAGTTCAAACTTCATTTGAGTGGCTAAATTGACAAGCTCATCAATGGCTTGTTTAGTGTCGAACATATCAAGCGCTTTTTGCATACGCTCACGCTGATCAGTCTCTAATTGAGACTCAATTACGACGAAAATATTAGCAGCGCCGTCTAAATCATAGTCCGTCAGCGCCTTGTGTAAAGCGCGAACCTTTGCGATGAGCTCTTTTTTATCCATCTCGAGCTCAGGGCTATTCTCTTCACGCGCGTCATCCGCAAGAAAACGTTGACGAATAAGCACAAGCGTAGCATCTAAAGTATCTGTTAACACACGTGGACGATCATTGAGCGGCTGATGCTCCTCTAAACTAATCTCAATCTCAGCACAGAGATCCCTGACCTGTTCGAGCCCTAGGTGGCCGGCGGCACCACGCAGTTTGTGTACCGTTGAGCGCAACGCGTCAGGTCTATCAACTAAGGCCAATAAATTAGAAGGGGTATCCTCATACATCTGAGCAAATAGTTTTAGGTAGCGTCGATACTTGTCGCGTGTTTTAAATACTCGTAATCCGTATGAGTCATTAATCAGCGGTTTAACCAAAGCATCAGATGTCTCATCAAAGCGTGCACTGCTATCAAAGCTATCATCTACTTGGTTCGCAATAGAACGAATCAACATAACAGCGCGATCAACATCTATAGGTTTTGCAATAAAGGCGGTCATACCAGCCTCCATAGCAGCACTTCGCTGCATAGGCGTTACACCGGCTGTTAGCGCTAGAACAGGAAGGTTCATTAGAGCCAAGTCGGCTCGAATGCGCCTTGTTGCCTCTAAACCATCCATCTCAGGCATTTGAACATCCATTAGAACAAGATCGATTACGTGATCGCCGCGTCGTAAAAAACGCAAAGCTTCTCGCCCGTTTTCAGCTAACCATACGGTTGCCCCCTCATCCTCAAACATCATTTTCGCGACATCAAGATTGATACGGTTGTCATCAACTACTAGTAAACTAAACCCCGTCAGGCGCTCCTCATTTGGTATGTTCGAGACAAGTTCGTTAGTGTCAGTATTTCGTACACGGACTAACTCTTGATAGAGCGATAGTGGGCCAACTGGAAAATGTAGGAAGAGATTAAGCCCTTTCATGCCAGGGTAGTTATTCTCGGATATCTCATCCGTATTGCTAACCAGCACCACTACAGGCCAGTTTTCATCCTTTAACTGGTAAATTGGCTTCAAAAGATGGTCCAAATCAGGCGCTAAGTAAGCATCCGAGTCGAGTATCAAGGTTGTATTTCGATTTTGAAGTGAGGGTTCAAGCACTATTTTTTCCACCCAGTCTTCAGCATGAATATTGCTATGCACCTTAGCGCCAAATGAGGCAAGCGCCGCTTCAAGGCTGGTTCTCACCGACTTACTTTGATGAGCAATAAACACATCGCAATTATGCAGTGCGGCCAGACGGGTGGTCTCTATTGCTTGGCGATAGAGCGGCAGTTCAAATGAGAAGGTGCTCCCTCTATTAACCTCACTCTCAACATTGAGGCGGCCACCCATTAAACTAACGAGACGACTGGATATACTCAAGCCTAGGCCAGAACCACCGAAACGTCGGCTGATCGAAGCATCTGCTTGGGTAAAGGGGTCAAACAGCGCATTTTGTGCACCCGGCGCGATACCAATGCCGGTATCACTCACACTAAACTTAACTTTAATTTTGCTGCCATCTTGTTTTTGACAGCTTATGGTTAGACAGACTTCACCCTGTTCAGTGAATTTAATCGCGTTACTGCACAGGTTTACAAGAACCTGCTCGAGTCGCATGTAGTCACCAATGAGCGAACTAAACTCAAGGGGTGGCGGTACAACAATGAAGGCGAGCGATTTATCATTCGCTTGGCTTGAAACTAGAGTGGTGAGGTTGTCTAGCAGCTCCATTATCGAAAATGGACTCTGTTCTATATCAAGCTTGCCCGATTCAATCTTCGAGTAATCGAGTACATCATTAATAATCGCCAGCAGAGATTGAGCCGCACGATCTTGTTTGGCCACCAACTCGCGTGCACTCGCTTCTCGTATCTGTCGTTCAAGAAGGTGATTAATACCCAAGACGGCGTTGAGTGGTGTGCGAATCTCATGACTCATATTAGCTAAAAAATCACTTTTGACAGTGGCCGATAGCTCTGCCAACTCGCGGGCCTCTGATAGCTCTTGATTCAGAGCCTCTAACTCGACATTTGCCTCTGATGCTTTCTCGTAAGCAATGCGAAGCTCACGCTCTACCTTTACTTCGTCAGTTACATCCAACTGCGTACCGACAAGTGTTTGCGTCATACCATCAGGGTCTAGCTTAGTGGTTGCGATTATTCTGATCCATATCTCGTCTCCGTGCAGGTCTGTCGCACGCACAACCATATCAAGATGATCACCGTCGAGAATTGTTACCCTTATACGTCTTCGAATGCTCTCTTGGTAATCCTCGTCAATAAGATTCATCCACGAGCGAAAGTTCAAATCGAAATCGGTGCTCAGTCCATACTGTCTGTACATGCGCTCATCCCAGACCACTGAACCATCGCGAGTATCATACTCCCAAATACCTATATTCGAGGCGTCAACTGCCATATCAAGCCGCTGCGTCAATTGCAGCAACTCACGGCTAGCTTCATGATCTGCTGTCATGTCGCGAACGGCGCTGATAACCCGAACGTCCCCTGAAACCTCTACCGTATTAAGGGCCACCGAAACATGCATCTCGTGCCCATCTTTATGACAAGCAGTCAGTCGATTACGCGAGCTAACAGAGCGAGGTTTTGGATCCATGAGGTAATGGGCGCGCATCACGGGATGACTGTGGTGTATGCGGTCTGGGACCAACCTGTCAATTGACTGCCCGATTAACTCTTCAGGCTTGTACCCAAAAAGTGTCTCTGTGGCTTTGTTGACCTGAGTGATGATGCCGTTATTGTCGGTTAGCAGCGTTGCATCGGGTGCAGCCTCTAGCATTCTAAAAAACTGCCGTTCTCGAATTTCTGTTTCACGCATTGCATGACGCTTTAAATTAATCTGCCGGGCACCCCAAAGCGAGAGACCGACTAACAACAGCCAGACAACTAGAAAAACAGGAACCAGAACGCGAATAAGGGATTGTAACCTTGCGGTAATCGCCGATTCAGGATGCGCGGCTATCAGCGTCCATTCGCTATTATTGTGCACGGTTACACCGTCGAAAAGATTGTTATAGCGAATATCGGACTGAACTAATTTTCCAGTGAGTAAATACTCGCCTTCGGTTTTTCTCGTCAGCACCTCGGAGCTTAATGATTGCAAGGCGTTCCAAAACTCAGGATAACGATTTTGAACGAGTTCAGGAGCACGACTGGGGAACATGAATCCCCATTCTATATCTCTGCTCGGACCAATCAGCCAGTAACCCTCACTGTTCGAAAGCCAGATTTCCTGACCCCATGCAACACCTATATCGCGTAGCGCATTTAACATACGCTCGCCCTTATAATTGATGGTGACAATACCTTTTCTATTGCCCGCGATATCAACAAAAGGGGTTGCAAGCCTAAGGGTAGGTTTGAGCGGAATTTCGATAGTTCCACCCTCTACATTTAAATCAAAATCAGACAAATAGAGTGTGCGAGGATTAAGATCTAGCGCTTCCGTAACGTAGTAGCGATCGACTTTGGACTGTAACTGGTCGCTCACGACCAACCTTGGACTATCGTCAATATTGTTGATTCTAAGGCGTTCGTTGCCAAAATTATCAATCAGTCGCAGTTGATCGTATAAATCAATACGGCTTAGCATCAGATCACCCCATTGATCGCCAAGAAGTGTCCATTTAGACACATCAAAGCTTGCGCCGCTAAACGCTTGGGATAACAGGTCGGAGCGGCTAATATAAGCCAAGTCTCGCTCCGCTGCACCGATAAACTCACCAATCGTTCTGCGCGCTTGATCGAGTGCGACCTCTTGGCGAAACTCGAGTTGCTGCCTAATTTCGCCTTTTTCTGACTGATAAACGTAATTGTAGGCAACTAA
>Ga0209771_1002421_pt1 | contig 11279 bp, 12 predicted proteins | sample SaaInl59LU_5_DNA_FD_184639 | JGI IMG/M metagenome (GOLD analysis project Ga0209771, IMG submission 184639) | Marine microbial communities from expanding oxygen minimum zones in the Saanich Inlet - ESP_59LU_5_DNA (SPAdes) (version 2) | ecosystem: Environmental > Aquatic > Marine > Intertidal zone...
CTACCAACTGAGCTAAGGCACCTCCTCGCATAATGCGGTTGCAAATATAACGCAATTTTAATATTCGCAAAGTAAAATTTTATAAAAAATGGTTTTGTAAATTTACACTCTAAAAGAGAAAGATGAATTTGATAATTGACGTTGGAAATACAGCTACTAAACTGGCTGTTTTTCAATTAGATAAAATAAAGGAGGTTCAAACCGTTTCAACAGTAGACCTGGTCTTTGAGACCGAAAAATTACTTAAAAAATTTCCTGAGATCAATCAAGGTCTGTTGTCTGCAGTAAAGACTGTTAGTGATTTTGAGATAAAAACACTCCAAAAATTAGTTCCCATTACGATTTTAGACTCTACTTTTCCTATGCCTTTTAATAATTGTTACGATACACCACTTACTTTGGGTGTAGACCGTTTGGCGCTTATGGCTTCAGCAGTCCACCAATTCCCTAAGAGGAATGTTTTGGTCATAGACGCAGGCAGTTGTATTACTTATGATTTTATGGATGCCCATCATAATTATTTAGGTGGTGCTATTTCGCCAGGGATTCAAATGCGCTACAAATCATTTGAAGCATTTACATCAAACTTACCACTGCTTCCAAAAACAATCCCCAGTCATCATATCGGAAGCTCAACCGAAGCATCCATTCATTCAGGGGTCATTAATGGGGTCTTAAAAGAAATAGAGGGTACTATTCAGGTGTATCAAAATAAATATCCAGATTTAACAGTTATTTTAACAGGAGGAGACGCAGATTTCTTGTGTAAGCAATTTAAAATTAGCATATTTGCGAATTCAAATTTTCTTTTAGAAGGCCTTAATTTTTTACTAGAATTTAATTCAAACTAATGATAAAAAAGTTTTTAATACTCATAGCGGTTGTGTTTTCCAGTCTTTCTTTTGCACAACAAGGGTCTAGCTCTCCATATTCATTTTATGGCATCGGAAGCTTGAAGTTTAAGGGTACCGTAGAAAATCAATCCATGGGAGGACTGAGTGTTTATTCTGATAGTATTCATATTAACCTTCGAAATCCTGCCTCTTTTGCCGGTAAAAACCTAAAGTCTTTTAACAACGAAGCCAGACCCGTAAAATATACCATAGGAGGGAGTCATTCTGAGGTGAAACTTTCCAGTGGTTCGCAAACTGATAAATCGAGTACTTCTGGGCTTGATTATTTAGCCATTGCGATCCCCTTGGGTAAATTTGGAGCTGGATTTGGGTTATTGCCTTATTCATCTGTAGGATATAAATTACAATCCAGAGATGCTGACGATGTTCTTCAGTACAAGTACAGAGGTGAGGGAGGATTAAATAAAGTCTTTTTAGGATTTGGATACCAATTGACTAATGATTTAAGATTAGGAATTGATGCAAGTTATAATTTTGGGAATATTATAAACACCAATATTGCTTATGGGTATAACTCATCAGGTCAACAGTTGCAATATCAATCTAGAGAATCTAACAGATCAGATTTGGGGGGTCTCACCTACAATTTTGGATTAATTTTCTCTAAACTCATAAAGCCAAGCTTAGAAGTGACCGCTTCTGCAACTTATTCTCCTACATCCGAACTCACCTCGTCTAACAGCCGAGCTTATTCGACGATCGCAATTGATCCAATAACACAACAAGAATTTACAATTAGTGTGTCAGAAGTAGATTTATCTCCTTTTAATCTTAATACAACCCAATTGACCTTACCTTCTAAGACGTCTTTTGGTTTGGGAGTAGGTACCCCCAGAAAATGGTTTGCAGGTGTTGAATATACGTTTTTAGAAGCAAGTCAATTTTCCAATCGACTTCTAACCATTGACAATGCATCTTATCAAGATGCTTCAACAATTTCGTTTGGAGGGTTTTACATTCCAAAATTTGATTCTTTTGACCGTTACTGGGAACGCATTGTTTACAGGACTGGAATTCGTTTTGAAGACACAGGATTGCGAATCAATAATGAAGATATCAAAGAGTTTGGCATATCTTTTGGAGTAGGACTTCCAGTGGGCCGTATATTTTCAAATGCTAATATTGGCTTTGAAATTGGGACTCGCGGAGTTGACACTGCTAATTTGGTGAAAGAAAATTTTGTAAAATTCCAGATGAGCTTATCCTTAAACGATCGCTGGTTTGAGAAACGAAAATTTAATTAAAAATTTACACAATCAACTAGAGCTTTTCAAATAGCCTAAATATCTGAAATAAATATAAAAACAGACAGATGAAAACTAAAATCACCTTTTTAATCACATTCCTACTATTAACTATCACAACAAGCTCTGCGCAAAATGAGCAGGATTTAGAAACACTTTCTATTTTTAGTGAATTGGTAAAATCAAAAAACTACTCAGCAGCTTACACTCCATGGATGGAGTTGCGAAATAGAAATCCAAAATTTAATAAAGCTATTTTTATTTACGGAGAACGAATCCTTAAATATAAGATTGACAACTCTGAAGGAGATGAAAAAATTAGTTTCCTCAGCGACATGTTAAAACTTTGGGAAGAGCGTAAATCTGTTTTTCCAAACATTACACCAAGTGGTGCTTATATGGCAAAAGCGTGTCAATTAAAATATGAAAACCGTAAAATTTTAAACAAGTCCAAAGAAACACTTTACGATGCGTTTGATACTGCTTACACTACGGATTCCAAAACGTTTACAAACCCTAAGAGTTTGTATACCTATTTTTCTTTGATGGTGGACCTGTATGATTCTGAAGTTAAAACAGCTCAACAATTGTTTTCTAAGTATGACGACATTAGCGAAAAAATTGAGTTTGAAGTTAAAAACTACACCAACAAGCGAAATGCTTATTTAGACGAAGATGGAGAAGTAAAAGCAATGAGTTCAAAAGATGCTCGCAAACTTAAATCGTACAACAGTTATTTGAGTGCTTACGATAAAATTGCTGGGAGTATAGATACCAAGTTGGGCGCAAGAGCCAATTGTGAAAACTTGATTCCACTTTATAGCAAAGATTTTGAAGAATTTAAAAACGATGGAGTTTGGTTGCAACGTGCCATGAACAGAATGTATGCAAAAGAATGTAACGATGACCCATTGTTTGTTAAAATTGTGGAACAAAAAAATACATTGGAGCCAAATGCAGATACCGCATTTTATTTAGGAATTTTAAAAGACAAAGTAGGAAAGAGTTCAGAAGCTTTGTCTTACTATAACCAAGCAGTTGATTTAGAGTCTGACAACTTTGAGAAATCAAAAATCTTATATAAAATTGCGACAAATTTCAAAAAGAAAGGGCGTTACAGTCAGGCTAGAACCTATTTCATGAAAGCGCTTAAAGCAAATCCAAGTATGGGGAGAGCTCATTTAGCCATTGCGGCGATGTATGCTAAAAGTGCAAATGATTGTGGAACAGATAACTTTTCAAAAAGAGCGGTTTATTGGCTCGCTGCTAAAGAAGCAGCCAAAGCAGGAAGAATAGATCCTACAATGAAAAAAAATGCAGCGAAATCAATAGCAAATTATGAAGCTAAAGCACCTACTAAAAGTGAAATATTTTCATCGGGACGTGCAGGTCAAGTCATCAAAGTTGAGTGTTGGATTCAACGTTCGGTAACGGTTCCATCGCTTTAATGAAATTTAATCACAAAATAGTATTAAAAAACATCGTTCCACTTGTTGTGGTAACGATGTTTTTTTCTTGTAACAACACTCTCAAAGAAGTGCAAGGGCTCGATATAGCTTCTTACACACCCTTATCCATTGCCGAGAATATCAACACCAAATACACCGATTCAGGCCGTCTGACAGTAATTTTGATAAGTCCCAAAATGGTAAACTTTACAAATCGTGAGTTTCCGTTTTATAAATTTCCTGAGGGAATCGATCTTACCCTTTTTGACGACAATAACAATAAAAATACTGTGACTTCTAATCATGCTATTGTATATGATCAAACAGATTTAATTGACTTACAAGGCAATGTGGTTTTAACGACTTCAACCAACGACACCTTATTCACAGAACAACTCTACTACGATCAAAAAAAGGAGTGGCTTTTTACCAATCAACCTGTGAAATTCAGAACAAAAGATTATATCACCAACGGAATTGGTTTTGATTCCAATAAGAATTTCACCAATGCTCAAGTTCTTGAAGTGAATGGACGTATTTTTATTGATGAATAATTCGTATATTTACTCTACTATTTTAAGCTGTTAATTTAACCCTTCATAAATGAAAACTTTTTCAATTCTACATTATTTATACTTAGTATTTGCAGCCTTATTTCTTTTTGATGCCATTGAAAAATGGAACAGTGTGGGTTATAATGCTTATGTTTCTTTGTTTTTTTCAGTATTGGCTGTGGCGATGTTTTTCTTTCGTAAAAAATTTAAAAAACGATTTCAAGACCGCGGTAAATTATAGTCATGACCACAGACCTCTTGATTATTATATTTAGTTTGATTTTATCTGCATTTTTTTCAGGAATGGAAATTGCGTACGTGTCCTCAAACAAAATTCATATTGAAATTGAGAAAAAACAAGGGGGATTATTGTCTAAATTATTAACCAAAATCACCGCAAAACCCTCTAAGTTTATAGCAACCATGCTCATTGGAAACAATATTGCCCTGGTCATTTATGGATTTTATATGGGAGATATGTTAGTGGAATGGTTTGCCTCTTACTTGCCAACTTCTAGTACACTTGTCAATTATCTTTTTACAGAGCTAAGCTTGCTTACACAAACCATAATCTCAACACTAATCATATTAGTGACTGCGGAGTTTTTGCCAAAAGTATTCTTTCAAATTTATGCAAATTCTTTACTAAAGTTGTTTGCGGGTCCTGCATACTTATTTTACATTTTATTTTCATTTGTATCTCATTTTGTAATATGGATGTCTGATATCATCTTAAAGAATTTGTTTAAGACCGAAGGGGATGAGGTTCAATTGGCGTTCACCAAGGTAGAGTTGGGAAACTATATAAGTGAACAAATGGAGTCTGTAGAAGCACATGATACGATTGATAGCGAAATTCAGATTTTTCAAAATGCACTCGAATTTTCGGAAGTTAAATCGAGAGAGGTCATGGTCCCTCGCACCGAAATGACCGCCATCGAAATTCATGATTCTCTCAGTCATCTTAACGAGTTATTTACCCAAACAGGGCATTCAAAAATACTGGTCTATAAAACAACTATTGATGATATTTTGGGCTATGTGCATTCATTTGATTTATTCAAGGATCCAAAAAATATAAAATCAATGCTGAGACCTGTAGAATATGTTCCAGAAACCATGTTCGCAAAAGATGTGTTGAACGTCTTAATAAAAAAACGCAAGAGTTTAGCCGTTGTTTTAGATGAATATGGAGGGACTTCAGGAATTATAACGGTGGAAGATGTTATTGAAGAACTGGTAGGAGAAATAGAAGATGAGCATGATACTGTTGAACTGGTCGAACAAAAGACCAACAAAAATACCTTTATATTCTCGGCGCGAATCGAAGTAGATTATATCAATGAAACCTATAAACTTCAACTTCCTGACAGCGAAAACTACGAAACCCTTGGTGGCTTTATTGTTCATCATGCCGAAGAAATACCAGATAAAAATCAAGAAATAAAAATCGAGCAATTTCATTTCACCATTCTGGAAGTTTCCAGTACTAAAATTGAATTAGTACAGCTTAAAATCTCGGAAGAATTTTAATTTCACCCCCTTCTTTGAATTATATTCTTTTCTTCTTTTATTATTTCAAAGAAATTGGTATTTTCGTCGACTATATTAAAAAAAACAATAACACAAACTTCAAATGGCAGTTTTAAATAAAATTAGACAACGTTCTGTATTCTTAATCGTAATAATTGCACTCGCATTATTTTCGTTTGTTTTTACCGGCATTTTTGAAAATCTAGGGTCTTCAGCTAAAACACAAACCGTTGTTGCAACGATTAACGGCGAAGATATCGAACGCGATGCCTTCATGAATCAAGTTGAAAACATCCAACGTCAGTCTGGCGGATCTGTTTCAAATACACAAGCAATGAACCGTGTTTGGGACCAGGAAGTGAGAAACAAAGTGATGAAAACCCAATACGATGCCGTTGGAATCTCCATTGAAAGAGACTATATGCGTCAGTTGTTAAAACAAAACTTAGGGTCTTTTGAAGAATTCAAAAACGAAGCGGGTGTGTTTGATGAAGATAAACTCAACGAGTTTATTGCAAACTTAAAAGCCATTGCCCCAGAGCCAACCACGCTTAACGGAAATCCGGTAAACTATAAAGCATGGACTGATTTTGAGCAAAACATATCTCAAACAGGCGTTCAGCAAACCTATTTTAATCTTGTAAAAGCAGGTGTGATTGGAACGCTCACAGAAGGTGAGTTAGAGTATGTGTTAGAAAATGACAAAGCAGACATCAAGTATGTTCAAATCCCATATACATCGATTGCAGACAGTTTGATATCGGTTAAGAAATCGGAAGTAGAACGTTATGTGAAAGCCAATCCAAGTAAATACGAAGTGGAAGCTTCTAGAGATTTGGTCTATGTTCAGTTTAAAGAAGTCGCTTCTTTAGAAGATGAGCAACAAATTCAAAACGATCTAACAGCACTTATTGCTGATAAAGTAGAATTTAATGAAGCCGCAAAAGCCAATGAAACGGTAGTAGGCTTTCAAAACACTACGGATGTACAAGCATTTGTCAATGCCAACTCATCGGTTAAGTACAACGATGCCTATGTGTTTAAGTCCAACTTACCAACTTCTGTTGCAGATCAGCTAGCCGATTTAAAATCAAACGAAGTTTTTGGACCTTACAAAGATGGTACAACTTACAAGCTATCAAAAAAAGTAGCTGAAAAAATGATAGCAGATTCTACGAAAGTTCGTCATATTTTGATTCCTTTTGTTGGTTCGGTTCGAGCCGATGCTTCCGTTACTAAAACAGAGGCACAAGCAAAAACAACCGCCGATAGTATTTATAAAGTAATTCGTTCTAACCGTTCTAAATTCAAGAGTTTACTTTCCCTCTCATCTGATAAAGTGAGCAATGAAAAAGAAGGTGTCATTGAGTTTGCTTATACCGATGGATTTGCTGAAGAATTTAAAGCCTATGCTTTTGAAAATCCGAAAGGAAGTTTAGGAGTCGTTAAAACAAACTTTGGATATCATGTCATTGAAATCTTAGATCAAGGAAAAAAACAAGAAGCGTTTAAAATTGCAACGATTGTTCAAGAAATTGAGCCATCTGTAAAAACAATAGACGGCGTATTTACGGATAAATCTAAATTTGAAATTGCTGTTGCCGATGCCGATTTTAATGAAGTTGCTAAAGAAAATAACTATACCACATCTCCAGTAAGCAGTATTAAAGAATTGGATGAAACCATTCCAGGACTAGGGGTTCAAAGAGCCATTGTAAGATGGTCTTTTGAAGACGGTGTTGAAGTAGGTGATTTTAAGAGCTTCAATATTTCAGGAGGTGGTTTTGTGGTTGCGAAAGTCACAGCAATCAACGAAGCCGGATTGATGAGTGTTGAAAAAGCATCCATTACCGCACTTCCAGAAATCAGAAAAGAAAAGAAAGCAGAAATGATCAAAGACCGTATTAGCGCAACTACTTTAGAAGCGATGGCTTCGGAAGAAGGACAGACGGTTAAAACAGCTTTGGCTGTAAATATGAAAAACCCAACACTCTCCGGAGCCGGAAGAGAACCTAAAGTAATTGGAACGGCCTTTGGTTTAGAAGAAGGTGCCACTTCCAAATTAGTTGAAGGTGTCAACGGCGTTTATGCGGTTCAACTGACAAAGTTAACCCCAGCAGAGCCCTTGCCAAATTACCAAGCCTCTGCAAACCGTGTGGGACAAGCCAAGTCGAGTGCAGTGAATACACAACTCTACAATGCCCTAAAGGAAGCTGCTGAGATCGAAGATAACAGAGCAACCTTTTACTAAGGAGCATATTAAAATACTAAATATAAAAGGACTCAGAAATGGGTCCTTTTTTTTGTGCTTTTCATAGTAAATTTAGAATACAAGAGGCTGCGTTTTTACAAAACCAGTTCATAAAATTATACCCGATTTTTTTGTTTTCTCAAAAAACCGTGTAAATTTGATGGTATTAGACCCCAAATCTAAATCTTCAAGTCGCAATTTAACCGAATTTTTAGATCAAATTTTATTGAAAATACGTTTTGTAAACGATAGAGCTTTATACGCCTATGAGCAAAAATCCTTTGCAAATACAAAACAACTGGAAGAAGTTAATTTATAGTGTCAAGTCACCGATTTACAGATTTTAAATTCAATAAAAATGAAGTGTATATCGACAAAATAAATGCAACCCTGCGGATGTACAGTAGTTGCCATTCATTGCGAAACGCACACAAAACTGAACGAAGAAATGAAAAAAATTTATTTTATAATTTTTGCAAGTATTGTACTTATGATTTATAATATTTCTGAACTTGATTTTAATAATTTAGAGAAAGGACCTTTTGCTGGAATTGTTTCAAATGTGCTTTTGATTTTAGCAATGTTAGTTACAATTAGAGATCTAAAGAAAAAAGAAAATAACTAACCCGCTCCGCAAAGTCTCCTGACTCAGCGGCGCAAACCAAAAAGTTTGACTACGTCGATTCTTCGATTTCCCGACTTTGAGGCACATAAAATAAACAATAAATAAGTTAAAAGCATAAACTTGAAAGAAGGTTCCGTCATACGAAATCAAGAAAAAATACATTTTTACAAAATCATTTCTGAAAAAGGAACAACCGTTGTATATCCCTTAGACTTAAAATAGTCTATATCATTAGCGTTACCGGTGGCTAGGAAGAAGTCGCCACCCCAAGCGCCCAAGCTCTTAACAGCCCCCTTATAATTTGAAAACAACGCCTCTTTTAAAGGCGGTTGTTGGAGGAGTGTAGAGATGTAACGTTCGTGCTGTTCAATCAGTGATTCAAAGGAGTTCAAGTCGCTGCAATTCAATAGGTCTAAGGTTAGACTGTTTAGCTCCAAAAAATCAAGCGATGTATCTGCAGTCAGTGATTTGTAGGCTGCAATCCCCTCTCTACTGTTTTGTTTTTGGTTGCGGTGTACAAAAAACAATGACTCTGAAAAAGAAGGAGAAAATTCCACTGGCTGAATCGTTGGTCTCCCTTTTTCTAACTGATACAAAATACCAGAATCTTGCTGTGCGCAAGCCACATCAAATCCACTGCCACCAAAAGTCAGAGCCAGTAATTCAAACGCATCTACTTTGGCCCATTGGGCTAAATTATTTATTAGAGTAGAGGAGGAGCCTAAGCCCCAATTCTCTGGAAATTCGAGTGTAGAAGTCAATATATAGCCTTGTTGAGCTTCAAAAAGTGTTGGGTTCAACTGTTGCAAAGCTTCCAAAACTTGCACCAATCGAACGGCAATATCTGATGTGTTGGATGTGGAAATTTTTAAAGCAGTATCAATTAGAAATTCCGCTTCAAACCAAACCACCCCTTCATTCGAAATGCTTTTCCAATGGATTGTATTTTCAGAAATAGATTCAATCTTTAAAGATTGCCCAAATTTGGTTGGCAACGCCAAAGCCAAAGCACCATCCAAAACCGCATATTCTGCACTGATCAGTAATTTTCCATAACTGTAAAACGATTGCATCAGGCTCTGAGGTTTTTAAGGGCTTCTACCACCGCACTGTGAGTAACGGTATGGGTTTTGAAGTGTTCGATTAAGTGTGTTTTTTCATCGCCATTGGCTTCAAATTGATTCAATATATTAAGCAAATGCATTTTCATATGTCCTTGTTGAATACCGGTTGTGGTGAGCGATTTTAAGGCGGCAAAATTTTGAGCCAATCCCGCCACGGCCACAACTTCCATCAATTCCTTAGCAGAAGGGTTTCCCAACATTTCCAAGGCTGTTTTTACCATGGGGTGCAAGCCTGTCAGTCCGCCCACAGTTCCGAGGGCAAGCGGCAATTCAATCCAAAATTTAAACATTCCATCTTCAATAGAAGCATGGGTTAAACTCGAATAACTCCCTGAACGTGCGGCATAGGCATGTACGCCTGCTTCCACCGCTCTAAAGTCATTTCCTGTAGCCAATACAACGGAGTCCACACCGTTCATAATGCCTTTGTTGTGCGTAACCGCACGGTAGGGTTCCACTTCAGCGATCTGTACGGCTTGTACAAAGCTCTCTGCAAATTCTTGACCTGTATAGGTTTTTGTTGCGAGTGCCTCTACCTTGCAACTCACTTCGGCACGTACCAAACAATCGGGTACATAGTTGGATAAAATACTCATCACTACCTGAATGTTTTTTGAACAGACTTTAAAGGTTGTCGCAATTTGTTCCAAACACGAATTGATGAAATTTGCGCCCATGGCATCTTTGGTTTCAAATGTGACATGCAATTGGTAATAACCTGAAATTTTGGCTGTTTTATCTATTAATGCGATGTCTAAAATTCCACCGCCACGCGCCTCCATATTTTTGGTAATGGCTTTGGTTTGCTCAAAAAGTTGCGGTTTTATGGTTTTGAAAAGCGCATCTAATTCAGCAAATGCACCGTTAAACATAAAGTGAACCTGACCAACTTTGGTGGTCGAAAGTACTGTGGCTTTGAAACCGCCACGCTCCATCCAAAATTTAGCCGCATTACTGGCTGCTGCTACTACTGAACTTTCTCGATGGTCATTGGAACAACATACATTTGATCGTTAATCAAAAAGTTTGGTGCCACTCCAAAAGGCAGGTAAAAATTTGAAATCGTATTTTCGGTAAACTCGTCATGAAGCTTCTGAAGTGCTTCATCCGCATTCCAATAACGCTCCAAATTGGCTTTCGCTTGTGGGTTGTTTTGAAAATGATGGGCAATCAGCCAATCAATTTTTTCGGCTTTTGTAAACTTTGAAAATCCAGAAACGGAATTCTGCATGGGTATCTATTTTTTTAAACACAAAGATACTATTCTTCATATTACTATGAAGCTTCAATTATTCAAATTGCGTATTTATCTGTTAATAGTTGAGGTTTTCTCCTAATTTTTTAGTAAACTTGAACTAATTTTATCATAAATTCCAATAAAAATGAAATCTCCTTTTATCTGCCTAGTCACCTGCATGTTTCTGTTTACAGCAACAGCTCAAAAAAAATCAATTTCTCTGGAACAAATTTGGAATGGGTCTTTTAGGACTCAGGGAATGACAGCCTTGCATTCTATGAACAATGGTCAGCAATATTCGGTCTTGAATTTTGACAGATCCAGCCGATCAACTTCCATAGATTTATAC
>Ga0209771_1002422_pt1 | contig 11277 bp, 9 predicted proteins | sample SaaInl59LU_5_DNA_FD_184639 | JGI IMG/M metagenome (GOLD analysis project Ga0209771, IMG submission 184639) | Marine microbial communities from expanding oxygen minimum zones in the Saanich Inlet - ESP_59LU_5_DNA (SPAdes) (version 2) | ecosystem: Environmental > Aquatic > Marine > Intertidal zone ...
AAGCCCCATGTAGGCCGCACCCAAATCTCCCGTCACGACCAGCAAATCGCCAGCCTGTGCGCCGTCCCGACGGACTGCCGTCCCTTTGGGTACATGCCCCACGGCCGTCACACTTAAAATCAAGCCCGATTGGCTCGACGTTGTGTCTCCACCAACTAAATCCACCCCATACCTAGAGCAAGCTAGGAGCATTCCGGCGTAAATTTCTTCGAGTGCCTCGACGGGAAATCGATTACTTACCGCCATGCCAATCAACAATTGACTGGGTATTCCATTCATCGCATAGATGTCTGAGAAGTTGACCACAGCCGACTTGTAACCCAAATGCTTCAAGGGAACATAGCCCAAGTCAAAATGCACTCCTTCAACAAGTAAATCCTTGGATATCAGTACTTCAGAATCTTCAAAATCTAGAATCGCGGCATCATCCCCCACTCCTTTTTTGGTGCTGGGCGCCTTGATTTCAACGGCCGCTGTTAAACGATCAATCAAGGCAAATTCACCTAGATCAGACAATGGAGTTCTTTGGGGGGAGGGAGAATCAAGCATGACGCTAATTTCGGTATACCTTTGCTTTAAATAACTTTCCTATGGCTCAGAATTACAGCGTGCAAATTAGCGCGTTTATGGAAGGTGTTCGTGCTCGCAACCCGCACGAACCTGAATTCCTCCAAGCAGTTCAAGAGGTTGCTGAGTCCGTTATCCCCTTTATTGAGGAAAATCCCAAGTACAAGACCGCAAAAATCTTGGAGCGTATCGCTGAACCCGAGCGCACCATTCTTTTCCGTGTGTCTTGGACAGGTGATGACGGCACCGTTCATGTCAACCGTGGTTACCGCGTTGAATTCAACAGCGCTATTGGCCCATACAAGGGCGGTCTTCGCTTTCATCCGACGGTGAATCTCAGCGTTCTCAAATTTTTGGGTTTTGAACAGATTTTCAAGAATAGCTTGACTTCCCTCCCTATGGGCGGTGGTAAAGGTGGTTCGGACTTTGACCCTAAGGGCAAGTCTGATGCCGAAGTCATGCGTTTTTGTCAAGCCTTCATGACTGAATTGGCTCGTCACATTGGTCCAAATACAGACGTTCCCGCGGGCGACATCGGTGTTGGAGGACGTGAAATTGGTTTCATGTTTGGTCAATACAAGCGACTCCGAAATGAATTCACTGGCGTACTCACGGGCAAAGGCTTGAATTGGGGCGGTTCATTGATTCGTCCCGAAGCTACTGGCTATGGTACGGTCTACTTCGCAAAAGAAATGCTCGCGACTAAAGGCGACAGCTTCTCAGGCAAAACCGTTGTGGTATCTGGCTCGGGTAACGTGGCTCAATATGCTGTTGAAAAGGCAAGTGAATTGGGTGGCAAAGTGGTTACCATGTCTGACTCATCAGGTTATATCTATGATTCGGCCGGCATAGATGCCGACAAGTTGGCCTTCGTTATGAACCTGAAAAATGTAAAGCGTGGACGTATCTCCGAATATGTAGACGCCTACCCATCAGCTTCTTTTGTTGCTGGCAAAACCCCTTGGGAAGTGAAGTGCGACATCGCTCTTCCTTGCGCCACGCAAAACGAATTGACCGGTGATGATGCCAAGATGCTCATTGCAAGTGGAGCAACTTGTGTGGCTGAAGGTGCGAACATGCCGTGTACCCCTGAAGCCATCGAAGCTTTCCATCACCATCACATCCTCTTTAGCCCAGGCAAAGCATCTAATGCAGGTGGAGTGGCTACTTCTGGTTTGGAGATGTCTCAAAACAGCCTCCGCATGAACTGGACGCGTGAAGAAGTGGACGCCAAGCTCCACAGTATCATGGTGAATATTCATGCTTCTTGTGTCCAATATGGAACGCAAGAAAATGGCTACGTAGACTATGTGAAAGGCGCTAACCTCGCCGGCTTTGTCAAAGTGGCAGATGCCATGCTCGACCAAGGTATCATGTAATTTCTTTTTCTTGTGAATGTCAAAGGCCACCCCGCTTGGGGTGGCCTTTTTGTTTTGGTCAAAAGGGATGAGGCGCTTCGCGCTGTTTGTTGGTTTGTTGGTTTGTTGGTTTGTTGGTTTGTTGGTTTGTTGGTTTGTTGGTTTGTTGGTTTGTTGGTTTGTTGGTTTGTTGGTTTGTTGGTTTGTTGGTTTGTTGGTTTGTTGGGCAAATCAACGGAAAGTCCCGGCGCGCGGCGAAGGTCCACCACACAGTTTAAGGGTAAAAGACATTAAGCGTTTAAGGGAAAGGGCTTTGCTTAACCCAACTAGCCAGCTAGCCAGCACACCAACAAACCGAGTACGCGCTATGCGCGTGCTCCCTTACCACTTCGTCGAATACCCCACCAACACCGCTCCAACGAATGCATTAGGCATTTGGGCTCGGCTATTGAAGAGCGGCGTAGCACCGCGTCGAAAATCAAGAAAGAAATTGTTGTAGCCCACTCGACCATAGGTGCCGATTTGCCAAGGATTAGTGTAAAAGGAGCTCCGAACGGTAGATCGAACCTGTCCCACGCCGGTGATGTAGTAACGGCTATGCATCACCGGTTGACCCAGGCGTACGCTGAGGTACTGACCAACGGTGAGGCTCAATCCTTTTCGGCCTGAACGGCTCATGTTGAAAACAAAGGCATTGTTCAACGTGAGGTAGTTCATGATGAATTCTGAACTCTTCCAAAAAACTTCCATCTCCGTTACGTCGGGGGACTCCACGATAGTCAGGCCATTGGGTTGTCCATCCAAAAAAGAGGTGGTCAAATAGGAATTAGGCTGAAGTTCGAGGCCCACCATGTCCCAAGAAAGGCCAATATGTCCCCATATGGGCGATTCTTTCCAGCGCTCTTGGACATAAAATACTTCATAGGACGAATAGGCGACACCCGTCACGTAGCCTTCTCCCCACAAGGAGACTGGGGCGGGGTTTGACATATTTAAACTAAACCCGCTGTAGAAGCCGGGGAAAGAGCCAAAAGTGACGGTTTGGCCCGAGAATTTATAGACCTTTTCAGCTTTGTCAGCCTTGGCTTTGGGGGCAAACTTCAACGTAAAATCCGGAGTTAGCGCCATTTCTATATCCTCTTCAAAAAACGCCGAATCTTCCCCATTCATTTCATTGGACATGTCCATTGCTTGGTCTTCGATGAAAAAAGCAACCTCTGAAGAGTCCCCATAGATGGAGTCCGCACGAAAGGCTACTTCCGTTAAAATGGATTCCTGTGCCTGGGCCGAAATCCAACCGACCAATCCAATAATGAGCGTGTAATAGTGTTTCATGTCAGGGATGTGTAAGGGTGTTTTGAATGAAGGAATGTGCTTTTGGGGGAACCTTTACTTCCACCGCAATGGTGTAGTTGCTCCAAGGAGCTTGAAGCGATTGTCCCTCTTTGGCCCGAGCGGATTGGGTAGCCACATAGGCGGTGATGGCCTTACTCCATGGAGAAGTCGGACGCAGCCAGTTCCCACGGCGTTTCAATGACCTTGGTTCAAGTGGTTGTCTGGGTTCCTTAACGACTTCAGGAATGGCGACGAATTGCAGATCTTCTTCGATTTCTTGAAGGGCTATCGGCATCCATTGAACTAAAGGTTTACCTCTTACCTGCCCAGCCAAAAGAATACTGCCTATAGCATGGGGTGCAAGGCCCTTCTCGAAGTTGTCTTGTCGGATTACAGCAGACGACGGCTCCACCGTTAAGGGTGCTTCAGCTGTGCGAATGGAGAGATCCATTGATGGGGTCTCTCCGGTTATGGTTGACAACTCCTGGGGCAACCTATCTAGACGCTCGTGCCCATCCCACCAAGCCAGGGTGGCCACAAGTAGAACGGACGCCGCCGCAGTCCATCGGTACCAAAGTAATACCCGCCGTTTTGCGGGGTGGATTTGTGCTTCAATTTGTCTCCAAGAACTAGGTTTGGGGGACGCCTGGCGTGCCTTCAAGTTCTTGATGAGGGCCTCTTCTGTCGAAGACCAAGGGTTATCCTGGCCGGCACGGACCGCTTCCCAGGTGGCGGTATGCGGCGGCGAAGTGCGGTGGCTCAAAGCCCTTTCAAAGACCGCGTCCACAGGGTGTTTAGGCTCCTTTCTCATCGCAGGCTATGTTCAGATTTTTGGAGTGCCTTCTGTAACCACTGACGCGCGCGACTGAGTTGCGACTTGCTTGTTCCTTCGGAGATGCCCAAGGATTCGGCAATTTCCGCATGGGAAAATCCTTCTATCGCGTAGAGGTTAAATACCGTCCGAAACCCCACCGGCAATGCCTGAACGAGATGCAGCAAATACGCCTCGTCATGAGAACTGTTGACCGCATCAGTGCTGATGTACGAGTCTTTTATGGGTTGCTGAAAGGCGGATTGCTTTCGGAGCGTCATCAAACACTGATTGATGGCCATGCGCCGCACCCAAAACTTCACGGGGGAATCCCCGCGGTACGTGTGCAACTTTTGAAAAAAGGCAATCATGGTCTGTATCATGTGGTCTTCCGCCTCATCCTCCTGTGGAAAGTACCGTTGACACAGCCCCAGCACAAAGGGCGATAAGCCCTCGTACAGTGCCTTTTGAGCCTTCAGGTCGCCCTGAATAGCGCTTGGTATGTGGTCTTCGATGCGTTCCAACTGGAAGTGATTCTACTTAAAGATGGCACAAGTGCCCGAATGGTTGCATGGCGCTTGGGGGCCTTGCGCGCTGTTTGTTGGGCAAATCAACGGAAAGTCCCGGCGCGCGGCGAAGGGCCACCACGCAGATTAAGGGTAAAAGACATTAAGCGTTTAAGGGAAAGGGCTTTGCTTAACCCAACTCGCCAACCAACGAACAAACGGAACACGCGCTTCGTGCGCGCTCCTAGTCCCAATCCCAGCCCAAAGCCAAAGAGGCCACGTAGACGTCCGGACGGACAATGTCCAAACGGGGGTTGAAGAGGGGGGTAACGGATTGACGGGCCGTGAGGTGGATTTTTTTGTAGCCGATGCGCAATTGGACACCAGCGGAAAGGGGGTTGGTGTAGTAGCGGGAGTTGACCCGTTCGCGTGTCCAGCCATTGTTGCTGTCCATGTACCGAAGGGTACGGGTGGGTGCGCCCACGCGAATGCCCCCATAGAGGCCGGCGGCGGCGCTGAGGCCTTTTCGGCCCGTGCGGCTGCCATTGAGGTAGAACCAAAGGGGAACGGTAAGGTAGGAGGTGGAAAGGGCGCTATTTCGGAACGTGATGGACGGATCCTCCATGAGGTAAATGCCATTGGCACCAGGAATGAGATCCGTGGTCAAGTACGTATGGGTCCCTAAGTCCACGGTGTAGAAATCCCACGTGAGGCCAGAGCGCAGCCACAGGGGTGTCCGGCCCAAACGGCGCTGGTGAAAGAAGAGGTCCCAGCTGACGGTGCTAACGGTGCCCGTTTCGGGGAGCCAATCAGAAGGAACAAATTCCTGATTTGCATCCAATGCCATCAAATAGGGCGCGAAGCCGATGTTCATTCCGCTACCGGTGAATTTGCGCTTGCGTTTCTTCCAGGTGCCTTTGGGATCGTTATCGGGTTCGCCGACTTGTTCAATCCACTCACCTTGGGCTTCATTGGCTTCGCGCACTGCGGCATAGGCGCTGGCGGTGTCTTCTTCGGGTTCGACGGAAGCTTCTTCGCCGTCTTCGGACCACAGTTGGTCGCCCGCATCTACAGCAATTTCCATTAATCGCTCTTGGAAATTTTCCATGAGTTGCCATTTCCACGCTTGAGCGCTGTCTTCGGTGATGGCACCGGCTTCGAGGAATTCGTTGACGATATCGAGGCGTACTTGGTAGCTGTTGTAGGCGTTTTCAATGTTGGCAAAAAGATGCACTTTGGCTTCGCTGTCATCGGTGGTTTGGGCGAAGCTAGTCAGGGCCAAAAAGAAGTAAGATGCGAGGGTAGCAAGATGTTTCATGGGCACAAAGGTGCGTTTTATACAGATTTAATTACTTAACCCTTTGCAAGTTCGGTGCCACTCTTAACGTGGTAGTAGCATAAGGCGCGTGAAAAAGGGCGACCTTTGTTGTAGAATTTATGAAGAAATCTAAGAAAAATAAGGCCCACCGCTCCATGGATGCGGCCTCGCTAGCCTCTCGCATTTTGCGTAGCATGCAGCGCCGACCCAGTGTGGTGTTCCCCCTTTCGGACCTGGCTTTGGACATGGGCATGATGGAGCGAAGTGGTCGGATTTTGACCAAGGCGGCGATGGACATTCTGATTTCGGCTGGACACGTAAAGGGAATTCATGACGATAACTATCAGTTGGCCATGGAGGAGAATTTGGTGGAAGGCACCTTACAGCTCACCTCAAGCGGGACGGGATATGTCGTGCCCGGAGGGGGGCAAGATGATGTGTTTATCAAAGAGACCGATTTGGGTCTTGCCTTTGGTGGCGATAAGGTTCGGGTTCAATTGTTTCCTAGTCGCGCCCGGAGAAAGTTAGAAGGCCAAATCATTGAAGTCATAAAACGTGCACGAGATCGCTACGTCGGCACCTTACAAATCACCCCCCAGCACGCATTTTTAGTCACTGATTCCCGCAAAGTGGGTCCGGACTTTTATATCCCACTCAAGGAATTAAACGGCGGAAAAGATGGTGAGATGGTTGTCGCTGAACTCCTTCGCTGGGATGACCCAAATCGTCAACCCCAAGGCAAGGTGATTGAAGTACTTGGCGAACGAGGAGACCATGATACGGAAATCCACGCCATCTTGAATGAATACGGCTTGCCCTATGCATTCCCTGAGGCCGTGGAAAAAGAAACCGAGGCCATATCTGAGACCTTGGACCCCAAAGAGATTGCGCGTCGGCGTGACCTGCGCGAAACCCTAACCTTCACGATTGACCCTGTTGATGCGAAGGACTTTGACGATGCACTAAGCATTCAGCCTCTTGAGGAAGGGCAGTGGGAAATTGGGGTGCACATTGCTGATGTCACCCATTATGTCCGACCTGGAACTGCTTTGGAGGAAGAAGCACAAAACCGAGCCACCTCGGTGTATTTGGTGGATCGGGTCGTGCCCATGCTGCCCGAAAAACTTAGCAATAAGGTCTGTTCACTGCGTCCAAATGAAGATAAATTCACCTTCTCCGTCCTTTTTAAAATGGATGCAGAGGGAAATGTATTGGACCGCTGGTTCGGAAGAACAGTAATCCATTCGGACCGTCGCTTCACCTATGAAGAGGCCCAAGCCGTTTTGGAAGGCGAAAGCGACCCCTTGAGCACGGAGCTACTCACCATGAACCACATGGCCCAAGCGCTACGCAAAGGCCGCATGAAGGCCGGAGCCATTGCCTTTGATCGCGCGGAAGTGAAATTCCGTCTGGACGCCAACAACGAGCCCATCGGCGCCTACCTCAAACAGGCCGGTGACAGCAACAAGCTGATTGAAGAGTTCATGTTATTGGCTAATAAACATGTGGCACATTTCGTTGGACGTCAAGATGATGGAAAACGGAGCACGCGTACCATGGTATACCGCATTCATGACCAGCCAGATCCGAGTAAGTTGGAAACGCTTTCATTGTTTGTTCGACCCTTGGGCTATGCCTTGGCCACTCAGGGGACCCAAGCGGTGCGCAAATCCATTAACGATCTACTCAAGCGAGTGAAAGGGACGCCGGAGGCGAATATGCTCGAGACCCTCACGGTCCGAACCATGGCCAAAGCCGTTTATAGTACTCAAAACATTGGACACTATGGATTGGCCTTTGACGACTATAGCCACTTTACCTCGCCTATTCGTCGGTACCCGGACATGATGGCCCATCGGCTACTCCAAGGATTTCTCGATAAAGAAAAGAGCCCATCCGCTTCGGTGTTTGAAGAACTCTGTGAGCACTCCTCTTCCCGCGAGCAAAATGCATCGGAGGCTGAACGCGCTTCCATCAAGTACATGCAGGCCAAATACATGGAGAAATACCTGGGGCAAGAATTTGATGGCATTATCTCCGGTGTCACCGATTGGGGAGTCTTTGTAGAGCTTCCCGGCATGGGCTGTGAAGGTCTCGTTCGATTGCGCGAGTTCACGGATGACTACTACTATGTCGAAGCCGAAAAGTTCCAAATTGTCGGCGAACGACATGGTCGATCCTACCAGCTTGGGGATCCACTACGCATTGTCGTAAAGGAGGTAGACGTTTTGAAAAAAACCATTGACTTTGGCGTCGCAGGAAGCAAAGCGGGGGTCCATTCTGAGGGCAGAGGAGGCCGAGGGAAATTTTCGGATACTCGTCCAACAGAAGCTGGTGGCCGATGGTCAAGTGGCGGTGCTCGGAGCAGCCATCGGGGCAGTTCCTCACGCGACACCAGTGGCCGCGGGCCGAAGTCCTTTAAAGCAAAAGGCTCCAAGACCACGCCCAAGAAGAAGCGGCGTTAAGGCGCTTTGCGCTACTCCCACACATTGTCTTCTCGATTTGCATCGGCGGTCCAACGCTCAGGATCTACCACGACGCGCTCAATTTGCTCGGTAGGCACATTTACTTGAAAAGTGAAGGTTTTTTGGGTGTAATTCCAAGGGCCCGCCACGGCCATCCCGGATTTTGACCCGAACATGGCGGCAAGTGGAAGGGTATAATGCAGGGTGGTCTTGTTCTTTAGAATTACATCCACATCCACCGGTAAGGCCAGAGCGCCTTTCCTTGACAATTGAATGTTTGTGAGGTTGCCTCCCGTTGTATACACTGAGTCGATCGCCACATCCGGTACTTTATTCGTTTCAATCCACTGATTCATATACCAGTCCAAAACCATTCCCGATTCTTGTTCGGCAATGCGCAAAAAGTTCTCAGGGCGAGGATGTTTGAATGCCCATTCATTTTTGTAACGCTTCATGGTGGACCAAAAGGCCTCCTCGCCGACGATGCCACGAAGCTGCACAAGGAAAAGGGAGCCCTTCATGTAGGCGGCCATTTGGTAAGGGAATTTGCCGTCGAAGTAGTTGGCGAGGGTACTGGCGGGCTCCATCCAGTCTTCGTGGGCGACGCGTCCGTAGCGACCTAGATAGCCGAGGTGGGCATTCGGGAAGTTTTTACCCGAAACCACATTCATGGCCTCGTCCTCCGCAAAGCTGGTAAAGCCCTCATCCATCCAATAGTAGCGCTGCTCATCAGTCCCTAGCATACCATAAAACCACATGTGAGAGGCCTCGTGGATAATGGTACCAAGGACACCGTCGTAGCTACCATGCACTTGCATGATGGTCGCCATGGGATACTCCATAGCCCCTTCCCCGCCTTGAACCACACTGAATTGGGGCCAATCATAGCTGCCAAAATGATCATGCATAAAGGCAAAGTAGGCTTCAACATCTGATTGAAGTTTCTCTGACCCCATGTGCTTGCTGGAGGCGCTGTCGCTCTGGTAGAAGAAATGGAGGGGCAGGCCGGAAGCCGTAACGCGAATGTCATGTTGGAGCTCCTTGTCCGCAACCCAAGCGAAGTCGTGCACTTTTTCTGCTTTGAATCGCCAAGTGATGCGGTCCTTCTTTTTGAACTTCACGGGCGTGGCCGAATAGCCGTGGCCAATTTCGTCGGGATTTTGGAGGACACCCGAACCGCCAATCATGTAGCTCGCCGGCGCAGTAATGTCCACCTGAAAGTCGCCGAAATCACCATAGAACTCCCGGGCCACATAGATATCTGGGTGCCAACCGTCCGTATCATAGACGACCATTTTAGGGTACCACTGGGTGAAGGTGTAGGCAATGTCTTCGGGATTGTTCCGGCCAGCGCGTTCCACGAGTAATGGAATGCGGGTAGTGTAGTTCATGTGAAACGTGACCGTTTGGCCCGGAGCAATGCTAGAGGGAAGCTTCGCATGAAGGATTGTTTGGTCTACCACAAATGAGATCGGTTGCCCATTCATTGTTAAGCTCTGAATGATTTGCTCACCATACTCATCCGGTGCATAGTTTTCTACCTTGTTTCCAATGGCGCGGTCGGGGAACTTAGTTGGGATGTTTGCCATGTTGGACAGCATGCTACCGGGCTGAAATGCATTCCAATAAAGATGAAAATAGACTTCACCTAATTCGTCCGGGCTATTATTCGTGTACCGAAGACTAAAGTCCCCTTGTAACTGGTGATTTTTATCATCTAAGTCGACTTGAATATGGTAATCAACGTCTTGTTGCCAGTACTGAGCGAGACTAGGAAAGGCCATCAGGGCCAAAAGGGCGACGAGGAGGTGCTTCATGTGAGGTCAGTCGTTTAAAGTTCGAGTATAAGCCAATCGAGGGCCCTTTTCGGTAAGTTCAAGTGTACAGGTTTCATTGGCCGGATCATGTTCTAGGAACAAACGATAACCTCGATCAGCGGCTTCCGTTAGTATCTCCTTTTTTTCGCCCAAGGTCAAAAGTGGGCGTGTATCATACCCCATAACATAGGGTAAAGGGATATGCCCAACCGAAGGCAGAAGATCCGCCATGAAAACCACTTTTTCACCGCGGTAATCCAGGATAGGGCACATTTGGGCATCGGTGTGGCCATTGACTACAAAGGTGTCAAATCCTAAGGGGGTGCCCACGCGCTGTTGGCCTTCGGGGGCGTCGATGAAGGCGAGTTGACCACTTTCTTGGAGAGGGAGGATGTTATCAGCTAGAAAGGAGGCTTTTTCCCGCGCATTCGGCATACTAGCCCATTGCCAATGGCGCTCATTCGTCCAGTACGTCGCCTGGCTAAACGCAGGACGAAGCCCTTTTTCGGTGCGCTCCACCGCTCCACCTACATGGTCAAAGTGCATGTGCGTCAGGAATACATCGGTGATATCACTTCTTTGGAAGCCCAATGCCTTTAGATTTCCGTCTAAGCTATCCGTGCCGTGTAAGTGGTAATGGCTAAAAAACTTGTCATCCTGCTTGTTGCCAATGCCCGTATCCACCAAGATGAGGCGATTCCCATCTTCTATCAGCAGCGAGCGCATGGCCCAAGTGCAAAGATTGTTTTCATCAGCCGGATTGGTCCGCTGCCAAAGTTGCTTGGGAACTACCCCAAACATGGCTCCGCCATCTAGCTTGAAAAACCCGGTATTTAAGGAATGCAACTTCATAGGACGAAGCTAAAAAAGAAAGGGCCGTCCCCCGACGGCCCTTCCCAACCTAAACTTACGATTGTGCCTAAACGCAGTAGAACACATTTTTTCCATTTCAAAAGCTGTGCCATTTCCACTATGGTTGGCTATTTCTTACGCTTTGAACGGAAGAACTCACTCATAAGATCCCCACAGACCTCCGCCTCAATTCCAGTTGTCACTTGCGTTTTGGGATGGAACTGGCCGCCCATGGTCCGAAAGCCGCG
>Ga0209771_1002423_pt1 | contig 11274 bp, 6 predicted proteins | sample SaaInl59LU_5_DNA_FD_184639 | JGI IMG/M metagenome (GOLD analysis project Ga0209771, IMG submission 184639) | Marine microbial communities from expanding oxygen minimum zones in the Saanich Inlet - ESP_59LU_5_DNA (SPAdes) (version 2) | ecosystem: Environmental > Aquatic > Marine > Intertidal zone ...
AACACCCGCCACAAGTGGTTCTGCTGTATTTGCTGTTTCTTTTGGAGGACAGAGTGGTAACCTAACTGTAAACGTGTCCAGTGCAGCCATAACTTTTAACTACACAGGATCAGTTCAAAGTTTTACTGTTCCATTAGGAGTAACAAAAATTGTGGTAGATGGTTATGGAGGAAAAGGAGGACATGGATCAACTTCATGGAATGGTCGTGGTGGTTTAGGTGGAAGAGTTCAGGCAACTTATAATGTTACTAGTGGGACTACATTTTATGTTTATGTAGGTGGAAAAGGTGGTTCTACTGTAAATTCAGGAGGTACAACTTATCAACCTGTATATAATCCTTGGACGCCCGGGAATGCGCAGGGTGGTTGGAACGGAGGTGGTGATCCGGGAGGTACCAGTGGAGGTGGAGGTGGAGGTGCAACTGATATTAGAATTAACGCATCTGCGTTGTCAAATAGAATTTATGTAGCTGGCGGAGGCGGAGGCGGAGGTGTTCAAAGAAGAGAATCTCAACCTGGAGGTGATGGAGGACATGGCGGAGGAACTACTGCAGGTAACGGATCAACAGGTGGAGCAGGCGGAACAAATCAAAGTGCTTCAAATCCTGGACTAACAAGAGGGCCAAATGGAATTGGAAGCAGTGGTGCTATAGGCGGTAATGGTGGAAATCAAACTACTGGTGGTGTGAGTGTAAATTACAATAGTACTAGTGGTATATTTGGTATAGGTGGTACTGGAGGTAACAACGGTAGATTCGGAGGTGGAGGAGGAGGAGGTTATTATGGAGGAGGAGGAGGAGGAGACTCTAACGGTTCAGATGCCGGAGGAGGAGGAGGAGGAGGATCATCTTATACAGATCCATCTGCAACAAATGTTACACATACTCAAGGATATAGTTTTGCTAACGGAGATGGTCAAGTTACGATAACATTCGAATGATTATTTTCCTTATTTTAAATTAGGTCTTTTTTGTTTTCGGCTGTATGATAATCTTAATGTAGGAAATAATTATTATTTGATTTTATTCGAAGGTAAAAACAATAGAACAGTAGGAATAAAAAAAATTCATTAAAGAGGAATAGGACGAAAAAAGAAAATCTTAATTTTTTAGAAACAGATCTGTGTTACCAAAAAGGCTCCAAAAATAGAATATTAATAATCGTTACAACCTAATTTTTGATTGTTCTAGTGTGACGTCCTAAAAAACCATTACAGATTTTTATAAAGATATATTTAAAACTCCAAGAGTTTAAACTCTTGGAGTTTTTTGTTTTTAGCTGTTAGATTTAGCTGTTAGAGCTACTTTGATAAAAAAAAATATTGAAAATAAACTTAATAGTTGGAAGGAATTGAATTACTAATTATAGAAATTAGCACTTTGCCTTATAGGGAAGCTGAATATTCCAACAAATCAATTATTTTTGAAGAATAGCCATACTCATTGTCGTACCAAGAAACCACTTTGACAAAATGATCATTTATTGATATTCCAGCTTTTGAATCAAAAACAGAAGTACAGGTTTCTCCTATAAAGTCTTGTGAAACCACTGAATCTTCTGTATAACCCAAAATTCCCCGCAACTGATTTTCAGAAGCATCTTTTATTACTTTACAAATATCTTCATAGGAAGCACTTTTTGCAATATTAACCGTTAAATCTATTACAGAAACATCCATAGTTGGAACTCTAAATGCCATTCCTGTTAACTTTCCATTTAATGCAGGAATTACTTTTCCAACTGCTTTTGCCGCACCAGTCGAAGAAGGAATTATATTATGTAAAGCTGATCTACCTGCTCTCCAATCCTTTACGGATGGGCTGTCAACTGTTTTTTGTGAAGCCGTTGTTGCGTGTATAGTGGTCATTAAGCCACTTGTAATTTCAAAATTTTCATGTATTACTTTGGCAATAGGTGCTAAACAATTTGTTGTACACGAAGCATTAGAAAATATAGTGTCACTTTCTTTTAAATCTGTATGATTTACCCCCATAACGAACATCGGAGCGTCAGGAGAGGGAGCTGATATAATAACTTTCTTTGCGCCTCCTTTGATATGCAAAGTAGCTTTTTCTATGGTTTTGAAGATTCCAGTACATTCTATTACAAAATCAGTGTTCACCTCATCCCATTTTAAGTTTTCCGGGTTTCTCTCTGATGAAACTCTAATTACATTACCATTTACTATTAATTGTCCTTTTTTTACTTCAACTGTTCCATCAAATTTACCGTGAACAGAATCATATTTTAATAAATAGGCTAAATAATCTACATCCAATAAATCATTTATCGCCACTATCTGAACATTTTCTCTTTTTATGGCGATGCGAAATGCTAATCTCCCTATCCTACCAAAACCATTAATTGCTATTTTTATCATCTCTTATTGTAATTTTTACATTAAGGTAATAAATAAAATGGAATGATGTAATTATTAGCGAATATTTTGAGCCAAAAAACATTAAAAGATGATTTTTTTAATTAAAGTGGATGTTCATTTGGCTTGAGGAATTTGGAATAAATTTATATTGGACTAGGAGTATATGATAATTTTTTAAGAGTTAAAGGCACTTATGAAAACGCACAATAAAGTGTCTAATCCTGTTATTTTTTTTTATTAGTAAAATGGGAATAAGTTACATAAAAAATATGCGGGTTTAAACTTCAAACAAGATGAGGTTTGGCAAAGAATAATGAATCATAATTTTTATTAATGAACTATCTCGAATTAGAAATTAAAATTATTTTCTAAAGTGGTAGGAGGAGAGAAAATTCATTTATTTTTTTGTAATTTAGGTTTTTGTATTTTAGACAATAACTATATTCCACATGATTAAAAAATCCATATTTTTATTTCAATTCGTTTTTCTATTCCTATTTAACAATTTTTCTTACTCTCAAAGTATCATCGATAATTTTGAGACGGGAACAGGGATTTCAACTTGGGTAGGCGATAACTGTCAGATCGACACAAATTTTAACAATCCTTATTCTACAGGTATAAATACATCTAGTAAAGTATTAAAATATCACGATGTTGGAGGTCAATTCGCAAATGTAAGGTTGGATTTAGGAAGAAATCTTAATTTGTCCATTAATCATATTTTTTCAATTAAAATATATGTTCCTTCTTCCGGGATTACTGGAACTCAAAATAACCAGGTGTCTTTAAAATTACAAAATGGTTCTTCTTCTACTCCTTGGTCAACTCAAACAGAAATCATAAAAAACATTTCCCTTAACCAGTGGCAAACTGTTACGTTTAATTTTGATACAGATCCCTACATCAATTTGGATGCTGCTTCGCCTGCTCCCGTGTTACGGACAGATTTAAATAGAATTCTTATTCAAGTAAATGGTGAAAATAATACCGATCAAGCACTAGCTTATATTGATGATTTTGAATATTACGATACTGTTCCTACCTCTATTTTTAGTCAATTAGTTTGGTCGGATGAATTTAATGGGACCGGTGCAATAAGTAATTTGAAGTGGTTTCATCAAACTCAATTACCCGCTGGTGGAAGTTGGTTTAACGGAGAGATACAACATTACACCAACAGGATGGTAAATTCATCAATGGAAGGGGGAAAATTGAATTTAATAGCAAAAAGAGAAACTTTTACAGACCAAGGTCAAACGAAGCAATATACATCAGCAAGGCTTAATTCAAAATTTGCGTTTAAATATGGAAGGGTAGAAGTAAGAGCAAAATTACCTACTGGTGTTGGAACTTGGCCAGCAATTTGGATGTTGGGAAAAAATATTTCAGAGACAGGTGCCTATTGGCAAACTCAAGGATATGGCACAACTGGGTGGCCAGCTTGTGGCGAAATTGATATCATGGAGCACTGGGGAGCAAATCAAAATTTTGTTCAAAGTGCCCTACACACTCCCTCTAGTTTTGGTGCTACTGTAAATCATGGTGGACAGACAATTAGTACGGTCTCAACAGATTTTCATGTGTATGCATTAGAGTGGACAAGCGAGAAAATGGTATTTAGCGTAGATAGTGTAGTTCATTATGTCTATAATCCTGGTGTAAAGGATGCTAGTACGTGGCCTTTTGATGCTGAACAATATATATTGTTGAATATCGCTATTGAACCCAGAATTGCTTCTAGCTTTTCGGAAGATACAATGAGTGTAGATTATATTAGAATATACCAAGAACCTCGGCTTTCTATTTCGGAAAAAAATATAAACTACTCCCCCGTGTTTTACCCAAATCCGGTTATGGATGAGCTAACTATAGAAACTAAGGCAACTAATACAAATCAAGTTGTGTTTAATTTATTTTCAAAAGAAGGAAAATGGATTAAAAGTTTCCCAACGTATACTCAACACAATAAATTGAAAATAAATGGATTGAATACACTGCCAAAAGGACTATATTTTCTAAATTATCAGATAGAAGGTAAAAGTTATTCAGTTAAATTTGTGAAGTCATAATTGATAGTAAGATTCTTCTGTTTCTATTCAATAGACTCATTTTACTTTAGTTCACTTTTATTCTAACTTCCTTTGTGATACTTTTATCGATGATTTCCCGATAGCATAAAAAAAAGGCCAATCTGAAGAGATTGGCCTTTTTCAATACATGTTTTGTTCCACTGTAATCATTTCATGATTTTCTCTATTGAAATAATGTGAGAGAACAGCTTATTTATGTTATTCTTTGATAAGTTTTTTTCTGACTAATTGGTCATTCATCTTAGCTTCCACAAAATACACACCGCTTATCAATTCATTTACATCAATTGAAACCACTTTGCTAGATGTTTTTTCTGTTGCTACAACAGCTCCTTTTATGTCATAAATGGATATTCCATCAATCACTGATTCAGATTCTATTGTTATTGCATCTGTGGTAGGATTGGGGTAAAAGTTGAAGTTCATTTTTTCTGACTCAGTAATTGAAACTCCACTGCATGCTTGAGTAACAGAATCTACCCCCCAAACATTATCGAAATAACAGATGTTATCTTGGGTTCTTCCCGCCAAGTTAAAATCAGGAAAAATCACTACTTGATCCACCATTTCTGTAGCATAAGGACCTTGTCCGATGTAGCCAGAAAAATCGAAAGTTATCAGTTCCCACTGATTGGTTAATGTATTTGGAATTTTAATTTCTGGAAGTGCTGCTGCAGTAGGAGTAACTAACTTAATACCTACATCACTAATAACTGATTTCCAAACCATTATTTTTATGGTGCTTGTGTTCGTATCCAACATAAAGGAACCAAGACCAGATCCGTGTGAGCTTTCACATCCAGCCCATGGATTTCCTGATTGAAGTGCAGTGAATTGAGCAACTTTGCACGAAGTATTGATTCCACTTTTATCAGGATTATCTATAATCAAAAGGGGAGGGTTTGTGGTGTTCTCAAAAACCGTCCAAGTCCAAGATGCTCCGTTCCCACTCGTTTCAAAATCAATAGGAACATTTTGCGCACAAAGATTACCAGTAATGGTAAGAAAGGCCAAAGCCAATAGTTTGTTTGTCAATGTATTTTTCATAATAATAGTTTTTTAAGTACACAAGTTAATGTAAATTTTACAATAACCTTGATGTAAGTTTGGTTTTTTTTGTAATAATTTTATACTCAGTCAATAATTATACGTTTTCTTAATGTTCTACGGATAATTTATAACTTCTCACAGCGCTATTGTTTTGCATCGTTACTTTTGCAATATATAATCCATTTGGTAGATCGGATACATCTACATTTACATACAGCTTATTTGTTGGATTTACCGAAACAACTTGATTGCCCAATACATTATATAAAACCACAGAGGCTATTTTTTCCTCTTGTGACCTAAAGTTTACTAAGTAATTTGAGGGATTTGGATAAATCTGAATCAATTCATCCTTATTTAAATTATTCAAACTTAAAGTTCCTCCAGGAGCAGTTTGCTTGATGTCATCTATTAAATAGGTAGCTAAAGAATCAGCTGTATTTGGTGTTCCATAACCTAACATAAAGGTTAAAACATTATACACAGGTGGGTCTCCAGAAAAATCCCATTCATAAGTTGCCCAACTTCCAGAAACCGTAGTTAACACATTTTTTTCATTGGCAGCTCCAGAACCTGTGCTCTCAACTTTTAGTTTTAATAGAGTACCCACGGGAGCATGTGTAAACACTTTCATCGAAATTGCGCTTTTTGTTGATAGGTCCATACTATCACTCAAAATCAATTTACTCTGAGCCCAAGATTGTCCTCCACTTCTAACGAACTCTCCTACTGTGGCACTCGTATTTGTTCCTGTCATTTGAGGGTTTGGAATTACTGTAGAATACCCGCCAAAGAAGTTTTGAAAATCAGAGGTAATAACACTAGATTCAAAATCTATTGGCAGTGTTGCCGGTGAGGGGATTGGCAAAGCTGGTCCTGAAAGTTGTTCTATATCATCAAATAAAAATGTTGAGGCGGCAGTTCCATTGCCAACAACACCAAAATCGAATAAAAAAGCCATTCTATTATATGTTCCAGTTTGATTATGAAAATTCCAGGTTATCGTTTCCCATGCACCAGTTTGTGTTGTAAGTGCATCCAAAGTTATCATCCCAGAAGCTCCCTCTAATTCTAATTTAAGTCTAGTTCCCACAGGGGCAGTGGTATATATTTTCATTGAAATAATCCAATTGGTGGCAAAATTGATAGGTGTTGCAAGTATAATTTTACTACCTGCCCAGATATCTCCTCCGTAACGAACGATTTCTCCAACTTTGGAACTGGTATTGATACCAGACATTTGCGGATTGTTAATAACTGAACCAACAGCACCTGAAAAATCAAGAAAATCGGAACTTACTTCTCCTGTCTGAAAAGTGAGTGGTAATGAAAGTAAGCTTGGAGCTGGTGGCCCAACAACTTGCTCTATATCATCAAAATAAAATGTGGAGTTGGCAGATCCATCACCCAAATTACCAAAATCAAACATAAAAACGACTTCGTTGAAAGTATTAGGAGTTCCTGCAAAAATCCATTCCAGTGTTTCCCATGTTCCCGAAACAGTGGTTAAGGTATTTACCTCCGCAGAACCGCTTCCAGTAGTGCTTTCTAATTTGAGTTTAACCAAGGTTCCTACAGGAGCTGTTGTGTATACCTTCATGGATAATTTGGTTAGTACGGAAAAACTAAGATTTGAACTTAAGGCAATTTTGCTTCCTGCCCATATTTGACCGCTATCTCGGACCATTCGGCCTACAGAATCACTAAGATTAATTCCCGTTTTACTGGGGTTAGCAACGACAATCGATGTTCCTCCATCGAAGTTTATAAAATTTGAGGTAGTGACAGTGCTCTCAAAATTAATGGGCAGACTTTGGCCAAATCCGAGAGAAATCAAGAAAAGGCTGAAAAGTGAAAGTTTTATTTTCATAGGGGTAAATTTAATTATTGTACAAAATACAATAACCTAATCATTTATCCAAATCCAACTTCACAATTCAACATTGAATCTTTGATTTTTTATTCTTTTGGAATTGAAATCAAGGCATAAGGTTAAACTGTAATTCCATTTAAGAACGAGAGTGTTATAGATGTTTCTAATTTAAAATCTGGGAATTATACCTATCGATGAAAGGAGAGAGCTTTTATATAACAGAACTGTGAAGTTTAATAAGCGCTAAATCAACTAATTGCTGTGTTACCCATGTGATTCTAATTTTTAGTATCACATTTTGATCGGTAATTTCAACTCAATGTTACTTGTTCTAACAGCTATTTTTTTCTCTGTTTGTCAGCATTTATTTAGAGTCTTCGTTTTTAATTATAATTCACTCAACAGCGTTTTCATTTCTTTTTTATTGTTCAACTGGGCGCTAAAATAGAACTATCTTTATAGTGTCAATTCATGCGTTATTAATTTGATTCATTTTCAATTGTTCAACTAAAAATATTTTTAGTTTTGTACCATTAATGTTTTTGAAATAGATCTTTTAGATTCCAATTGTCTTGCCAAATATGAGCTAAACCAATATTTTTAATATGAAAAAAACGATAAAATTTTTAATTCTTCTTCTTTTATTATCTAGTTGCATCAAAGAAGAAATCGAGTTACAAAAAGTTAATTCAGATCCCTTTGATCCAAGTTTTGCCTTACCCATAGGAAATGTAACCATGCCATTGAGTAGGTTAACTAATCAATCAAATCGTTTTTTAATGGTAAATCCAACCACTGGGCTACTAGAATTTGTTTTTCAAAGCGAATCAGTAGATTTAAGACTTAGCGATTTTTTTAATATTGCCAACCAATCAGTTTCCTCTTCTACTTCTATGAGTGCAACTGAGGTGTCAGCTTTTAATATTGTTCCAACAGGAACAACTTACAGTTTTTCTAGCAGTAATGCAGAGGCTTTCACAGTTCCGGCATCCGAACAAATCGATTCAATCCTGATAAAAAATGGAAGTTTATCCATACAAGTTTCTTCCTCTTACTCACATGATATTTCTATTGTGTTAACTATTCCTTCTTTGATAAAAAGTGGTCGAATTTATACAGACACAATACCTTTAACCTATACAGGTACAACACCAATCACGCAGGTAATTAATCTCTCTCTTTCGGGATATAAAATTGATTTGACGGATGGCGGTACTACTAATAATACATTGAGATTTAATTTCAATACTACGTTAACCAAAGGAGCTGCCATCGCTACAACTGCTGAATCAATTTCATTTAATAGCGGATTTGTTTTGTCAGAAATTGATATCGTACATGGGTATTTTGGTAATCGAACAATCACAGAATCAGATACGGTGGAATACGATATTTTTAAAAATTCATTTGGTGGATCTGTCAGTTTAGCCAATCCGAGAATAGAATTAGAGCTTTTTAATTCCACCGGAGTTACTTTTGATGCCCAATTCACTTCAATTTCTGCCCCAGACAATACGGTAAATCAAAATATTGGCGGACCAGGTTTGACCTCTTTCCCAACCATTACAAAGGCAAACTTCAGAGGAGATTCTACCATAACCAATCACACGATAGATAATTCAAATACCTCTCCTACCATTACAGATGTATTGAATGAAATGCCAAGTAAATTAGCTTTTACATCCTCGGTTGAATTAAATCCTGGAGGGATTACTAAAAACTTTATTTCGGAGGACTCTCGACTTTGGGCAAATACTAAATTTTTGGTTCCATTGGATGGGAGAGCAGACGGTTTCGAACTTAATGATACCAATTCAACCAAACTCCAAGATGTCTTAGGTATAGATTCTAGCGATGCTGATAATCTGAATAAACTAACCCTAAGGCTTTTGGTTACAAATGGAATCCCCGTTTCAACTTCCATTCAAGCCTACTTTTTGGATGACAACAACAATGTATTGGATTCTCTTTTTGTGGCAGGCTCACAAGAAATACTGGAAGCGGGAACGGTCAACTTTTCGGTTCCAACTTCTGATGTTAATTATGGAAGAGTTACCTCTCCCGGTAAGAAAACCGTGGATGTAATTCTTACGAAGGAGCAATACAAGGGATTATTAGCTAATAATCAAGCTAAGATTTTGTATTCTGCAAAATTCAATACCATCGAGAACGCTGCTTTAAAAAATGTTAAGTTTTTCCCTCAAGATTATATTGATATCAAAGTATCGGCAAAAGTTGATTTAACCCTTTCTTTAAACTAGTACCTGAAAATAAGAATTATGAAAAAGATATTAGTTAACCTATCGATTTTAATTACATGTTTGAGTTACGGACAACAAGATTTAACGTTGTACTACATGGAAAATGTACCACAGAACTTGTATCTAAATCCCGCATTTAAACCAAAAGCAAAAGTAAACATTGGTTTGCCTGGTATTTCTTCTCTTTATTTTGATCACCTCAATACAACATTTACTCCCGCTAATCTATTCGACACAAGAGACGGAACAACCTATTTGGCGATAGATGAATTCAAGACAAAAATTAAAAACAATAATTACTTAGGAGCTTCTGTCAGATTAGATTTGTTCTCTTTGGGGTTTCAAATAAAAAAGAATTATTTCAGTTTTAATATCACTGAGAATATATTCACAAGAATGAATTTTTCTCGCGGATTTTTGGAGCTTCCTCTCTACGGAAATGCCAATTTTGCAGAACATAACGGTGAATTGGATTTTAGCAATACGGGAATTAACTTTTCTCATTATCGAGAATTTGGAGTAGGCTGGCAAAGACAGTTTTCTGATAAATTAAGTTTAGGTGCTAAGGTTAAATTTTTAGTCGGAAAATCGAATGTTTGGACAAAAATAAATACCATTCAGTTACAAACAAATCCAAACAACTATGACTGGAAACTTAATGGAGAGATTGACGTCAGATCTTCGGGGTTTGATACAGCTAGTGACATCAATAACGGTCAAGTAGTCAATTATCTACTTAATAACTCAAATTTAGGTGGAGCAATTGACCTAGGGATTACTTATCAGCTATCCAACAAAATTAATTTGAATGCGAGCCTTGTGGATGTTGGGTTTATTAATTGGAAATCAAATAATTTTAATGTTGGTTCAAGTGAAGCATCTTTTACTTTTACAGGAATTAATTTGACAGAATATGTGAATGCTCCAGATTCTGTTTCCAATGATTCACTGAATGCCGCAGTTCAAAGACTACAAGTTGCATTTGAAGAGGAAGTGGGGTATTCACAAAATAATGAGGCATACATAAAAATGTTGATGGCAAGAATCCATTTCGGTGGAACTTACCAATTATTTGACGGTAAAAATTCAAGTGGTAAGGCAGGGATTTTGTTTCAGACTGAGTTTTATAATCAACTGCTTCGACCTTCACTAACGCTATCTTACAATCAAAGTGTAGGGAGATGGCTCAACACTTCCATTTCTTATTCGATGGTAAATGGAGGGTATAATAATCTTGGTTTGGGTTTGAGTTTAAATTTAGGCCCTATTCAAGTATACGCCATCACCGATAATCTATTTGCGGGTAATTTAACTGCTTTTAATGACAATGGAACTACCCAATTTGCCTATCCGACTAATAGTCATAAAACACACATTCATGCGGGTGTAAATTTAACAATTGGAAGGGCAAAAAGAGACAGAGACGGAGTAAGTGACGAAATTGACACCTGTCCCGATATATTTGGACTTGAGAAATTTAACGGATGCCCAGACACAGATGGAGATGGAATTGAAGATTCTCAAGATAATTGTCCCGAAATTCCTGGAGGAGTTAACGGATGCCCAGACACAGAACTAAAAAAATAATTTTTACCAAAATTAATTCTTATTTGTCTA
>Ga0209771_1002428_pt1 | contig 11238 bp, 9 predicted proteins | sample SaaInl59LU_5_DNA_FD_184639 | JGI IMG/M metagenome (GOLD analysis project Ga0209771, IMG submission 184639) | Marine microbial communities from expanding oxygen minimum zones in the Saanich Inlet - ESP_59LU_5_DNA (SPAdes) (version 2) | ecosystem: Environmental > Aquatic > Marine > Intertidal zone ...
CCCTCATTAAATCTATCTACGCTAAATACAGAAACCCCTGAACTAAAACTTCAAGTAAAGGTATTTCCAAATCCTACCAAAGAGGTTATTTTTATTACCCATCCAACAGAACAATTCTTTGAAGTAAAGATTGCAGATGTAAGTGGAAAACAAATCCTACAAACAGCACATCAAAAACAGCAGCCTTTAAGCGTTCAAACATTAACCAAAGGCACTTACTTTATAACAGTCACCACAAAAGATTCAAAACAAACCAACACTTATAAAATCATTAAGCAATGAAAAAGTTTTACGCCATCCTATGTTTAACCATAGCATCACTAACACACCTGCAAGCTCAAGCACCACAGGGGTTTAATTACCAAGCAACAGTAAGAAACAGTGCTGGCGATTTGGTTATTAATACCAATGTGTACTTCAAATTCAATATTATGCAAGGTTCTCAGACCAGTCTTCCTGAGTTCACAGAAACGCACTATGTACCAACAGATGACTTGGGACAAGTAACTCTTGTGATAGGTCAAGGCACAACTACTGAAGGTATGTTTTCCGAATTAGATTGGTCATTAGGAAGTTATTACTTAAGCATAGAGCTCGACACAGGCAGTGGCTATGTAGCTATGGGAACTACACAACTACTAAGTGTACCTTACGCACTATATGCAGAGAACAGTGGTAACAGTACACCAACAACACCTAATTTAGAAACCGTTCTTGCTGAAAACAACTCAGCAAACAATCAACAGATAAAAGACTTACAAGACCCTACTGATGCACAAGATGCAGTTACAAAAGCATATGCAGAGACGATACTTAGCTCACAAGGATTAATGAACTTTAATGATTGGACTAATTATCAAGTAACACAAGATGATACAACTGTAGATTTAGAAACAAACTCTTTTGTCTTTCTAAATGCAAATAATACTACCCTAAAGATGCCTCAAAACCCTAACGATTTTGATGTTATTTATTTTTATGTAGTTAGGGCTTTGTACTGGAATTCTCCTCAAGCCGGTCATAGTATTAATAATACTTTTCAAGCAAATGGCCACCCTATAACTGGTTTTCGAGATGGCGCAGCTGGCCCAGGTATGATATATGATTCAACAACTACAAACGGATACGCAATAGGGTGGTGGAAAAATTCAGGACTGCATACTGCTATCTTCCAAAATGGGCAATGGTTTTTAGGTCATTTTTATATAAATACAATTACAAATGACCTTTTAGATTTTGATGGCGATGGTTTTACTGAATCTGACGGTGACTGTCTGCCATTTGACCCTAATACTTATCCAGGGGCACCTGAGATTTGCGGCGACGGTCAAGACAATGACTGCGATGGAGAAATTGACGAGGACTTTAGTGAAATGACTACTTGGTATTTAGACAATGATGGTGATGGATTTGGAGGTAATATGGATGTAATCGAAGATTTTTGTCCACCTGATAATTATTTGTGGGTAGATAACAATCAGGATTGCGATGACGATAATCCAGATATTAATCCAAATGCTGAAGAAATCGAAGATGGTATTGACAACGATTGTGATGGTGAAATAGACGAAGGATAAAAGGCTATGATAAGCTAAATAACTTATATTTTTTATGGGTTTCTGTAAACTCTCTAAGCTTTTCAAGAGAGCCTGTCACCAAGTTGACTATGTGTTACATCAAGCGGCTTTGGGTTCTGTGCCTCGTTCTATTAAAGATCCAATTACGACGAACGCCGTCAATGTCAATGGTTTTCTAAATATGCTCATTGCCTCCAAAGATCAAAACGTAAAACGGTTTGTATATGCCGCCAGTAGTTCTACTTACGGAGATTCTACGAAACTCCCAAAAAAAGAAGATGAAATTGGTGCGCCCTTATCTCCTTATGCCATTACAAAATATGTCAACGAATTATATGCAACAATTTTTAAAAGTAGTTTTAACTTAGATACGGTCGGATTGCGGTATTTTAATGTTTTTGGAAAAAAACAAGATCCTAAAGGAGCTTATGCGGCGGTCATTCCAAAATTTGTAATCCAATTGATAAATCACGAAGCGCCCCTCATTAATGGAGATGGTTCAAATTCCCGCGATTTTACTTATATTGACAATGTTATAAGGATGAATCTTTTGGTATTAAGTACAACAAAAGAGTCGGCATTAAATCAAATATATAACACTGCAGTAGGGGATCGGACGACTTTAATCCAACTTGTGCATAGTTTAAAAAAATATTTATCTAAATTTGACCCAACGATTGCAAACATTAAAGAGATTCATGGCCCAAACCGGTATGGAGACATTCCACACTCGCAGGCCTCCATTGAAAAAGCAGTCAGATTATTAAATTATAAGCCAACCCATGACTTCGAAAGCGGATTGAAAAACGTTGTAGAATGGTATTGGAAGCTATTTAAAAGTTAACCAAAATGAGTATAAATACAATTTGTTGTATTGGAGCAGGCTATGTAGGTGGGCCGACAATGTCCGTCATTGCCCAAAAAAACCCTTCTATAAAAGTGATTGTAGTGGATATGAATCAAGTGCGTATTGATGCTTGGAATTCTGAAGACCTAGATAAACTCCCAATTTTTGAACCTGAACTGGATGCCGTTGTTGCAGAAGCACGAGGACGAAATCTATTTTTTTCAACGGACGTTGAAGGGGCTATTCACGAGGCAGATATGATTTTCATTTCTGTAAATACTCCTACAAAAACCTATGGAGCAGGGAAAGGGATGGCAGCCGATTTACAATATGTAGAACTCTGTGCTCGTCAAATTGCCAAAATTGCAACCTCAGATAAAATTGTGGTTGAAAAATCGACCCTTCCAGTAAAAACAGCCGAAGCGATCAAAGACATATTAGAAAATACAGGAACAGGTGTTAATTTCGAAATACTCTCAAATCCAGAATTTTTGGCAGAAGGAACCGCCGTTCAAGATTTAGAGGCCCCAGACCGTGTTTTAATCGGCGGCGACCAAACAGAAAGTGGGCTCAAAGCCATTCAGGCTTTGGTAGATATCTATGCGACTTGGGTTCCAAAAGATCAAATTATCACCACAAATTTATGGTCATCAGAATTATCTAAATTGACAGCCAATGCATTTCTTGCACAACGCGTTTCTTCTATCAATGCTTTGACAGAACTTTGTGAATCCACAGGGGCAAATATTGACGATGTAGCCAAAGCAATTGGAACAGATTCTCGGATAGGTCCAAAATTTTTAAAAGCCTCTGTAGGATTTGGAGGTTCTTGTTTTCAAAAAGACATTTTAAATTTAGTGTATATATGTAAGTCTTTGGGATTAGACAAGGCTGCTGATTATTGGGAGCAAGTGATCATCATGAACAACCACCAGCGAAGTCGATTTGCGCAGCAAATAGTCACCTCTTTATACGGAACAGTAGCAGGAAAGAAAATCGGATTTTTAGGATGGGCATTCAAAAAAGATACCAACGACACCAGAGAGTCTGCAGCAATTTATATTGCCGATAAGCTGATTGAGGAGCAAGCTCATATTCAGGTTTATGACCCAAAAGTAACGGCAGTTCAAATGCGTTCAGATTTGAATGGATTGAACAGTAGAACAGAATCAGAAAATGATACATTTTTAAACATTCATAACAATCCGTATGAAACTTTAGAAGGTGCACATGCACTGGCGGTGATTACGGAATGGGACGAGTTTAAAACCTATGATTGGCAAAAAATATATGACGGCATGCTCAAACCCGCTTTTATTTTTGATGGCCGAAATATTTTAGATCAAAAAGCACTTGAAGCCATTGGATTCATATACAAAGCAATCGGCAGATAAGATGAATCAGCAAACAATTTTAGTCACAGGTGCAGCAGGTTTTATAGGGTTTCACTTATGTGAACGCCTTTTAAAACAAGGCTACCGTGTGGTTGGATTGGATAATATAAACGATTATTACAGTGTCGAACTCAAATATGGTCGCCTCAAAGAATTGGGAATCCATCGCTCAGATGCTGAACATTTTGAGACTGTTGTTTCAAGCGCTGTTTATGGAGATCAGTTTCAATTCATCCGTTTAAATCTTGAAGACCGAGACGCTTTACCCGAGCTATTTAAAACCTATCAATTTGAGAGTGTTTGCAACTTGGCAGCTCAAGCAGGTGTGCGTTATTCTATCGAAAACCCTGAAGCCTATATTGACAGTAATGTATCTGGATTTCTTAATATTTTAGAATGTTGTCGCCACCACAAGGTGCCTCGCTTGGTATATGCAAGCAGTTCTAGTGTTTATGGGAACAGTGAGGCCGTTCCTTTCCAAGAAACCGCCGTTGTGGATCAGCCGATTAGTTTGTATGCAGCTACCAAAAAATCCAATGAGTTGATGGCACACACCTATAGCCACCTTTATAATATTGAAACCATTGGTTTGCGATTTTTTACAGTCTATGGTCCATGGGGACGTCCTGATATGGCTTTGTTTCTATTCACAGAAGCCATTTTAAAGAACCAACCTATTAAGGTTTTTAACGAAGGTAATTTATCTCGAGACTTTACATATATCGATGATATTATTGAAGGGGTTGAAAATACACTTCTAAAATCTTTTAAAGAAAAGGAATTATACAAACTATATAATATTGGAAATAGTCAACCGGTACAGCTTTTAGATTTTATTGAGGCGATCGAAAAAAGTACCGGCAAAACAACCGAACGGATCATGATGCCCATGCAAGCAGGTGATGTAAATCAAACCTGGGCAAATGTAGAGCATCTCAAAACCGACTACGACTACCAACCTTCCACTCCTTTAGAAACTGGTGTACAAGCTTTTGTGGATTGGTATAAGTCTTATTATAGTTAAAAATAAAAATGTATAGAAGTAGATTATCTTGACTACTTACAATAACTATTTATAACAAAGTTTAATTATTATTTACGAATTTCCAAATTAAAAGTTGATTTTTATGCAGACTTATAGGAAATTGATGAGGTAAAATTAATTAGCAAATGGTAACTTTGATACCCTTATTAAAGAAGCCAAGTTAATCTATGATTATATAATTGTCGATTTAGCGCCGACCATTTTAGTGACAGATACTTTATTGGTTGCACATCTTGCGGATGCGACTATATGTGTAGTTCGTGCGAATCATACCGACAAAAAGCTAATCCCATTTTCAATAGACTTGAGTAAATCAAATCGCCTTAAAAACATGAGTTATGTTATCAACGGTGTGAAAGAAAATAGATCGTATGGGTATACTTATAATTATGGTTACGGAGATGTAAAAAGTTAACTAAAAACTAAGAGGCTGTCAACCCTTTTAAATCTTTTATGGTATTCGCAGGCGCTGAACTTTTAAATACAAAACTACCAGCAACTAAAACATCGGCACCTGCGTCTTTAAGTGCTTTGGCATTGGCTGCCGTCACACCACCGTCAATTTCAATAAGGGTAGAAGCCCCTTTTGATTTAATAAGTGCTTTAAGTTGTTTTACTTTTTCATAGGTATTCTCAATAAAACTTTGGCCTCCAAAACCTGGATTTACACTCATAATACATACCAAGTCAATGTAGTTTATGGTGTCTTGTAAAACATTGATGCTCGTATGTGGATTTAATGCCACTCCCGCTTTCATACCTTCAGCTTTGATGGCTTGGAGCGTTCTGTGAAGATGCGTACAAGCTTCGTAATGCACCGTGAGAATATCGCTCCCTAAGTCTGCAAACGTTTTGATGTAGCGATCTGGATCTACAATCATCAAATGGACATCAATAGTTTTTTTGGCATGCTGTGTAATCGCTTTTAAAACAGGCATTCCAAAAGAAATATTTGGTACAAAAACGCCGTCCATAATATCAATATGAAACCAGTCGGCCTCGCTAGAATTAACCATTTCAATGTCTCTTTGAAGGTTGGCGAAATCTGCTGCTAAAATAGAGGGTGCAATTTTGGTTGTGCTCATGTGTTTAGTTTTGTTTTCGTAAAAATAATATAAAAAAATAAACCCCTACCAATTGGCAGGGGTTTTGTTATTAACCTAAATAGGTTTTTAAAATTTTACTTCTCGATGTATGTTTCAAACGACGAATGGCCTTTTCTTTTATTTGACGCACGCGTTCGCGAGTCAGGTCAAATGTTTCGCCAATTTCTTCTAAAGTCATCGGATGTTGGTTTCCGAGTCCAAAATACAATCGAATCACATCCGCTTCTCTTGGTGTGAGCGTTTCTAATGCACGTTCAATTTCTGTACGTAAGGATTCATGTAATAAATCTCTATCTGGATTTGGAGATTCTCCACTTCGTAAGACATCGTATAAATTAGAATCTTCTCCTTCTACCAATGGTGCATCCATGGATACATGACGTCCAGAATTCTTCATAGACTCTTTAACATCGTTAATGGTCATGTCTAATTCCTTGGCAATTTCTTCAGCACTCGGAGGGCGTTCATGAGACTGCTCAAGAAACGCATAGGTTTTATTTATTTTATTGATCGATCCAATTTTATTTAAAGGCAAACGAACGATACGAGACTGTTCTGCTAATGCTTGTAGTATAGATTGACGAATCCACCAAACCGCATAAGAAATAAATTTAAATCCTCTAGTTTCGTCAAAACGTTGAGCCGCTTTTATCAATCCTAAATTTCCTTCATTAATTAAATCAGGAAGTGTCAATCCTTGGTTTTGATATTGCTTCGCAACAGATACCACAAAACGTAAGTTTGCTTTGGTTAATTTCTCTAAAGCAATCTGATCTCCAGCTTTGATACGCTGTGCCAATTCTACTTCTTCATCGGCTGTAATTAAATCTACTTTTCCAATTTCTTGAAGGTATTTGTCTAAAGATGCAGTTTCTCTATTGGTAACCTGTTTGGTAATTTTTAGCTGTCTCATTTAAAAGGATTTGTTTTTAAATTGGTTATTGTGGTAATATTAGGTTATACGAGCATTTGACACTAAATGTTACAAAAAAAACCGTTTTTAATTTAAAAACGGTTTTTTTTGATTTAATTAAGTTTAAACTTAATGTGTATTAGCGTTTGTTGTCACGTCCACGGTTGTCACGTCCACGGTTATCACGTCCACCAGAACGTTTGTCATCTCTTGGTGGTCTTGCAACATAGCCTTCAGGTTTTTCTAACAAAGCTTTACGAGATACCTTTTCTTTGCGTGTTCTTGGATCTTGTCCAAAATACTTCACATCAAAAATATCACCCATATTCACAACATCAGATACGTTTTCAGTACGTTCCCATGCCAATTCACTCACGTGAAGCAACACTTCGTTTCCTGGTGCATCCATATATTCCACGACTGCACCAAAGTCAAGCATTTTTATGACTTTAACTTGGTAAGTATTTCCAAGTGATGGCTTAAACATCAACGAGTCAATTTTAGATAAAACAGCATCAATACCATTTTGATCTGTTCCAAGAATTTCAACAATTCCTTCTTCAGTTACTGGATCTTCATTGATAACAATGGTAGTTCCTGTAGTTTTTTGAAGTTCTTGAATGACTTTTCCACCAGGTCCAATAAGTGCCCCAATAAATTCATTAGGAATCACTCGCGTTACCATTTTTGGAGAGTGTGGCTTTACATCAGCAGCTGGAGCCGCAATTGTTTCTGTTAATTTATCAAGGATATGTAAACGGCCTGCTCGTGCTTGTTTTAAAGCATTGACAAGAATTTCGTAAGACAATCCTTTGATTTTGATATCCATTTGACAGGCTGTAATTCCTTTAGCAGTACCGGTCACTTTAAAATCCATATCTCCCAAGTGATCTTCATCTCCTAAAATATCAGATAATACAGCATAACGGTCTCCATCAGAAATTAATCCCATTGCAATTCCTGAAACAGGTCTTTCAATTTGAACTCCTGCATCCATCAGTGCCATAGTACCCGCACAAACAGTTGCCATAGAGGACGATCCGTTTGATTCTAACACTTCAGAAACAACTCTTACAGTGTAAGGGCAATCTGCAGGGATCATTCCTTTTAATCCACGTTGTGCAAGATTTCCATGTCCTACTTCACGACGCGAAGTTCCTCTTAAAGGTCTTGCTTCTCCTGTACAAAAAGGAGGAAAGTTGTAGTGTAAGTAAAAGTTTTCTTCACCTTCGTAAGAAGGCATGTCAATTTTGTTTGAATCTCTTGAAGTTCCTAGAGTTACAGTTGCGAGTGCTTGTGTTTCTCCACGTGTAAAAATTGAAGATCCGTGGGTAGATGGTAAGTAATCAACCTCACACCAAATTGGTCTGATTTCGTCGGTCTTACGTCCATCCAAACGAACACCTTCGCTTAATGTTAGTTCACGGACAGCTTCTTTTTCAGCTTTGCTATAGTACCCACTTACTAAGTGGCCAAACTCTTCATTTTCTTCTTCAGTAAAAGATGCTTTTACCTCTTCTTTTACTTCAGCAAATGCAGCACCACGTTCAGCTTTAGAAGTTCCTTTTTTAGCAATTGCATAACATTTGTCATAAGCCATGTCATGAATTCGCTTTTCTAAGTCTTCGTTAACTTCAGCGGTTTCATATTCACGTACTTCTTTTTTTCCAAATGCTTCAGCAAGGCGTACTTGCGCTTCCACTTGAACCTTAATAGCTTCGTGTGCAAATTTGATTGCATCCGCCATTTCTTCTTCAGAAACTTCATCCATTTCTCCTTCTACCATCATTACAGAATCCGCAGAAGCACCAATCATCATTTCAAGATCAGAGTCTGCTAATTGTGCACGGCTTGGGTTGATAACGAAATCGCCGTTTACACGAGCAACACGTACTTCAGAAATTGGACATTCAAATGGAAAATCACTTAATTGAATGGCTGCAGATGCAGCTAAACCTGCAAGTGCATCAGGCATCACATCTTCGTCATGAGACATCAACTGAATCATTACTTGTGTTTCTGCATGATAATCTTTTGGGAATAATGGACGTAATACACGATCCACTAAGCGCATCGTTAAAACTTCACCATCGCTAGGGCGTGCTTCTCTTTTGAAGAATCCACCTGGATAACGGCCTGCTGCCGCAAATTTTTCGCGATAATCTACCGTTAAAGGTAAAAAGTTTACATCACTAGCTTTGTAGTTTGAGACCACAGTACATAACAACATGGCTTTCCCCATTTGTACGACTACAGATCCGTGGGCTTGCTTTGCGAGCTTGCCCGTTTCGATAGAGATTTCTCTTCCATCCCCGAGGTCAATGACCTCTTTAAATACTTTTGGTATCATAATTTTTTGTTCTAATTAAACATTGGTGTTGTGTCGTTGTCGTTGTGTGGTGTGACCAATGAAAAACTCTAATTAGCTTCTTCTATTATTTATGAACTTTAAAAGTGTTAAAACTTAAAAAACCACGCTTTGTGCGTGGTTTGTAATCTTATTTTCTTAATCCTAATTCTTTGACAATCGCACGATATCTTAAAATATCTGACTTCATTAAATAGTCTAATAATGAGCGACGTTTTCCAACCAGTTTCACTAATGAGCGTTCTGTATTGTAATCTTTACGATTTTGTTTTAAATGCTCAGTTAGGTGATTGATTCTTTCCGTAAATAAGGCAATTTGCCCTTCTGAAGATCCCGTGTCTTTGGCATCTTTTCCGTGTTTTTTAAAGAGTTTCTCTTTAGCTTCTTTTGTTAAATACATTCCAATATTATTTAAATAATTTTTATGCTGTTAACTACGTCTTTCGCAATTAGTTTGCAAATATAGGGATTTTCTATTGTTTATGCCTTGTCGTTGTTTAATTTATTCAAAACTAATATGATATCTTATTGTAGTCATCAGAATAAAAACAAACAAACAATAAGCTGTTTTTAATTTTATTTTGAAGTGATATCATTTACAAAACATCCATTGTTGTTGTAACGTCTAGAGATACGAATACATCAAACCTTACAGGTGAACTCGTTACGGTTCCACTAGCAGTCGTTGTAATTTCAGTAGCATTTTTTAAGTCGTTAGCAATTGCATTAAGTTCTGAAGAACTTCCAATAGTGTAAGTTGAGGTGTTGTCGTCAAGTACAATATCTGCGACTTCAATAACAGTGTCTCCGAAACTCAAAGAAGCTTCTGTTGCAATAGCACCTTCGATTCCTGTAAAGTCAACAATTTTGAAGGTCAAAGAATTGATTCTTACATCTTGAACTAAATCTATGTTTTGTTGAACTTGATCGTTGGACGCAAGAGATATAATCGAAGATTTAGACCAACTTTGAGTGGCTCCTTCGGAGTCTTCAGTAACATTTACATTAATAATTGTATTGAAATCTTGTGTGATGTTAAACTCTGTGAGTTCATCAAGTTTATCGCAAGAAAAAAGGAGAGCCGTTACAATAAATAAGGCACTAATTTTTGTGAGTTTTTTCATTCGATTGGTTAATTTTTAATAATTTATCTAGGGCTCTAGTTTGAACTAGTCTCTAAGAGGTTGGTTTGATATTAAATCAATGTACTGGTTTACTTTGTTTTTTAGTTCGCATCGTGGTGTGATGAAATCTAAAAAGCCATGCTCCTTTACAAATTCAGCAGTTTGGAAGCCGTCTGGCAATTCTTTTCCAGTTGTATCTCTAACCACTCTAGGACCTGCAAACCCAATGAGTGCTCCTGGTTCGCTTATATTGATATCTCCTAACATTGCAAATGAGGCAGTTGTTCCACCTGTTGTAGGGTCGGTACAAAGTGAAATATAAGGGATGTTTGCGTCGGCGAGTTGTGCGAGTTTTGCAGAAGTTTTTGCGAGTTGCATGAGTGATAATGCCGCTTCCATCATACGAGCTCCTCCAGATTTTGAGATAATCATAAAAGGCAAATTGTTATGAAGTGCATGGTCGGCTGCACGTGCAATTTTTTCTCCAACCACAGACCCCATCGATCCACCAATAAAACTAAAGTCCATACAAGCAATTACCAAGTCTTTTCCTTTAGATTTGCCAACCGCCGTTCGAACGGCGTCATTGAGATTCGTTTTCGATTGCGCTGCTTTTAATCGGTCTGAATAAGCTTTCTTATCTACAAACTTTAAAGGGTCTTTTGAAGTGATATTTGCGTCTAACTCTTTAAATTTATTATCATCAAAAAGCATTTCAAAGTACTCATTACTTCCAATACGTACGTGGTAACCATCTTCAGGGCTGACATAGAAATTTCTTTCTAATTCATCCGTTTCAATGACTTTCCCAGTAGGTGATTTGTACCAAAGTCCCTTTGGTGTGTCACGTTTTGCTTCTGTTGG
>Ga0209771_1002434_pt1 | contig 11225 bp, 6 predicted proteins | sample SaaInl59LU_5_DNA_FD_184639 | JGI IMG/M metagenome (GOLD analysis project Ga0209771, IMG submission 184639) | Marine microbial communities from expanding oxygen minimum zones in the Saanich Inlet - ESP_59LU_5_DNA (SPAdes) (version 2) | ecosystem: Environmental > Aquatic > Marine > Intertidal zone ...
TTCACTTTAGCGCCTCTCGTTTTCATACCAACTTCGGTATGTATGCTAAATGAAAAATCTAATGGTGTTGCATTTTTTGGAAGGGATTTTAAATCGCCATTTGGAGTGAATACAAATATTTCTTTGGCATATAAATTGAGTTTAAATTGTTCTACAAACTCGACAGCACTAGACTCAGGGTTTTCGATCACTTCTTGCAGTTTTCCGATCCAGTTTTCTAAATTTTTGTCATTTTCTTTTTCACCTTGTTTGTATTTGTAGTGAGCGGCATAGCCTTTTTCTGCAATCTCATTCATACGTTCACTTCGAATCTGAACTTCTACCCATCGTCCTTTAGGCCCCATAACCGTAATATGTAAGGCTTCATAGCCTGTTGACTTTGGAGCGGAAATCCAATCTCTTAAGCGTGTTGGATTTGGTCTAAAATGATCTGTTACGATTGAATATACTTTCCAAGCGATAAATTTTTCATTTTTTTCTTCAGATTTATAAATGATCCGTACAGCAAATTTATCATAGACCTCTTCAATAGTTACCCCCTGATTTTGCATTTTCCTTCGAATAGAAAAAATTGATTTCGGACGCCCTTTTATTTCATACTTTATTTTTTCTTTGTTTAGGGCCTTTGATAATACTTTACTAATTTCTTTGATATAAAGATATTGTTTTTCTTTACTTTCTTCTAATTTTAGTAAAATGTCATTGTAAACTTCTGGTTCCGTGTATTTTAACGCTAAGTCTTCAAGCTTGGATTTGATATTGTATAGCCCAATTTTATGTGCAAGCGGTGCATAGATATAAAGTGTTTCAGAAGCAATTTTCAGTTGTTTTTCTTCTGGCATCGAATGAATCGTTTGCATATTATGAAAGCGGTCTGCAATTTTGATAATGATCACTCTAATATCATCGTGAAGGGTGAGGAGCATTTTCCTAAAATTTTCCGCTTGCATGGACACATTCATGTCTTTGTTTAAGGTGGATATTTTTGTCAAACCATCTACAATTCGAGCAATCGTTTCTCCAAATAATTGTTGAATATCTTCAATGCTATAACGCGAACAGTCTTCGACAACATCATGTAGGAGCGCGGCTGCAATAGAAGTTGCATCGAGTCCAATTTTTGAGGCAACGATTTTAGCCACAGCTATGGGATGAAAAATATAGGCCTCACCCGACTTTCTTCTTTGATCCGAATGGGCATCAACGGCTACATCAAATGCTTTTCTAATTAACTTTTTATCGGATGCCGACAGGGTTCTATAGCTGATTTTAAGGAGTTCTTTATACTCCTTAGCGATGGCTGTGTTTTCTTGTGCTATATCGGCTGCTGTCATAATCTAAAATTAATACAATCAAACGAAACTCACAATAACAAATCTTAGTTTTTACAAAAATTGTTTTAACAAATGCTTAAAAGTATTTTTTAGCTGAATTTTCGCTGTCTTTTAGCTTCAAAAGTTAAGATGCCAGCAGCCACCGATACGTTCATAGAATCAATTTTTCCTTGCATTGGGATTCTAATTTTTGCAGTAGCAGCTTCGCGCCATAGTTCGCTTAGACCTGTGGATTCGGCACCCACAACAAGAGCGGAGGCGTTAGTAAAATCAATAGAATCATAGACTACAGAATCCTGAAGTGTTGCTGCATAGATTGAGATGTTTTGTGTTTTTAGATAGGCAATCACTTCTTCAGAAGTTCCTACCGCCATAGGTACCGTAAAAACGCCACCAACACTCGATCGTATGATGTTGGGGTTGTAAACATCTGTTAAGGGATTTGAAATGATAATAGCATCTACATTGGCAGCATCGGCAGTTCGAAGTAAGGCACCTATATTTCCAGGTTTTTCAGGGGCTTCCGCTACTAATATTAAAGGATTTTTACTTTTGAATTTTAATTTTTCTAAATAAAAGTCTTTGGCTTTCGCCACAGCAATAACCCCTTCAGTTGTTTCACGGTGGGCCACTTTTTCATACACGGCTTTCGATATCTCTATGACATCTATTCCGTAGGGTTCTAAAGAAGCGGCTTCGGATGCAGAAAATAAATCTGCATAATAATAAAGGGTTTCAATGCTGTAGTTTCCTTTGATGGCTAAAGAGACTTCGCGTTTTCCTTCAATGACAAACAAGCCTGTTTGTTTCCTGAGTTTCGACTTTTCTTTGAGTTGAACCAGTTGTTTTATAAAGGGATTTTGTAGACTGCTTATTGTTTTAAACATGCTACAAAAATAGTGTTTAATTTTCAACCCTAAACCAAAAAAAGTCCAAGTCGAAACTTGAACTTTTGATTTATAAAATAAATGAAATTTTAGTTGTTCTCGTATTTTTTAGAATAGCGTTTCCACAGTTCTGTTTGATGGGTTTCTAAACTAATTTTTCGACCGTCTATAAATGCGTTTGTTAAATTATTAGTTCGCATGTCTAAAGCATCTCCGCTACTAATGAATAAGGTTGCACTTTTCCCAACTTCTAAAGAACCGTAACTAGCATCGATGCCTAGAATTTTAGCAGTATTTAAGGTAATTAATTGCAATGCTTGTTCTTTAGTCAGTCCATAAGCGACCGTTGTGCCTGCATAGAATGGAAGATTTCGAGAGTTCATACGTTCCATATCTCCACTCGTTTCCAAGCCTACAGTCACCCCAGCTTCGACTAAGAGGCGTGCCATTTTAAACGGTAAATCGTAATCATGATCGTCGCTGTTAGGACGGGAATGTACTCGTTTTAGTAATACAAAAATGTCATGTTTTTGTAAATAGGGTGCGAGCTTGTATGCTTCGTAGCCACCAACAATAACGGGCTTTGACAATCCTTGTGATTTTGTAAATTCAACAGCATCAATGATTCCTTTTTCGTCATTAACATGAATGTACAGAGTTTTGGATTGATCAAAAAGTCCACGCATGGCCTCCATAGGCAAGTTTAATTTAGCTTTGTCGCTATTTTTGTTTGCTTTCGCATTATCAAAATAGGCTTCAATTTCTGCAGTTTGACTGCTGTATTTTGGATTGCTTTTTAAGCCGGGGTCTTCACCCAGCCACCAACGTCCACGGCTGAACGTGCTTGGCCAATTTAAGTGAATTCCATCATCGGTTTTAATAACCGCATCTTCCCAATTCCAAGCATCTAGCTGGACAATGGAAGAGGTCCCTGAAATTCGTCCGCCTCTTGGTGTTATTTGCGCTAAGAGTACCCCATTTGGGCGCATGCTTTCCACAACTCTAGATTCGGCATTATAAGCGATTAAGCTTCTAATATGTGGATTCCATGTTCCTAGTTCTGAATCATCATCTGTAGCTCTGACGGCATCAATCTCTATAAGTCCTAAGGTTGAATTCGGAACGATAAACCCTGGATAAATATGTTGTCCTTTGGCATCGATGATTTCCATTTCAGAAACGTCTGCTCCCTTGTATTCACGGACTGTTTTTAAGATGCCATTTTCAAAAGTGATCAGGCTGTTTTGAATTACTGTCCCATTACCAAGATGGGCGGTACCACCCACAATTGCGATGGGCTTAGACTGTTTATCAGCGGGTGTTTGTTGTGCGTTTCCTATAGATACACATACCATTGATAGTAGAATTAATTTTATAATGTTCATCTGTTCTGTATTTATAGTTGATTAAAATCCATGGAGTCACAGTGTAAAAGCTGTTTGTCCTTTTTCTTTATGGGCTGTGTTTTCATGCCCTTGTTTTTTTCTTTCAACATCATATGAATGAGTTCATTTCTTTCGTTCTGAATGGATGTTCTCAGTTTCGAATCGCGCTCAATATCAAAATAAGTCACGCCTTCAATTAATGTTTTTTCAGCTTTGGAGTAAATTGATAGAGGGTGGTTGCTCCATAGCACTAAATCGGCATCTTTTCCAACTTTGATACTTCCAACGCGCTCATCGATATGAAGTAATTTGGCAGGGTTGAGTGTGACCATTTTCCAAGCATCTTCTTCAGACGTGCCTCCGTACTTCACGGCCTTAGCAGCTTCTTGATTGAGACGTCTGGACATTTCCGCGTCGTCACTGTTGATCGCAGTCACTACTCCCATTTGGTTCAGTATGGACGCATTATAAGGAATGGCGTCATTGACTTCATATTTGTATGCCCACCAATCACTAAAGGTCGAAGCGCCGACCCCATGCGCTTTCATCTTATCGGCGACTTTATAACCTTCTAAGATGTGCGTAAAAGTATTAATGTTGAAATCAAATTTTTCTGCGACTTTCATCAGCATATTAATTTCACTCTGTATATAAGAGTGGCAACTTATGAATCGTTCCTTATTTAAAATCTCTGAAAGGACTTCCATTTCGGTATCCTTTCGATAGGGTTTTCCGCTTTTCTTTAGGGCATCATAGGTTTTGGCTCTCGTAAAATAGTCGGTATAAAGTTGTTCTACTCCCATTCTTGTTTGTGGAAAACGGCTGTAGCTTTCCCAGTTTGAATGTTTGACATTTTCGCCAAGTGCGAATTTTATAAACTTAGGCGTATTGTCATAGATTAAATTTTCTGCAGAGTCCCCCCACTTTAGTTTTATAATTGCAGAACGTCCTCCAATTGGATTGGCAGAGCCGTGTAAAATTTGAATGGTGGTGACACCACCAGCTAAATTTCTGTAAATGTCCACATCATCCGCATCAATGACATCTTCAATACTGACTTCAGCAGAGGAGTTTTGTCCCCCCTCGTTGATACTTGCTGCCGCAATATGCGAATGTTCATCTACAATTCCAGAAGTTAAATGCTTTCCAGTCGCATCGATAATAGTCGCTTTTGAACTTTTAAGGTTCGTTCCAATTTTAGATATCTTCCCGTCTTTTACAAGTACATCGGTATTTTCCAGTATGCCTTCAATTTCATTGGTCCAGACTGTCGCATTTTTAAATAAAATAGTTTCTGCTTTTGGAAGTTCTGTAAAACCATAAGCTCCATTTGGGTAGCTAACAGGAAGTAATTTTGGTGTTTTTAAGTTTTTTTCTTCTTTTGATTTTTCTTCTTTTGCTGAAGGACTTTCAAGGCGTGATATGATTATGTCAGGAGTTGTTCCATCAAGTAAGGTGGCAGTTCCTTTGATCGTTTCAACGTTTGAAATAATTTTTGCATTCACTCTAATAAATGCTTGCTGGGCGGTGTCTTTTGTAGAAAACATCAAATGCATCCAGTCATTTCCATATTTTAAACTGCTGCTTAACTTTAGAGAATCTGATGTTATTTCTGTTTTAAGTTTGCTGAGTGTTCCAGATATTTTGAGATCATAACTGTCATTATGAATCATAAAACTGTAGTGTCCTCTTATATCCTTTTTTGATATATCTTCAAATACAGTTCTTGAACCGTTTACCCAATTTTCATAAAGTGTTGTTTTGGTATCAAAAATGTCCCCCGAAGTAATTAAGAAATTTGCATAACTCCCTACGTTAAGGTTTCCGAGTTTTGAGTTTTCTAAAATTTGCGCCGGTCGTGTTGTAAGCGCTTCTAAGGCAGTGACTTTATTCAAGCCATATTTTATAGCTTTCTGAAGGTTTTCTTTGAAGTCTTTCATGGATTTTAGCCCTTTGGTTGTAAACGCAAAAGGGACTCCGTTACGATCCAATGCCATTGGATTGCTGGGACGTTGGTTCCATTCTTTCATCACTGCTAGTTCGAGAGAATTGGTCAAAAAAGTGTTTTCAACATCATAGGCTTTTGGAAAGTTTAATGGAAGAATAAATGTAGCATTTGTATTTTTGATATCATTGATACGCTCATATTCATCACCACCCCCTAAAATAACATATTGTACGTTAATGTCGTCGCCAACTTTATCGGCTCTTAGAGCATTGGCTCTGCTGCCCGCTTCAATAATTTGGACAAGGCTCTTGTTTTGGTTGAAAGCTTCGATTGAGCGGTCTTTTGTGGAAACGTTTCCATTTGCATACCAATCGGCATCGTAATTAAGTTGTCTCAATAACGCCATCGTTCCCATAATGGAGGAGGGGTAGGATTGACGTGAACGTACACTTTTGGAAAAAGAAATGTACTGTGCCGACTGATCCGATAAGATGCGTTGAGAATCATTGCCATTGGAGTCCAAAGCAACCAGCGTTCCTGTTCCACGGACAATGCCGTCTTGTAAGTGCGTATTTACCACTCCAAACCCTGCTTCTAATAATGGTTTGGCTGATTTTGGATCGTATTTAAAATAGTCAATAGCGTTTTGTTCTGGTCGTATGTGATCATTCCAATAAAACCCTTCCCGATTCGCACTGTATTGTGGAGAGCGACTTCCGCTAGTTTCACGCTTGGGTTTTGAAATGCCAAAATTAGAGTAAAGATCAATAAATGATGGGTAAATTGATTTGCCGTTTACATCTATGATCACGGAGTTTTTAGGAAATTCAACATTACTCCCTACGTTTACAACTTTCCCTTCATGGATTAATAAGGTGCCGTTTTCGATACTTTTTGAGGGAGTTACAAAAATTTTAGCATTGGTGATGGCTGTAAAATTTGTGTTTTTAGATTTTACCCCATCGTTTTTAGGAAAATAATCTTGAGCGGACAAAACGAATGTCCCAAAAAAACTCCAAAGGAGAATTAATTTTTTCATCAGAATAGAATTAAGTTAGCGTTTCAATGTACTTATAAACTTTAATAGAGAGCTTAAAATTAGTAAAATATTAGGATTTTAAAGGAAAGTTCGATCGTTAAATTTTCAATGTGTTCAGTTAACTCATTTCATGTGGTGATGTCATAGCTTTTAACCGGTGTTGTGAGTTTGTCTTTAGAAGATAGACAGATGTTTGGATATTTTAAACGTTAATAAATTAACAACCACATATTTTAAATAGTTTTAAAGAGTTAAATTTAGTTAAATCAGTAGCTACTGTTTAGATTTATTCTAATTTTATATATATATTAATATTATGAAAAATCTTATCTCAAAACTATTCGTTGTATTATTTATGACATTTAGTTTAGTTATTGTCTCATGTAGCAATGAAAAAGTTGATGAAACGTCTCCAGAAGCAGAAGTGGAAGAGGGGGTTTCCCAAGAATTAATGTCTAACTTATTTGACAGTGCAAGATCAGCTGCATCAACGAATCAAGAATCCGACTATGTTGAAGAAGGAGAGTGTTTTGTTATAAATTATCCTTACAGTGTTACTGATGGTGAAACAAGTACTACTTTTAGTAGTGACGATGATTTGATTGCTTTTTTAGAAACTCTAGATTATGATGCTGAGGTTTATATTGAAGTTCCTTTTGATGTTACATTTGCAGATGGATCTCAGCTAACGATTAATACTTATGAGGAGTTTGAAATCATATTAAATGATTGCTACAGTGATTACGATTATGATGATGATTACGATGATTATGAAGATGAATGTTTTGAATTAAATTATCCGTTAACCGCTGTTTATTATGATGGCAACCAAGTGACTGTAAATTCCGAACAAGATTTATATAACTTTGAATTTGCAGGGTTTGTCTATCCTATTTCTGTGACTTTAACAGATGGATCTCAAGTATCTGTAAACAGTCCTCAAGAATTTGACACACTCTACAACGATTGTTATGATATCGAAGATTGTTATGATTGTGACGTGCAATGTTTTGAAATTGTATTTCCTTTCTCTTTCGTTTCAGAAAATGGAACAGTAGATACTGTTAATAATTATGATGAGCTTTTTGACTTTCTATCTCAACTTTCAGATGATGATACCTGTATGATATCATATCCTATAAGCGTAGAATTTGAAGATGGCTCTCAACAAACAGCCAATAGTGATGAAGAACTTGCTGCACTGTACGAGTCTTGTGAGTAAATAATAAAATCTTATAATTTATACAAAATAGCTTGGGTCGTTTGATTCAGGCTATTTTTTGTTATTCGAAGGGCTATAAAGTGTTGATTTAGGATTTTAATCCTGTAAATAATCCACCAAAAGTGCCACTACATAGCTGTAACTCTCAATCCCTTTGGCTTGGTTGTTTGCTTTTAAAAAATGACTGTAAAACCCTTTAAAAATAGGTTCTAGTGGGTTGTGGTGAGCACTCCAAAACTCAAACTCTTCTTGAAAATCTTCTAAAACACCAGAGTTGATCGTGCACAGAGTAGATTCGTAGGCATCAATATCTCTTTTTGACAACTCGCGTAAACAATAACGCAGGGCAAATTTATAACCCGCATAGTTAAAATAGGGGTCTTGGTTATGGGTGCTCGCCAAAAACCCAATAAAATTAGCTTCGTTTTCTGCGGCATAACCCAACTGGTGTGCTTGTTCGTGAGCAATCGTAGTAGGCATAGAATTTCGGGGCATCACAGCATTGATTTGTGCTTCTAACGTAAATGGATTCACATATCCACTAAATCCCATATAGGTTAGGGGTGTACTAAATAGTGATTTTTTAGTGTTTTCGCCTTCATGCTTAAAATTAGAATACACTTTTTCTAGTTGAAAATAACCCGCTTGACTCATTTCAGTTAATTCAGAAAAATCATAAGGAAGTGTTGTTTTTAATAAAGAATCTTTTGTGATCGCAAAATTGAGCTTATTGGTTTTAAGAACCAGTTTATTGGTAACCGATTTTAATTCAGCCGTCGTATATTTTGGATTTAAGTGGAGGGTTGTGTGCAAAGGCACTCGGTAGTAATTGAAACCCCAACACAAATGAAACATAAAATAGAGAACAGCCAAAAAAGATAATACATCCAAACCCCACGCTAGAGGTTTTGTTTTGAGTCGTTTCCAGTTAATCATCGCCCAACGTATTACACAAACAATCAAAGCGACATACAACAGGTCGCCCACAGAAAAGGGAATCCATTTAAAAGTTGTATTAAGTAGTTTTGAGATGATGGGAAAAATACCTAGGCTGTAATACGTTTCCATAAATTCAGGATATTGCTTCACTATTTTTATAAGAAAGTATTGAGGCAGCAAACTCAAAGCAATTATGATTTTCCCTTTTTTTGACATCACTCAAAAGTAATAATTTTAATTTATGATCGGGAAGGAATCCGTACCTTTGTGCAACAAAAAAACAAAATTATTATGAGTCAAGACATACGTCAACTGGAACCTAAAGCTGTTTGGAATAAATTTGCGGATTTAAATGCCGTTCCGCGTCCTTCTAAAAAAGAAGAACGCGTCATTGCGTTTATGAAAGACTTTGGGAAAAATTTAAATCTTGATACGATTGAAGATGCAGTCGGAAATGTCATTATCAAAAAACCAGCTACAGCGGGGATGGAAGACCGAAAAGCGATTGTGATGCAATCTCATTTGGATATGGTACATCAGAAAAATAGCGATACTAATTTTGACTTTTTAACCCAAGGCATTGAGATGATTGTTGATGGGGATTGGGTCAAAGCTAAAGGAACAACTTTGGGTGCTGATAATGGTCTAGGCGTGGCAACCATCATGGCAATTTTAGAAAGTACGGATATTCCACATCCAGCCATTGAAGCCTTGTTTACGATCGATGAAGAAACTGGTATGACAGGTGCGATGGGGCTTGAAGGTGGATTGCTAAAAGGAGACATACTTTTAAATCTTGATACCGAAGAAGATGATGAAATTGGTGTGGGCTGTGCGGGAGGTATAGATGTCACTGCTACAGGAACATATAACGAAGAACCAACACCTGAAACCAAAATAGGGTACTCCATAGAAGTTAAAGGATTGCAAGGGGGCCATTCAGGGATGGATATTCACAAAGGCTTTGGAAATGCCAATAAAATTATGAACCGCTTATTGTTTGACGCATTTGAAAATTTTGGATTGCGAATTTCAGAAATTGATGGTGGAAGTTTACGCAATGCAATTCCTAGAGAAAGTAGAGCGATTGTGGCCATTGATAGGGTTCAAGAAGAAGCTTTTATATATGAAATGGGACTTCAGATTGAAGCTATACAATCCGAACTAAAAACTTTAGAACCTGACTTAGTCGTTATTTTAACTAAAATAGATACTCCAAAAGTCGTTATGGACTTGGGTGTGCAAGAGGGATTAACACGTGCAATTTATGTCGCGTGTAATGGTGTGTACCGTATGAGTCCTGATATTCCTGAATTGGTCGAAACCTCTAACAATATTGCCCGCGTAATTATCAAAGGGGGAGACGTGAGAATAGGGTGTTTAACGCGCTCTTCAGTAGAATCCTCTAAAATGGATTTAGCAATGATGTTACGTGCGACTTTTGAGCTTATTGGCTGTGAAGTTGAACTTTCAGGGGATTACCCAGGATGGGCGCCAGATATGGACTCCTCTATTTTGAAAGTATTAAGGTCGTTATACGAAAAATTATACAACGAAAAGCCGCACGTTGCTGCCTGTCATGCCGGATTAGAATGTGGGATTTTAGGGACTAATTACCCTGATATGGAAATGATTAGTTTTGGTCCCAATATCAAAGGAGCACATTCTCCAGATGAACGTGCTCAGATTTCTTCTGTTCAAAAGTTTTGGATTTTTGTTTTAGAGATTTTAAAGAACATTCCAAAAGCATAATATTCTATTTATACAAAAAAAGCAGCCATTCGGCTGCTTTTGTGTGTGGAATATAACAATAAATTATTCTACAATTCCTATCATTTCAACTATAAACATTAAATCTGTATTAGGTTTAATTGGTCCCCGTCCTTTTTCTCCATAAGCAAGATAGGAGGGAAGGTATAAGAATGTTTTGTCTCCTACAGACATATTAAACACCCCTTCTTTAAAACCAGGAATCATTTGTGCTTGAGGGTCAATTTTCATTGGCATTGCGTTGTATCCACCTTGCTGTTCTTTTCGCTCTTGATAAGTACCACATTTTTCATCTACTGTTTTAATATTGGTGCCAAATAGTTTACCGTCTGTAAAATAGCCTTCATAGTTTAATTTCACGGTCATTCCAGGTTTTGGTTTTTCTCCATTACCTTTTGTGATGTTATAAACGAGTAAACCAGAAGTTTGCTGTATAGCTTTGCTTTTGTAGATATTTAAAACAGTAACCATTTCATCAGCAGCAATCTGCATTTTTTCTTCTGCAATTCTTTTAGCTTCTTCCGCTTTTTTCTTTGCTTCTTCAAGTTTTTGTAAACGCTTTTCTTCTAACAAAGGGAGTTCTTTGTTCCAAGTATCTGCAGCGTCAAATCCTCTAGCACTCATTCCTTGACGAATGATGTTTAGTTTTAATATTTTCACATCTTCTACAGGCTTGTTTGATCCCGGAGTGACTTTGACAT
>Ga0209771_1002438_pt1 | contig 11204 bp, 3 predicted proteins | sample SaaInl59LU_5_DNA_FD_184639 | JGI IMG/M metagenome (GOLD analysis project Ga0209771, IMG submission 184639) | Marine microbial communities from expanding oxygen minimum zones in the Saanich Inlet - ESP_59LU_5_DNA (SPAdes) (version 2) | ecosystem: Environmental > Aquatic > Marine > Intertidal zone ...
TTACCAAAACTTGTGTTTATAATTTTTGCTCCATTATCTACTGCATATCTAATACCAAGAGCCACATCTTTATCATGTTCATCTGCTTCAGGAACAATTCTAACAGTCATAATTTTTACATTACCTGCAACACCTACTGCTCCTATTTTATTAGTTCTATTTGCTGCAACAATTCCTGCTACATGAGTACCATGTTTACCTGCATCTGCAGTACCTAACATGTTATTATTACCATAAAATTTATCAGTAATATCATATAAATCATCTCCTAAAGATTGACGATAATTCATATCTAGATTATAACCTTCCATTGCCTTTTTAAGTTCTGCAACGTATTCTTTTACTTTTTCTTTTTCTTCTTTCAAAGTACTTTCACTCATACCTTGCTTTAGAATATTAGCAACATTTTTTACCCTCATTAAAGTTTGTAAATTTGGCGCTTCTACTTTGTCTACAATTGCTAAAGTAAGACTATCTGTTTTTGCTAATTTTTTAACAATATCAAAATTTTCTTGAACCATATCTAAATTTTTTAGATAGTCATCCATTTGATAAATTTCTCCTTTTTTCTCAATAAGGGTAGCTTCGAATTCTTTATTTAGTTTTAAATATTCTTCATAATCTTTTTTGTCTTTTTCTGCAACTTCAGAAAGTTCTTTATCTCCAAACTTTTCTCTGCCTCTTTTAACAATTCTAGTTATTTCTAATTGATCTGTAGTTACAATATCTCCTTTAGAATTCCCAAGAAAGTTCCAACCAAAAACATCATCTATATATCCATTATTATCATCATCTTTATTGTTACCTTTTATTTCGTCTTTGTTAACCCAAAGTACATCCTTTAAATCTTCATGATTAATATCTACTCCAGAATCTGCAATTGCAATAACAACTGGTCTTGCTTTTTTTCCCTTTAAAAATTTATATGCTTTTTCTAAGCTAATACCTGCAATAGAATCTTTCTGTATATCTAAATGATGCCAAACTTTTAATTCCTCTTCAGACAAAAAATCTTTTTTTGCTGGTGTTGTAATAATTTCATCGAAGTTTGGTGCAGTAACTGCTACTTGTGATGATTTACAACCCCATAAAAAAATGCCTAAAAAGGCAATAAAAAAACTTGCTTTAATACGCTTCATATTCTAACTTCTCTAATTAAATATTTCTGAAAACTTATGTGTAGTATTTAAACGAACTCCTTTTTCTGTGTGTTTTACTGTACATATTTCATGATGTGCATCATGTTCTAAAAAAAGATAAAAGTTCTTATCTGCAGCTTCGTTTAAAAATGCTGCTTTTTCTTTAATAGTTAACAAAGGTCTAGTATCATACCCCATAACATATGGTAAAGGTATATGACCAACTGTTGGTAATAAATCTGCCATAAATACCAATGTTTTATCTTGATATTCAATTTTTGGCAACATTTGTTTTTCTGTATGACCATCCATAAACAAAACATCAAAACCAATTTGATCTTTGTAATTACTATGTATAAATTCTAATTGACCACTTTCTTTAATTGGATTTATATTCTCTTTTAAAAATGATGCTTTTTCTCTGGCATTTGGTTCTGTTGCCCATTTCCAATGTTTTTGATTAGACCAAACTTTTGCATTTTTAAAACCAGGAATTAATAAACCCTCTTTGTTTCTTTTAATAACGCCTCCACAATGATCAAAATGTAAATGTGTTAAAAAAATATCTGTGATATCATCTCTATGAAAACCATATTTATTTAAGGAAGTATCTAAAGAAAAATCTCCAAACAAATAATAATAGCTATAAAATTTATCTGATTGTTTATTACCTAAACCAGTATCTATTAATATTAAACGATTACCATCTTCTATAAGCATGCAACGCATACTCATGTCTATCATATTATTAGCATCTGCAGGATTTGTTCTTTGCCAAATAGATTTAGGCACAACACCAAACATTGCACCACCATCTAATTTAAAATTACCAGTTTCTATAGGATAAATCTTCATTGTAGAACCTATTTTTTGATTCTTACAAAGATGTTAAAAAATTGATGATTTTTCGTTAAGAAAACTCTAAAGATTAACTCTTTTTTTATTCTTTAATACTAATTTGTTGCTGAATTTCATTACCAAAATTATCGACAACTGTAATTATAAACTCTCCTTCTTTTGGAGTTATTGCTAACTCATGATTTTCTGCAGTTGTTCCTAAAAATTGTTGGTTTAAAGACCAAAATAAAATGGCTTCTTTATTAGAATGTGCTACTTTTAAAATTAGCTCATTTTGTTTGCCATCAAAGTCTTTTGGCAAAAAAATGGTGCTTTTTTCTGTTGGATATAGAAATTTCATCACATTCTTTACCTCACCCAAACAATCTTCTCTAAATTTTGGTAAGGGTTTATAAAAAGGATTTTGTTTTTTGTAATAATACTCTTGTAAAGGAGGCAACACAAACCAAGATTTCTGCTGAATATTTTCTAAACTTTCACAAGAAGTGTTTACTTGATAAGTACTTGATATATCAATATTTATATTTATATGAAATGGACATGGCTCAGTTTTTAAACCTGTGTTTTGTATGTAAGATAGTTTCTTTTCTTCACAAATTTTGGTAGCTCTATATCCGCTTTTTGAACATATTTCAACTTGAGTCATCTCATCAAAAGGTTTTTCAAACCAAGACGAATTTGGCAGTTTATCAAAAACATCAAAAAGAATTGGAGCTGCTGTTTGTATACCTACCAAACCAGGTCTTCCTTCTCCATCTGCATTACCCACCCAAACACCAACTACATAATCTTTAGTTACACCAATACTCCAAGCATCTCTAAATCCAAAACTTGTTCCAGTCTTCCAAGCAATTTCTTTTGCAGCATCAAAAAACTCCCAATTTTCATCTGCATTGGGTCTGTTTACTTCTTTTAAACTTTCGAAAGTTAGATAAATAGAAGCTGCATCAAAAACAATTTTTTGATTTGATTTTTTACCAAAATCTATGGTTTCATCTTTATAAAATTTTGGATTTAAAAACTCATTATCAAAATAAAAACTTGAAGCTTCTGTGTAATGATTTACAGTAGAAGCTAGAGATGCATAACTTTTACATAAATCCCATAAATTACTTTCTGCACCACCTAAAGCTAAAGTTAATCCATAGTAATTAGGATTTTTTTTGATATCTCTTAATTGTAACTTTTGCAGATAATCATGAAATTTTTCTAAACCAAATTTTTGTAAAAGTCTAACTGTAGGCACATTTAAAGATTTAGAAAGTGCTTTTTTAGCAGAGATAGCTCCAGCATATTTTTTGTCGAAATTTTCTGGCTGATAACTTCCATAATTTGTTGGCACATCAGCAACCAAAGTGTTGGGTAAAAGTTCTCCAGCATCTAACATAGCTGCATATAAAAAAGGTTTTAATATACTACCTGTACTTCTTGGCTTATCTATTATATCTACATCTTTTTGGTTTTTTTTTGTTGTTGGAGCATTACCTACATAGCTTAAAACCTCTCTTGTATTTACATCTAAAACCAAAACAGCAATATTATTTATTCCGTTTTTTGAGAGTTGATTATAATGGTTTTTTACAATAGTATTGGTTTGATTTTGTAATCTTTTATTAATTGTGGTTTTTACAAATTCTCCCTTTTTTTCTTTATTAATCTTTTGCAATAAATGTGGTGCAATTTGAGGTAAAGCATAAGGTTTTTGTGGTAGTTCTTCTAAAATTGATAAGTTATAAGTAAGTGAATCAATTACATTTTTATGAAGTAATTTTTTTAATAATCGATTTCTTTTTACCAACAATTTTTGTTGATTTTTCCCTGGATAAATCAATTTTGGAGCATTAGGTAATACAGCTAATGTTGCAGCTTCTGCCCAAGATAAATCAGCAGAATTTCTATTAAAAAAACGCCATGAAGCTGCATCTAAACCAACAACATTACCTCCAAAAGGTGCATTACTGCTCCAATAAGCTAAAATTTTTTCTTTACTGGCTCTTAATTCTAATCTTGTAGCTAAAATAAGTTCTTTACATTTTTCTAAATAAGTTCTTGGCCTATCATTTCTACTCAATCTTATAACTTGCTGTGTAATTGTACTACCTCCTCTTACTACTCTTCCTGCACTTATGTTTTGTTGAATCGCTTTAAAAATAGAAACAGGATTAAACCCAGGATGTTTATAAAAATGTTCATCTTCAAACTGAATTAAACAGGTTTTAAACTTATCAGGTACAGAATCATTATGAGGAAATCTCCACTGACCATCTTCTGCAATTAAAGCCCCTAACAAATCGCCTTTAGCACTTGTAATAACTGTAGAAGTTGGCTTTACAAATAATTGCTTAGGTAAGCAAAAAGCATAAAAAATCAACAATATACATACTAAAATACTTTTCTTTTTATGCTTTATTATGTAGCCCTTTATCCTCATTTAACTACTTCACTACTTTTATCCAACGTCCTTTTGTTCTTACCAAATAGTCATTATCATACATAGCTTCAACTTGTATACCTGGTAAATAATAGTTACCTAAATAAGCTGCATTTAATAATACAGAGAATGTTTTTGTTTTAGATTTATATTTCCCTTTTTCTAAATTGAAGTAAAAATTAACGCTATCATCTTTAATATCTGTGTATCTAGCATCGCTTTTTGTAGTTGTACCAAAATCTGTAAAACGTGTATTTACAATTTCCCATCCAGAAGGAAAAATTTGAGTTAAAGCGATATCTTTTACAGTCTCATTTTTACTATTTTGAACCGTAATTTTTGCCACAAAATCTTGACCTTGTTTTAATTGATTTACATCAATTTTATTACCTTTTAAATCTTTGTAATCTAAAGCAACTTTTAATCCTCTATTTTCAACAATTTCGCTACCAAAAGGTAATTTTCCTGAGTTAACAATTCTTGCATAAACAACATTATTATCATTATTTTTAATGCTGATAGTATTCATACCTTTTACGACTTTTAAAGTTCTTTGCAATAAAGAATTACTAGTGTTAATTTGATCTTTTTTATCATCTGAAGTCAATACCACATGTATAGCTTTACCACCATTTTTCACTACCATTTTACCTATAGCTAACAAACTATAAGCTGTTGTTTGGGTACTCATCCACTGATTACTTGATAGATCTTTTGCAATACTTTTTGCCAAGTCTTTTACATTATTGTTGTTCGTAAGCAACATCGTTTCTAAAGCCATAGCCTTATTTCTTGTTTTAGAGCCATAATTGTAATAGTTATAACCTTCAAAATTTAGAGTGGTTTGTGTTAAAATTTCATCTGAAGCTTCTTTTTGACCAACTAATGCATATGCTGCAGCTAACCTCCATTTTGCCTCATTAGAAATCTTATTATATTCTCTTAATCTGTTCATAGCTGATAAGTCTGGACTACCTGCCAATGCTAATGTGTATAACCTATAAGCTTGCTCTAAATCTCTAGAATAACTGTTATAATTTGGCCTCCAATTTCTAGCTAAATTTCTTTGATAGTTAATAAAATTACTTTTAAAAGTAAGTGGTAACACAAAGCCTTTTTTCTCAGCTTCTAACATAAAATGACCTGCATAAGTTGTACCCCAATCACTTATGTAATTTTCACCTAACCAATAACTTAATCCTCCATTTGCTTTTTGAAAACTACCTAATCTTTTAATTCCTTTTTCTATATTATTCTGTATTTTTCTTTTCTTTTCTGAAGTTAAATCGAATAAATCATTTAAAAATAATTGAGGAAAAACACTTGATGTAGTTTGCTCTACACAACCATGAGGATATTGAATTAAATACTCTAATCTACCTGTAAAATTCATAGCAGGTATTGTAGATAATTCAATTATTGCAGAATTTGAACCTTCTACTCCAAAAGTTTCGAAACTTATAGTTTGAGTAGCATTACCTTGTATGGTTTTATCTATAATTTTTGTAGTTATTGGGTTTGGATTAACTACATCTAACTCTACTTTATAAGTTGACTTTTCTCCTGCTCCAGAAGCGATCACTTCAACAGTATTGATACCATTTGCTTTTAAAACATCCAGTTCAAAATAAACCATTTTTTCATCTGGTTTATCAAAATTGATTTTTTGAGTTGCATTACCCACAACAGAAATTCCTTTAGAAGTTTTAACCTGAACAGTAATATTTTTCACTTTTTTATCCATTGCAAAAACAGAAATAGGTAAAGTCACTTTTTCTTTAGGAGATAATTTTCTCGGTAAAGTAGCTAAAACCATTAGTGGTTTTTTTACAAGTGTTGTTTCTTCTGAACTACCAAAAGCTTCTGTAGTAACATCACCAGCAACAACCATAGTTCTAACAGAACCTATATAGTTTGGCAGTTTAATTTTATGAGTTTTACTGTTACCAGGTTTTAATTCAAAAGGTCCTAAAAACTGAACTACAGGCTTAAATCTATTTGCTTTTTTATTCTTCCCTTTTGTTATGCTTCCATCACCACCAATTGCAAAAACTTGATCTATACTTCCAGAATACGCCCCAATAACATCATCAAAAATATCCCAAGTTTTAACGCCTAAAGCTTCTCTTGCATAAAAAGTATTGTAAGCGTTTGGAGTTTTAAATCGTGTTAAATCTAATAAGCCATCTTCTACCACTGCTAAAGTATACGTCATTGCCTTACTGTTTTTCTCAGAAACTTTTACTGTATATTCTGTTTCTGGTTTTAATTCTTTTGGCATCTGAATTACAGGTTCTAATTTTGTAGCTGAATCTTCAACTAAAATCGGAATTACACCATACAACCTAACTGGCAAATCGTTTTCTGTAACTTTATGTGGCTGTAATAAAGAGATGTTTATAAAAACATTAGGTGTCATTTTTTTAGTAATAGACAAATCAAAAGTTGTTGTTCCTTTTTCTGTCTTTACCCATTTTGTTTCTAACACTTTTGTGCCATTTTCTATGCTTATTAATGCATTGCCTTTTGAGCCTGAAGGAAAAGTAATCTTAGCAGTTTCACCAACATTATAGGTTTCTTTATCTGCAGAAAATACTAACATTTTTGCAGCTTCTTTATCTCCAGATGCTGAGTTTTGCCACCAATTTTTATAAAAATAAGCTGTTCTACCAGTAGCATGACCTCCTTTTTTATCGATAACTCTAATTAAAAATCGACCTTTATTTTCTTCAGGAATGTTTAAAGAAAAATTACCTTCTCCTTTAGAGTTTGTACTTAATTTTATTGTTTTATAAGGTTGATGGTAACTACTTGAAGTATATCTAGATAAATTATCTTCTGATGAACTCCACCACCAGCGCCATTTTATTTGAAAAACTTGAACTTCTATATCATCTACTTGAACAGGTTTGCCATTTTCATCTACAGAAACTACAGAAAAAGTTTGATTTTCATCAGTAAAATATGAGCCGTATTTATTTCCTTTTGGTGATTTTAATCCTAAAAAAGTTTTAAAAGGTGCATATTTTTTGGTGAAAGCATCAATAGAAAAATCACCACCATTTTCAAAAGCTCTAACCAAGAATTGGACATTTAACATTCCTGGTGCGTTTTTACCTACTTTTAAATTGGTATTTATTTTTGCAATTCCGTTTGCATTTAATTTACCTTCAAAAACGTTTAGTTCTTCAGTAGAAAAATTTCTTGAGGGGTCTGTAAAGACAAAATTTTTATACTCTTTAAAACTATAGTTTGATGATGTAATTTTTGCTTTTGTTTCTGCTTTTAAATTTTTAGCAGGTGTTCCATGCAACCATTTTACATCTAAAGTACCATTAATTGGTTTTGAGTTTGATAATATTTCATCATCAAAATCTACTTTAATTTTTAAACGATTTGGTTTAACTGTTTCTACTTTTAAATTTTTATAAAACTTTGCTCCACTAACAGAAATTTTTGCAGTGTAATTTCCTGTTTTTGCTTCTTGCAAAGTTTTTACAGTAAACTTGTAAAAGTTATTTAATTGATCTGAAGTTACTTTTTTATATACTAATTTTCCACTAGGATCTGTAACTTCTAACTTTATAGGATGATTTTTAGGCAACTTATTATCAGCATCATTAAGTAAAAATGTAAGATGTATTTCATCACCTGGTCTCCAAACTCCACGTTCTCCATAAATGAAGCCTTTAAGGCCTTTTTGAGTTTTACTACCAGAAACATCAAATTTGCTTAACGATAAAGAATTACCATCAAATAATCTTACATATCCTTTTTCATTGCCTTGAGAAACTATTGCAAAGGCAGCATTATTTTTAGATTTAATCGAAACTATACCTTCTGAATTAGTTACACCAGAAGCAATTTCTTGTTGTTGAAAATTGAATAATTTTACTGTTGCTGATTGTTTAGGAGTAGCTTTAACAATATCAGTAATTGCAAAAAAATAATTATTATTTTCTCCTTTTTTAGCAATAATTCCAAGATTAGATGCTAAAAGATTTTGGGCTATAACTTTACTTTCGTCATAATAGGCATCATGACAGGGATTGTTTCTTTCTCTCCAATTGTAATTGTAGTTCTTGTAACTATATAATTGATTGTCCCAATACATTTCTTCTCTAGCTTCATCATCATTTATTTCATTTAAGCTATTATTAAAATCTTCTTCAAATTCATTTGCTTCTTTTATTGATGACGTATTTTGGCAATTATAAAATGTTTGATTTTTATTAAAACTAAGTTCAACCCTGTAAATAGCACCCGGTTCTGCAGCTACCATTTTTGCTATATCTATACTATAAGCTTTCCATTTTTGAGTGTTTTTGTTTTTATTATTTATAAGAGTAATTGTTTCTTTTGCAACTCTTCTACCTACTCTTTTTATATTGTATTCATAGTTGCTATTAATATTGTTTTCTTGTAAAAACTGTAATACATTGTCTTCAAATATTTTGATAATTCTAACCTCTACTTCTTTAACATTAATAGCTTCGAAATTAAACTTTAAATCTTTAGAATTGGGTAAAATTGTACCACTAGAAAGCGCCCTAATTTGAGGTTTTTTTTGTTCGAAAGTAATTGTTTCTTTAAAAGCTTTCTTTAACTTATAATTCTGTGAATTTTTAATTCCTTCAAAAACAGAAACCAAAACATCTCCTTCAAACTTGTTTTGAGGATAGATTTTTAACTCATTACCATTAACAATAAATTGTGGTTTATTTTGATTTTGAACTGACACTAAACCATCAAAATTTTGTTGTTCTTTTAATTCATCTGAAAAATTAATTGAAATAAACTGATTCTCATCATTATTAACTGAAACTGACAACACTTTAAAATTATTTTTCCCAGGAATTATAATTTCTTTATCACCTTTATTATCGGCATTTATTGGTTTTCCATCCCAAGAAATAGTTAATTTAGAATCTTCTACAAATCGTGTTATACTATCTATTTTAAACTCAAAAACTTTAGATGTTGCATAAGATTCGTTCCAAACAATATTTATCTTTTGGTTATTTTGAGAGGCAGTTATAATTCTTTTTGCATCTTCTAAAGAAATGATATCTGCAGACTTTAAAAATCCATTTAAATATTGATGTGTTTTAGTATACGATTGTAAAGCTTCTGTTTGTATGCTATAGTTAGGTGTTATCGTCTTAAACTGAAATGTATAATTAGAATATTCTTTATCAATATTATCGTAGATTTTATCTAATTTAACTGTAACAGAATATTCTGTATTTGGTTCTAAAATTTCATCAGGTTCAAAATAAAAAGCATGCTTATTTATAATTTTCACCTTTCCAGAAATGTAAGGCTGTATTGTTATTACATCATTAGAAATCTCTTTATCTGCTTCCCAACTTTCTACATCCTTAGCTAAATTTATCTTAATATGATCTGAGGCTGACACAATACCAGAAGTGGTATAGCTTATATATTCTTTAAACTTATAGATGTTATCTGGTTTAATATCTTGTTTATTACAAGAAAATATAAGAGTTATGAATAGTGTTAAAATGAGTAGATTTCTTGTTTTCATTTTGGATTGATTTTTGAAGACTACTCAAAGTTAATAAATTTATTAAGCAAAGAATTTTTAAATGAGAATTCGTTATAATTTATTTAGAATTAGTATTTTAAAAAAGATCACATAGCATTATAAGTTATTAAAATAATTATCTAAGAAGTTTAGTTTTTTTTCTAGCCACCATTTAAGATGTTGGTAATGCTTTTCTTTTGAGATTCTAGTATATTTATTTTGCCATACTAAAAACTCACGTTCATAGATTCTTTCTTCACTAAATTGAGTATAGATTTCATCAATTTTAGCAAAAAAGTTTTTATTACTAAATTCTTTTAACCTTAATTCTGACCATCTATTTTTTAACTTTTGCTTATAGTTATCAGAATTAGTTACAATCAGCCTTCTTAACAAACCATTATCTAAAATTTTATCAGTATTGTATTGCTCTTTACCCTCTTGAATGACTCCCCAAGAACCATCTAAATCCCAAGGAACAATAAAATAAGGTTCATTTTTAGTATACTTTGCTAAATAATAATTTTTACCAAGATTATCTGTTGCTCCTAAAATATTTACAAATAAATAGTAATCTATTGCGTTAGTAATATTAAAATTAGTTGCTATATTTTTAATAAAATAATCATCTGGTTCTTTAACTACTAAATTTGAAAATTCAGCTAAATTTTTCCAATTAGGTTGATTGTCAATAAAAGGATAACGCATTGCCCAACCATTCCAATTACCTAATAAATTAGAATATTCTTTAGGAGCTTTTTCGAAACTAGGCCCACCTTCATAAGAATCTGCTTTATACAATTCTCCATAAATGGTTTTGTTTTTACTTTTCTTAAGTTTTAATTGTTTTCTATCTACAGATTCTGAAAGTTGATACACTCCATAATATTCATTATTTTTAAAAACCTCAACATACTTTACTCCAAAACCACTTTTAGCTTCTGGTTCTTTACTCTTATAATAAGGTTTATGAATTTGAGTCCATAAATTTGCTGCAATAAAAGATCTTAATCTTAGGGGCTCATTAAACATTGCGTCTAAAACCCAATCATCATCAGATCTCAATCCTTCAAATTTTACATCTTTACTTTGTTTTAAAACTTTGTCTTTCCAAAATTCTAAATCAAAAGATTTTTTAGAAAAAGAAAGTGATAAATTACCACGATATCTTATCCCTAAATGAGATTGTAAAAATCTTGTCTTATAAAAAAAAGTAAAACTACCAAGT
>Ga0209771_1002449_pt1 | contig 11169 bp, 8 predicted proteins | sample SaaInl59LU_5_DNA_FD_184639 | JGI IMG/M metagenome (GOLD analysis project Ga0209771, IMG submission 184639) | Marine microbial communities from expanding oxygen minimum zones in the Saanich Inlet - ESP_59LU_5_DNA (SPAdes) (version 2) | ecosystem: Environmental > Aquatic > Marine > Intertidal zone ...
AATTCTCCAATTACCGTTTAAAACATCAATTATATGATCATATCCGGTTGATATAAATGCAACTGTACAGATTATTTTGAGCAGTAAAAGATTTTTAGATTTACTTAAATTCCTGCCCAAAATCAATATAGATATAAAAAGAAATATTGTTATAGTTATATTACGTATTCCCTCATATGAATCAATGTCTATAACATAATGTGGGTTTTGTATAAGATCTAATATCATTATATGAAGTTAGTTAAAAAAAAACTAGATTTTTAATTTTAATAATCTAGCATGTTTTGAACTGCTTTCATCTTCAGATGAAATCCAAAATGTATTTTTATTAATTATCTTGACAGCTTCAACCTGTGTTTTTCCAATTGGAATTTCATAGGTTTCGATTTGATGTTTTTTATTTTTTATTGAGAAATCTTTAATAAGAATCAAGTAGTATTTCTTAAAATTAATAGTTGAAGTTAGGGCAAGCAATTTTAATTTATTATTGTAATCAGATCCAGTAACAATTGATTTGACATCAATTGTTGAAATTATTTTTGCCTCATAATTTCCGCCACTTTTTGGAAGCGAATAAACCTCAGTAATTTTTTTTAGTTTATTTTTTGTGAAAATTATTAGGTCATCATCGATAGAAACAATTCCTTCAGCATCATACTGTGATTTACTATATATGGTATTAAACTTTTTCTGTTCTGGATATAAAAAGTTTATTACTTCAACTGTTTCATTTAAAGACTTTTTAATTGGTATTTTAATTATTGATAAATTTTTTCTAGTGTCAAAATTGTTACCCATATTGGCAACATAAATAAACTTATCATCTCTTGTAACATCTTCCCAATCATTGTTTTTAACACCCTTAATTTTTCGAGTATCAACTATTTTTCCTTTTTTGTCTAAATAATATAACGCTGGCTCACCTCCTGAGTCATTATGGGTAATCAACATATTGTCAATAATTTCTAATCCCGACGTTTCCTCAATAGTTTTTGAAAGAGGATGATCTTCTAAAATTTGTTGAGAACTTATTGTTTGAATTTGAATTAATAGAATTAAAATAAATATGTACTTCATTATTTAATAATTTTAACTGAGATTAATTTAAAATAATTTCATCTTTAAATTTATCAAATAATACTTTTAGATCTTTTGAATCCCGTATATTAATTTTATTCGACTTCATAAATGATTTAACTTTTTTCTGAACTGATTTACTAAATAATGTTATTATAGCTTTTTTATTAGATTTTATCTGACTGATTTTGTTATTAATTAATATGTTGAGCATGTTCGCTTTTCTGTACCTTAAATTAGGCTTATCTTCAATTCCAGGCTGATATTTTGGTTGAATTGCTTCAACAAAATGGGATTTTAAAATTGAAAACTTATCATTTTTGGTAATTGATTCATAGAATTTAGAATTAAAAACAACAAACCTGTGATTGGCAAAAACGATTGACTCAGCTTTGTCAGTAGATAATGTATAAAAATCTTCACCACTTTTAAATTCAAAATTATCTTTTCTAATATTATAATTTACTTTAATCCTAAGAGCTCTTTCAGAATTATACAGTTTAATGTTAGCATCACTTGGTGTTTTAAAAAAATAATAAGAACCGTCAATTTCACCTGAACTTTCGATTTTCTCAATATTAACTTCATTAATTATATTTTGTAGTAGTGCTATTGAATTGGTGACATTTCCTTGAGAGTTTTGACCAATTAAAAAATTAAGGGGAAATATCAATAATAATATTATAGTTTTACTTTTCATTCAACCAAGATAATAAAACTCATCTATTAATTACATGTCAAAAAATAATTTCGTTTTTTCATTTTTCTTTTCAATTTTTCTCATGTCATGCGTTGACTTTAAAATTAATAGAACAGATTTTTTTGAAATTGATAAAGAAGAATACTCAAATAAGCTAGAAGGCTTTTGGCTAGGACAATCAATTGCTAATTGGACTGGTTTGATTACCGAAATGGATAAGATTGGAAATATTGGTGAAATCAAAACTGGAAATTTTTATACTAGAGAAAACTGGAGTAAAAAAGATGAGCCAAATATTTGGTCACCAAATAATAAATATGAAACTATAGATTTTGTTTTGAGAAATAAAAATGAAATTTGGGGATCGGATGATGATACTGATATTGAATACATGTATCAAGAGTTGTTGTTTCAAAGTAATGAAACTGTGTTGAGTCCTAAAGACATTAGAGATGGTTGGCTTAAACATATGAAAATTGAAGAAGAAAATTTTCTATGGGTTTCTAATCAAAAGGCTTTTGATTTAATGAATCAAGGATTTCTGCCACCCGAAACTAGCAACCCCAAGTTTAATGAGCATTTTGATATGATAGATGCTCAGCTCACTACAGAAATTTTCGGACTGTTATCTCCAACAAACTATAAATATGCTCTAAAGATGTCTAATCTTCCAGTTAGAACAACTAGTAGGGGAGATGCTGCATTAATTTCAGAGTTTTATATTATAATTCATTCTTTAGCTTCTACTATTAATCAAAGTAATCCCATAGACAAAGAGCTAATTAAAATTTCAGATCTCGCTAGTGATGTATTGGATAAAAACTCTTATTCATTTAAAATGTATGACTATGTTAAGAAAAAATTTGAATCAGGTATTAAATGGGAGCAAACTAGGGATTCTATATATAATAGATACCAAGTTAATCAAATGGATGGTTATGATATAACCTCTAGAGAATTGTATTGTAATGGTTGTTTTGCATCTGGAATCAATTTTGCATCGAGTTTAGTAAGCTATTTTTATGGAAAAGGTGATTTTAAAGAAACTATAAAAATTGCTTCACTTTCTGGTTGGGATTCTGATAATCCCGCCTCTACGTGGGGAGGTTTACTTGGATTTATACATGGAAAAACTAAAATTGAAAATATCTTTAATAAACCACTTTCAAATAAGTACAACATTCACAGAACACGTCAAAACTTTGAAAATAATGGTTTAGATAATTTTAAAAATATGTCAAAAAAGGGATTATCTATTATTGATAATGTAGTCTTAAAAACGGGGGGATTTATAGATTTAGATGAAAATTCTTGGTATATACCAAAATAGAAATCCGTAAATTAAAGATATCTCTCTAATAACTTTTTAGTTTGTAGAATACCCTTTTCTTCTGAAATGTTTAATCCTTCGTATTCTATTCCATAATATCCTTCATATTCAAAACTACTAACTATGTCAATTATTCGTTTAAAATCTATTGTGGATTCTTCACCGTTTTTTTTAAAATCAAAAGATTTTGCACTTACAGCTTTTGCGTAGGGCATAAGCTCTTCCATTCCAAGATATTTATCATATTCATTAATACATTTACTAAAGTAATTTTTTGGATCCTTTTTTTCAATACAAAAATTACCAAAATCAGGTAAAGTCCCACAGTTTTCAAGATTAACATCCTTCATTACATTAGCTAAAAGCTTTGCATTTGAACTTAACCCACCATGATTTTCAACTATTATATTAACTTTATCTTTTTTAGCAATTGAGCATAACTTTGATAAAGATTTTGAAGAATATTCTATCCAACTTTCTTTTTGCTTTTCACCGTTTAAGTTTACTCTAATTGAATGACAGCCTAGTTCGTGCGCCATTTCAATCCATTTAATATGATTTTCAATCGCTTTTTCTCTTTTCAAGTTGTTTTTGGTTGCTAAATCTCCTTCGCCATCAACCATTATTAAAAGATTCTTAATGTTATTATCTTTAGATTTAGATAGAAGTTCTTTGGTAATATTCCTAATAGATCTACTTTTTAATTCATTCCAGTAAAGAGATGAAACATATTCAACTGCATTAAATCCCATTTCATGAGCTTTAATTGAAAAATCATTGGGAGATAATTCTTTATTTATTTTAATTGCTCTATGAAGAGACCATTGAGCTAGAGAAATTTTTTTATTAGTAATAGGAGAACTAAAAGCCAGTCCTAATGATCCAAGTGCAAATAATTGATTAAAATTTCTTCTTTCCATTTTGAGGTCTATTTTTCAATTTTCATTCTGTTGTCTTCAGAATTTGTGTCAATTAATTTATTGTAAGGATCAATCCCTACTTCAATCGGCTCTTGATCTACAATTATAGATATCTTGTTATGAATTGAAGAGATCTTGAGCTTTTTTAGATACAATTCTATTTCTTTTTCATCATTATCTTCTCCAAAAATACCCACATCAATGTAGTCTTCTAAAAATACTGAGTATTCAGGCTTTTTCATATCCTCAGTTTGATAAGTAATTGAATCTCTTTCTTCTTCTCCGTAAAATATTCTTCCCTTTTCATTATTTCTATACTTACTGACTTTAAATTCAATGTCAACTTGGTATTTTCCATTATCTAATTTTTTCGATTTGGTTTCTACAACTCTGTTTTGGTAAAGAGTAATAGTTTCGAACATATCTTTAATTAAATAATTTAATGAATCTGGCGTAACTTCTTTTACATGGTTAACCATATCGATTGAAGTTGTGTAAGGAGGCTCTTGAAAAGCTACTTTTTTAACATATTTACTTAGAGCATTGTTAAGAGTTTTTTCTCCAATATAATCACTTAGCGCATAAAAAATTAACGAACCTTTTTGATAATGAATATATCCTTGACCATCATTGTACATAAGTGCGTTTTCTCTTTTTCTTTCAAAAGTTCTAGATGTTAAATACTCATCCAAAGATCTTTTCAAGAATTTTCTCATTTTTTTCTTTCCGTTAACTTGTTCAATTACTTTTAATGAAACATATTCAGATAAACTTTCAGAAAGCATGGTAGAACCCAATACATCAGCTCCTATTACTTGATGCGCCCACCATTGATGAGCAACTTCGTGTACCGTTACAAAGAAAGAATAATCGTTACCACCTTCTTCTGAATCATCTACTTTAGCTATAAAACCAATATCTTCTGAAAACGGGACAGTGTTTGGAAAAGATTGAGCGAACCCACCTGCAGTTCTTGGAAATTCGATAATTCTAAGTTGTTTATGTTGGTATGGGCTAAAATTAGTAGAGCAATAATCAAGCGCTGCTTTCATTCCTTTCACCATCCTATCTAAGTTATAATCGTGATCTTTATGATAATAAATTTCCAAATTAACATCGTTCCATTTGTCTTTAGCAACTTCGTATTTTCCAGAATTAAATGCATAAAAGTTTAAAATTTTACTATCCATTTTATAGTTAAAATATCTTCTATCTCCTTCAACCCATTCTTTTTGAAGATAACCAGGAGCAATTGCAATTTGATCTTTAGAAGTACTAACAGTAGCTTCAAAATCAATCCAATCTGCATCTTTTGAAATATATGTATTTCCTAGTGCTGTTGAATCAGATGGAAATGGTTTTAACTTATTAGGTGGAAGATCATACTTTTCTCTTGTTTTATCATCAGTAAGCTCTCTTCCAGAGTATCCAAAAGATGGAAAAGCGGAATTATTAAAAAATGTACCATTACTTACAACACTTGAATTATTCCTAATCATTGTGTTAGGTTTATTTTTAACCGTAAAAAATAAATTAATACTATCACCTGGGTTTAGGGCCTGTTTTAATTTATAAATATCAAAATTGTATAAAGTGTCTTCAAGAACTAAATCATTTTCTTTATTAAACTCAAATGTACTTATGGAATTACCATGGTTTAAAAATAAACTATCAATTAAATTAGATGTTTTATTTACCATAACATAAGTTCCTGAAGCATCAGCATCTAAAGTTTTAGGAAATATGTTTACGTCAACTTTTACAGAAACAATTCTAGGTTGATCATAATTCTCGTATTTTTTATATTTCTTTTCCCATTCGACTGTTTGTAATTCACTTTCTTTTGCCGTTGTTCTCTTGTTTAAAACATTTGTTTCATAATAAAGATAGCCACCTGAACTAAAAAATATTAATAAAAAGAAACCTAAGAATTTTGGATATTTTCCTTTGAATCTTGATTTCGCTAAAACTATTCTTTCTTTAAAACTGGAGGGTAATCCTCTAAAGTAGAATAAGTAACTCAAAACATAAAAAACAAGACCTAAGGATAGCCAGTAAATCTTGTATAGGAAAAATCTGTTTATAGAACTTCCGTATCCGTTCATATCAGAATATGCATATCCAGTTCCCGCATTATATTTGAAAATAGATTGTTCTAAACCAGCCGCACCTAAAAGTGGTATACCAATAAAAAGAAGAATCATTATAAACAAACCAACATATCTATCAGTTATTAAAGTTTGTATAAGAAATGCAAGAAGTGCCCATATAACGTATGATATCATGGATAGACCAATTAGTTCATATAAATAATGACCAATTTCAAAATCATAGTATCCGTTGTAAATTTGAAATAGTATTCCGGAAATCATTACTAAAGAAACTAAAATCAATTGCATTTTTATTATTGCTAAAAATTTAGATCCTAACAAAATCCAGTTTGGAGTTGGAGTAGTATCAATTAATTGATTAACATTTGCTAATCTTGATCTGTGTAACAAATTACCAGCATATAAAAACGTACATATATTTATAAACAAGGTAAACGTTACACCAGCTTGAAGCATTTTCCATGTTCTTGGATATGTTGGTGTTCCAAATACGTTTCCTAATTCAAAAAGTCCAACTAAATTAATTAAGAGACTAATGATTACAATAATAATAAAGGGCCAACTTTTTACAATAAATAAAAAATCTATATTAGATAAATCCCAAAGCTTTTTTAAATCATTTTTAAAACTAAAATTAATCGTAATTTTTGGTAGGTTAACTTTAGTGATTCCTCCAAAGTTATTTTTAATCATTCTTTTAGAATCTTTTTTACTAAACGAAAAAGTAAAAGCATTCTGACTAAAACTAAAAACTTTATAAATAGAGAATAATATTATTGCACCAAGGGAGGTTATAATTAATCTATTGTAAATTAATAATTTACCAAGTGGAAGGTATAATTCGTTTTGCTCTGAAACTGTCCAGTATCTAGTATAATAAGCAACTGCTGAATTTCCAGAGGGATCAAGAAGAGCAGCAAGGAATCTATTGTCAGGATTACTAGAAAGTCCTTGTAATAAACCTTCGATAATTACTATTAAAATCACACTAACAAAACCAACATAAACGTTTCTTGTGAAAGTGACCACTCCAAAAATTATTGAACTGTAAAGAAAAAGATTAGGAAGAATTACTATATAATAAGCGTCTAAATATGATTTTAAATCAAAAGGATTAACAATTTCTTGATTAGTTCCCGGTAATATTAATCCAAGAGGAGTACCCAAAAAAATAATTAGTATTATTAAGTTAACAATAAAAAATCCACTTAAAAATTTTGCAGTTAAATAGTTGATTTTTGAAAATGGATAAGAATAGAGTATAGTATGTATTTCACTTTCATAATCTCTACTTATTGTAGAACCAATAATAGATGGGTAAAAAAATATTAATAAAGAAGCAGGGGCTGCAAAAAGTCCTGCTATGCCAAAAGGAGAATTTACTATTTTTGATGATCCTGTTGTTAACGTTATAAAATCAAAAATTCCTGCAGCAGCAGCAGAAATAAATACAGACAATAAAAAAAATATTATAGTGTATATGTAAAATGCAGGTCTATTAAACCAATATTTTATTTCGTTAAAAAAAATATTTAAAAACATATATTGGTTTTTTAAGAATTATTATTTTGATCTTCTTTAAGTGTAATAAAATAAACGTCATCTAATTGAGGCTCCGCTTTTTTGAAATCTGTTCCAGGTTTTTTGTCTGAAAAAACTCTTATGGTAAGTGAATTATCTACGTTATAATTAGAAGATAATATATTGAATTCGTTTTCAGCACTTTCAAGATCGTCTCTTAAAACTGATTTTGTCCAAATTTTATTTTTTAATTCATTTGTTGAATCTAAGGGTTTAACGTGTTTAAGTATTTTACCACCATTAAGGATTGCCATATCGTTACATAATTCTTTTACATCATCAACAATGTGAGTAGAGAAAATCACAGTACTGTTAGTACCAACTTCTCTTAAAACATTTAAAAAACGTTGTCTTTCTGCAGGATCTAATCCAGCAGTTGGTTCATCCACAATAATTAACTCAGGATTGTTTAATAATAATTGTGCTATCCCAAATCTTTGTTTCATACCTCCAGAATATCCAGAAACATTTTTCTTTTTTACATCGCTTAAATTGGTAATTTCTAAAAGTTTGTTAATTAAAGCTTTTCTTTCTTTTTTATCAGAAATTCCTTTAAGTTTTGCGAAATAGTTTAGTAATTCATCAGCTGACATATTTGGATAAACTCCAAATGATTGAGGAAGATATCCTAATATCTTTCTTAGAGAGATTTGATCTTCAATAACGTTTATATCATTAAATTTGATTGAACCGGTATCAGGTGATTGTAATGTTGCAATTGTTCTCATTAATGTTGATTTCCCAGCTCCATTTGGACCAAGTAATCCAAACATACCCTTGCCAATTTCTAAACTCAAATTGTCCAATGCTTTAACCTTGTTACTATACGTTTTCGTAAGATTTTCTATTATTAAACTCATGTTTTTTTTTTGATTTTCAAAGATACTATTTTATTTTACATTCTATAAAGAATGTTTTTAAATAAACATAATTCACTACTTTTAAAAAAATAAGAATAACAATGATCCAATCCTACAAACAAAAAATAAATCTAGAAGAAAAATATGATGCTATAATTATTGGATCTGGAATAGGTAGTTTATGTACAGCTGCCTTACTTTCAAAAGAAGGAAAAAAAGTTCTGGTTTTAGAACGTCATTATACAGCAGGTGGATTTACACATGTCTTTAAAAGAAAAGGCTACGAATGGGATGTTGGTATTCATTACATTGGTGAGGTTCAAAACCCTAACGCTCCAATTAGAAAAATGTTTGATTATATTTCAAACGATAAGCTTAAGTGGGCTGACATGGGCGAGGTTTACGATAAAATAATTATTGGAAATAAGACATATAATTTTGTAAAAGGAGTTAAAAACTTTAAAGCAAAAATGTATGAATATTTTCCAAATGATATTGATGCCATTGACAAATATGTTCAACTAATTTTTGATTGTAATAAAACGATGAAAAAGTTTTATTTAGAGAAAGCCTTGCCTACTTATGTAAGTAAACTAGTTGGTTTTTTCTTTAGAAAAAATTATTTAAAATATTCTAGTAAAACTACTTATGAAGTTATTAGTTCATTAACAGATAATGAAGATTTAATTAAAGTTTTAACTGGTCAATATGGTGATTATGGTTTACCCCCTAAGCAAAGTAGTTTTGCAATGCACGCTAGTGTAGTAAAGCATTATTTTAATGGAGGAAGTTTTCCAGTAGGAGGTTCTTCCCAAATTGCTAATACTATTGATAATGTGATCGAATCAAGTAAGGGGACTATTCTTGTAAGTGCAGAAGTAAAAAAAATATTAATTAATAACAACAAAGCTAGTGGAGTAGAAATGAGTGATGGTAAGAAATTTTATTCTGATTTAATTGTTAGTGGAACTGGGATTTTTCAAACTTATAATCATTTAATACCTAATGATATTAGTGTTAAATATGGTTTTGTAAATAATTTAAAAAAAGTAACACCTTCTGTAGCTCACGGATGTTTATATCTTGGATTAAATGGAACCTCTGAAGAACTAGGTCTTCCCAAAAATAATTTATGGATATATCCAAAGGATGTTGATCACGATACTGCAGTTTCGAATTATCTAAATGATACTGATTCAGATTTTCCTTTAGTGTATATATCATTTGCTTCGTCTAAAGATCCATCGTGGCAATCAAGATATCCAGGTAAAAGTACTATAGATATAATTACATTATTACCTTATGAAAGTTTTATGAAATGGGAGGGAACCAAGTGGATGAAAAGAGGAGAGGATTATGGTGATTTAAAAGAAAAAATTACAAATCGATTGCTTAATCACCTTTATAAACAATTACCTCATTTAAAAGGAAAAATTGATGCTTACGAATTATCTAGTCCACTAACTACAAAAAACTTTGTTAATTATGATAAAGGTGAGTTATATGGAATTGACCATACTCCATCAAGATTTAATCAAAAGTTTTTAAGACCAAAAACACCAATTAAAAATCTTTATTTAACAGGACAGGATATTGTTTCAGCTGGAGTTGGAGGTGCTCTTTTTTCTGGACTTATTACTGCCGCATCAATTACAGGAATTAATTTTATGAAAAAAATATATAAATAAAAAAAGAGAGTTTTTAACTCTCTTTTTTTATTATGTATGGTAAATTTTAATTTTGAGCTGCTAATGCCTCAGCATCTATCAATGTAGGATCAAAAAAGTGATACGCTTCAACTATTTTCTCGTTTTCAAATCTAAATGCATGATGAACAGGAATTTGAATCTCATTTCCAGTAATTTTTCCCGTTGCAGTCCAATAGAACCATGCCAATGACCAAACACTTCCATTTTCGTAAGTAGCTGTTGTTACATTAGAAGGCTGAATTTTACTATTAGAAATAGTATCAAATAATGAATGATGTAAAGCTGCAGCTCCAACCCATTCTTCTTTTGATACTTTATTTGAATTGAAATAAAAATTTCCGTCATCAGCCATCAGGTTGGCAGATTGTTCAAATTTATTAGTAGTATAATTATCCATAAGTTCTCTAGTTAACATGGATTCTTTACTTGAATCATTAGTTATACCAGACCATCCACCAAATTCCATATTTGGTTCAGTGTTACTTGAATTAGTTGTTTCACAAGAAATAAATAATCCAAATGTAAGTGTAAGTAAAATTAATTTTTTCATATTATAATATTTTAAAATGAATATAAATAATTTAAAACTATTATTTTTGATATAATATTAAAAAAATATTCTAATATGAAAGTTTTAATGGATTATGTCAATGACAATACTTTTAAAGTAAAAAACGAGTCGAAGAATGAGTTATTAATTGATATGTGTGATCCAGATAAAAAAAATCATCTTTCTCCAATGGAACTATTACTGTCTGCTGTAACATCTTGTGCTGCTGTTGAAATTGTTTCAATGATAAAAAAAAGAAAAAGAAATTTTCAAAATATTTTGGCTGAAACCCATGGCGTAAGAGTTGATGATTCACCAAGGTATTTTACTT
>Ga0209771_1002450_pt1 | contig 11162 bp, 7 predicted proteins | sample SaaInl59LU_5_DNA_FD_184639 | JGI IMG/M metagenome (GOLD analysis project Ga0209771, IMG submission 184639) | Marine microbial communities from expanding oxygen minimum zones in the Saanich Inlet - ESP_59LU_5_DNA (SPAdes) (version 2) | ecosystem: Environmental > Aquatic > Marine > Intertidal zone ...
ACAGCAATTCTGGTTTCCTAACGATAAAGGGTTTGAATACGCTGCGAGTATAATTACCAACTTGAAATGGGGTAGAAAATAATGGCTTGGGAAATAGTAATAGCGATATTATTTGCAGGTGCTTCTTACGTACAGGCTAAAAAGGCTCAGAAGAAAGCCAAAGAGCTAACTGAAGGCGTAGAGGCGAATATAGAGTCAAACTCCAAGGAAATCCCAGTTGTATACGGTAAGCGTCGAGTTGGTGGCGTCCGTGTATACATAGATACATCTCGTGATAAAAAGCACCAGTATTTGTACATGGTTTTAGCTATGGCAGAGGGTGAAGTCGAGTCAATCACAGATATCAAGATTGATGATGTATCAATAGAAGATGATAGATTTAATTATGACGGTCTTTTAAGTGAGCGTAATCTAGAGTTTGAGGTATTCCTTGGTTCTGATGGTCAAGAAGCATCAACCTTAATTGGTAATGGCGTTTCTTATGATTATGATAGATTGGGTGAAATATACAATGACCCATTTGCAGACCAGCACGAGAGAGATGCTGCAGACCCAAATAGAGTACTGCCTTGGTCAAGTAAGCATAAGTTAAGTGGCATAGCATACCTAGCACTTAAGTTTAAGTGGGATGAAGGCGCATATACTGGTATACCTGATGTAACAGCAGTAGTTAAGGGTAGAAAGGTATATGACCCAAGAACAAGCACTACGGCATGGTCTGATAACCCTGCTTTATGTATCCGTGATTACCTAACCAACGAAAGATTCGGTAAGGGTTTACCTGCTTCAGCTATTGATGACGTTGCATTTAGCCAAGCTGCTAATGACTTAGATAGTTTTATTGCTTATCCGTATCAAGACTCACCTGAGTACCAGTACTTATTCCGCATGAACCATGTGGTAGATACGTCTAAGAAGATTATGGAAAACCTCAACGACATGATTATTGCGTGTCGTGGCTTTATCCCATACTCTAATGGTGTTTATTCGCTTAAAATTGACCAGACCTCTAACTCTGTATTAGATATCGGTCCTGACCAGATTATCAGTGGTATTGCGGTTGCTGGTGCGCGTAAAGAAGATAGATTCAACCAAGTTAAGGTTAACTTTTTTAACGCATCATCAAACTACAAAGAAGACCAAGCGATATACCCAGAGCAAAACTCTACTCTTTACCAGCAGTATTTAGCTGAGGATGAGGGAGAGCCGTTAGTTGATGAGATAGACTTATACTCTATCAACAACTACTACTCTGCTCGTGAAATGGCTCGCTTGTTCCTAGAGCGTAGTCGTCAGAACATGACTATCGCATTCCAAGGTACGTCAGAGCTAATTAACCTAGAAGTAGGTGAAGTTGTATCTATCACTCACCCTACACCTGCATGGACTAATAAGTTATTCCAAGTGCAAGAGGTTTCATTGGCATTTGATGGTACGGTGCAAATTACTTGTATTGAGTATGATGCAGCGCTTTATACTTATGATACGCCAGAAAAAGAACAGCCGTATATAGGCACTAGATTACCAGATCCAAATCAGGTTGAGCCACCTACGGCACTATCCACCACCACAGGCACATACATCGAAGCAGATGGTAAAGCTATTGGCTACATAGACTTATCGTGGTCAGCTCCAGAAGATTCGCTAGTAGACCGCTACGAGCTTAAATTTGAGTACTCAAACCGTGAAGAAGTAATTGAGCTTGCGTCTACTGAGTATCGATACAAGCCGACTCAGGATAATGTTAGTTATGTTATATCAGTCCGAGCAGTAAATGGCTTAGGTATACGTAGTGCATGGTTGACTGCAGCAGCTGTAACAGCAGTTGTAGACACCACAGCACCTAGCGATATTACAGGTATAAATATATCGGCTGGCTTACAAGCTATTACTCTAGATTGGACTAACCCTAGTGAAGATGACTTTGATTTAGTTAGAATTAAGCACAATACAACAGATACAGAGCCAGATAGTCATTCATTCGAGGTTCGCTCTGATTCATTCGTACATGACATTGGCGCATACTCTACAACTAAGCATTACTGGTTAGCACCTGTAGACCGTACAGGCAATGTAGGTAATTATGTGAGTGGTGGTTTTGCTACCACAGGCTCAATAGACTACAGTGATGTAGGTAACACACCTACAATCCCAGTAATTCCAGAAATAGCGACAACTGTATATCTAACTTTATCCGATAGCGATGCGCCAACAGATGCAGAGTTCAGCGCGGCAGTAGGACGTGACCCGATAGAGAATGATTTTGTTGTGGTGTCTTACACGGTTGAAACAGTAACAAACACTAAGGCGTATGTTTACAAGACTGTATCACCTGCCGAAGTACCAGATTGGACAGAAGTTACAGAGTATATTGACGGCTCGATGATTGTCACTGGCTCATTATCTGCTAGTGACATCACAACAGGCACATTAAACGCCAATGATGTGACTATATCAAACCTAACAGTCACCAGTGGTCAGTTACCTAGTGATGTTGTTTACACAAGCGGTATTGAAGATTTTGTCACTCAAACAGATATTGATGACTCAATAGATGACTCAATAGATGACGTTAATGCAACATTACCTGTAAACGGCTTAAAGTATTATTACCCTTTAAATTACATAAATGATGGTAGAGTTAAAGAGTCAGTTAATGGAACTTATGTTGACGTACTAACTGATGCTACAACAGTCTATTTATCTAGTGCAGACAGTGTATCTGGCAAATCTTTTGAAAAGTCAGGTAATGGCGGTATTCAGATAGTAACAGATGCTCAGTCTGATGCGTTAGAGGTTGGCGGTTTTTGTTATTCACTTTGGTTCAAGTCTACTACAACGTCGGGTCACGATGACGCCAGAATATTAACACGAGACCTTTCAGACTACTTTGCTATTACAGTAAATCAGACTCAGGGATTTCCTCAAGATATAGAATTTCATGGTGAGCCAAGTTCGAGCGTTGTATCTGATGCTATACTACAAGATACTTGGCATCATATAGTTTTAAACTCTAATGGCACAGAAATAGATTACTATCTAGATGGTGTAAAAGTAGTTGATGCTATCGGGTATGCAAAGTTAGCAACAACTAGATCTGTAATTATCGGTGAAAACTCAGAGGATGGCATTTATTTTGGAATTAGCCCATGCCAAGGTAAATGGACAGAAGTTCGTGTATACGATAGAGAGTTAACAAAAGCAGAAGTATTAGGTTTATATAAATTCCCAAGCGGAACAAATCCTGCCGATCAAGTGTTTGAAGATTCAATTGTTGATTTTATTACAGCAGGTGACGTTAATGAAAATGTGACCGTAGTTGATGGCGGTAAAATTCAAGCAGGAACAGCGATTACAGTTGGTACTGGTGATGATGTAGCAATATTATCAGGTGCAGACACTACTTATAGATTATGGGCAGGTGATTTAACCGCAAGCGATGCGCCATTCTCAGTAACTAAAAGTGGTGTTTTAAACGCAACTGGTGCAATTATTGATGGTGATATTACCGCTACTAGCATTGATGTTGAAAACGCTACAGTTACAGGAACATTTATTGCGCCTATTGGGTGGGGTAACTCAGTTTATAATGGTGTTATTAATCGAGGTAACTTATCAGAGTCAGTAAAAGACTTAATTGATGAGCGTATTGCAGAAGTAACGGGTGGTATTGAGGGTGATTTTGGTCAAGATGATGGTGGCTTTAGTTATATCGCACAAGGTAATCCATTACCAGATCATCCATTAGTTTCAAATATTACGCATGAAAACGGCAAAAACCTAACCATTGAATTAAGTGGTAATAGGTCATGGACAAGAACATTTATTGGTTTACCTGATGTTGATATGGGTGTTTCAATAACCATTCAAAGAGCAAGCGCAGGTTCAGGTTCGTGGACTAACTTGGCAACACTAACTGATTCTGGCAGTTCAATTACTACTAGCACTTACTTAGTACACAGTGGAACGCAAGGTTATTCAATATCAATCTATCACGTTATATCAGAAGATCCCGCAAGTGGTAACTATGACTATCGTGCTTATGTAAATAGCGCAGAAAGTGCTTACAGTGTAACTGTACCGCTAGAATTAACAGTTGTTGAACCCGCAACGGTTGGCGCAGGTAATGCGGATACTTTAGATAATCAGGATGGTACGTACTACCTTGATTATACTAACTTTACAAATAAGCCAACGCTTATCACACAAAGCGACATTGATACAGCGATATCAAACCTAGTAGATAGTTCACCAACTACATTAAATACGTTGAACGAGTTAGCTAGTGCATTAGGTGATGATCCAAACTTTGCCACTACTACTGCGACAAGCCTTGGAAATAAAGCAAATAAAGCAGGTGATACATTTACTGGCACTATCACACAAAGTTATGACAACACTATATGGTCACATTCAGAGGCAACACATAGACCGTTATCGAAAAAGACGTATGCAGAGGCAGGAAGTATAGGAACTACTGGATCTAATATTACTGACGTATACGGTGAATCTGATTTATCAGCGATTGATAATGATGAGACATTTACCTACGCACAGGCATGGGATGCTGTAGAAACTCATGGCGGTAGATTACCAACACTTGCAGAGGTAATGGACGGTGTAGGCGAGGGTTCTGGTCAAGGCTATGATGCTGAATACCTTTGGACCTGCACCCCTGCGGGAGCGCATCATGTATGGGTTGTTAGGGGTGATTATGGCTTGTACGGTGATAAAAAGATTGTAGATATAACCGATCCATTAGAAGTATACAACACCAGATGTTTCTTTGATGTATCTCGTGACGGTCGTCAATTACATTATTCACATGATGGCAAATTGTATATTCAAAATGCAGAAGTTACATCTGATAAAATAAGTAATTGGGATACTGCTCATGGTTGGGGTAATCACGCTGATGCAGGTTACCTAACAGTTGAAAGCTATGAAAACTTACAACAACTAACCTTTAACGTAAACCAAGCCGATTCAAGCACAAGTTCTAATTATAATATTCAAGGCGTTAAATATTCTAACGGTAGAATACTCGCTGTGCAGAATATTACTGGATACACTGGTAATAGCACAGAGTTTCGTTGGAGATTTCGAGACCTTGGTGAGGCATCGCCATCTTCACAAACGTTAATGTCTCTCACTCCTACGGCATTTGATTCTGCGGATTTAGATGTTTCTGGTACTTTGACTGCATCGGGATACAATGACGCTAACTGGAATACTGCATACACTTACAGCCAAGTAGGTCACCTACCTTTAGCTGGTGGAACGATAACAGGAACTATAACAAAGGATACTACTGGAACAATTATAGATGCAGGTAGCACTTCCGAAGTTATATTAGCAAACCACACAGGAAATAGCACAGCAGTACCTTTTGCAATACAGAAGTCAGGAACTACATTAACAAGTAGTTCCGACTACGGTATGTTACACCTTGATAGGCTAAACCATGAATCAACTGAAAGTGGTGCAGGTTCAAACCTCTACTTTAGACTTAAAAATGATAGCGGATTACCAAAAGAATATGCAGGTGTAGGCGGAGAAAAAGTAACCAATACAACAGGTAGGCTTTCGTTCTACACTTATGGTCGTGATAGAGGGATGACGCTTGAAGAAGATGGTTTTTTAAACTTATGCAATTCAAGTGGTGCTTACCGTTTTTATGATGATACAAATACTACCTTTATTGGTGGTATAGGGTCTGGCACTTGGGGTGGTGATTCAGCAGGGGATATCAAAGTTTATCTAGCAGGTGATAACGATTTTGCTGTTAGAACGGCAGGAGTATTAAGAACAACTACTAACTCAAATGGTTTTGATCTTAAAACTGGTGACTACAAGATAAACGGCACAACTGTAATTGATAATCTTAGAAATATTAGCAATGTACCGACCGCAACCATAACTACTGTTAATGCAACTACCGCTAATATAGGCACTGCTAATGTTAGTGAATACATACACATTGACAGAACCAACAATGAGTTAGGGCTTGTATTTGAAGATAGTGGCGGTCACGACACCATCTATCACACAGTAAATGATGCTCAAGGCAACTACAACATCATGTTAGGTGTTAATGGTGCAGGTCAATCTCCATCAGGTGGGGATGGTCAGGCTAAGTTGTTAATGACAGGTCATGGTGTTGTTGGTTCAGTTTCATTAAATGCAGGTGAAAAACTAACTAACACAGGTGATACAGCTAACTACAATATTGGTTTTCTAGTAAATGCATCAGACCAAACTTTGAGAGTTGGAAATCCTAACGATAATGTTGGGCTAGATTCTGACTCTGGTACAAAGTTCTTAGATGTTAGTAGAAATGCGTTTTTCAATAGTTTAAGTGTTGGTAATTCAACTGTAATTGACAGTGCAAGAAACCTGAAAAACATTAACAGTATCACGATGTCAGGTCACTTTTACTTTGACCCGAATGGCTATAGTATCCAATTTGATTCTGATGGTAGTAGAGATACTCTAGGATTTTATAGAGACGGTGAACTTGATTGGCTGTTAAAGCACACCGTTAATCGTGATTTGAGCTTCACGCCAGTAACGGGTAAATCATTAGTGTTTAACGATGTTAGTGGTGGCACTTCTGATTGGGCATCAGGCGACCAAGCATTTGTCACAGATGGTTACATTAGATGTAAAGCCATAGTCAATTATGGTGAAGATGGCACTGGACCAGCAGGTATTATATTCGGTACAGCAGATGGTACGGCAGGTACTTATGTAGCCGATAACGTTACACTAGCAACAGGTGGTGCAACTGGTTTACACGTCAACTCCTCACAGAATGTGAGCATACCTAATAACTTAGACCTTGGCACATTGACTTTCAATAAAGATGGTGAAACAGGTTACGGTTCAGTTATTAAAATTGACCACGTAGAGAATAACCTATGGGTTTTTAACTTCGAGTCATCTACTGTAGGAAATGATAACGATTCTGGTTTTTGGATTGGTAATAACGGTTATCCAGATATGCGTTTGCGTAAAGATAGTCCCACTGTTACCGCATTAATATCGTCTTGGGAAGAATCATTTGTAAGTAATAGTTTTAATCTAAAAGGTGGTGATTACAAAGTAGACGGCACAACCGTAATAGACTCTAGTAAGAACCTTATCAATATCAGAAGTATGAGTACAGGTACTAGCACTTGGTCGCCTATAGTTTTGGAAACAGACCTTAATTCAGGTAATCCAAACTCAGGTGTTGCAATAGCGTTTGATGGAACAGACCATGCTGAATATGGATACAGATTTAAAGCTAATGGGGCTAACTACTATCAGGTTCTTTACGATGGTGCATCAATAAACTGGAAGCATTACGATGGTGCTTATACTTCAAAAATGTCACTTTCAAACGGTGGTCATTTAAATACTATTGGTGGATACAAAGTCAATGGAACAGCCATAGTAGACTCTAGTCGTAACGCTACTTTTAACTCACTCACAGTTAGTGGTGGGAACGTAAATATACGAACTCAAAACGAGGAAAATCCTACTGATGTTATTTATTTAGGTACAAATAACGGGAATAGCGCAGGAACTTCAAACACTGTAGGTACTGGTATTGTATTTGCTCCGCAGTATACAAACTATACAAAACGTTCAGCAGGTATCATGCAGATTGGCGAGGGTAACTATTTCAGGTCTGGACTAGCGTTCTATACAAACGGAACTGCAAATGCTACTACTGATTGGTCTGAAAGAATGCGTATTGATATGGATGGTAACGTCCTTATCGGTCAAGCCGAAGTTAGTTATACAAACATGGATAACACTTCTCTTATTGGAACTAATTCTAATAACAAACTTCATGTTAATGGTAGTATCCAATTAACTAACAACAGCGACGCTATTGTATTCGGTCGAGGCACAGCTACCTTCATTAAGGATGAGGAACTTGGTTTTGGTTGGGGTGGTGGTCTTTACATGACCGATGGAACTTGGCTAAGAACCAGAGGTAATAAGGGATTCTACAACGGCACAGGTACAATAAGAACTGATGGTGCATTTGATGTTGGTGGTAATACAGTAATAACTTCAGGTCGGAATATTACTAACATTAATAGTATCTCTGCTTCAGGCGATTTAAGTATATTCAAATCTGAATCACAGATTAATCTAGGTAAAAATGGCGGTCCGCATGGAATAAACTTTTATGATGATGATAACTCACTGAAATGGGGTTTTTATTATAGAACAAGTCCAGATACAATTACTTTTGAGACTGGCGGAACTAGCGCGAAGCTCACTCTTGATACAAGCGGTAACTTAACTGTAGCATCAAATGTAACAGCGTATTCAGACATTACGTTAAAAGATAACATCGAAGTAATACCAAATGCACTTGATAAAGTATGTAGTGTCCGAGGTGTTACTTATGACCGTATCGACCAAGACAATGCACGACAAACTGGTGTTATTGCACAAGAGATTGAGCAAATACTACCAGAGGCAGTGCAAACTAATGATGATGGTATTAAATCAGTCGCCTATGGGAATATGGTTGGCTTACTAATTGAAGCAATTAAAGAGCAACAGGCTCAAATCAATGAACTTAAAGAGGAATTAAAAAATGCTAACAGCAACTAAGAAAGTACAACGTGTAGAAGTATATGGTGACAAGCGTGTGATGGTAGTCTATGAGATTACCATTGACGACCCAAATGACGACTTATTACCGGCAGTATCAAACCAAGTTGTTCACCTTGTAAAAGAGACAACTACTACCGATGAAGATGGTAATGAAACAGCTACACCAACAGACATCAGCAACCATGATCCATTAGTGCAGACTATCTGTAATGCAGTTTGGGCAGATGATGAAGTTGTCGAAGAAGTAGAATAATGCCTCAAATACTAAACACTACATTATCCGTAGGAACGTATCAACCACCAGCACCAGTTACATATAAAGGTTGGTGGGATGCAGATGCAGGGAGATCAAGCACTGCAATGGGTGCGTTTATGGGTGGTACAAAAACGATATTGGCATCACCACAGGCGACGATAAAAGGTATTTATGGAGCGCAAGCATCAGCAGGATATTTTATTTATCTTGAACTTGATGTTAACAATACAACGTGGACTTATATTAGAGTATCAAATGGTGTTCAATCTGCTAATTTAAGGCGTGTTGATGCTACTGTTAGAGCTTCAGTATACGGTAGTAATACAGAGTATGGTTGGCAAGTCACAAGCGCAACGTGGGCTTTTGTCGTATCAAATGGAGATCCTGTTGCTATGAAGATGGTTGACGGTGTTTTACCATTAACAGGACCAATATCGTTTGCTGATATATATTACGAGTACGCATTGGCAACAACACCAACTAATTTACCACCAGTACCAACAGTATCAATAAGTGACTACTATAGGAGTAGCGTAGCAGGTGATCCAGTTAAAGATCAATTCTTTGAAGCATTCTCAACACGCGAACCACCAACAGGTGAAACTTACACAAATAGTTACACTGAATTTGAAATAGGATACAACCGAAGTCAATATACTGTTAAATGGAACGGTGCAACGGTTGCTAGTGGGTATGAAGATTCATCAGCGGTGACAGTTGGTAATACAACGTATTTTCGCGGTACATTGAGAAACAGTTCAAGCCCTTACTTTTGGGATTATGCGGTGTTTAGAACATCTAGCGGAGATTTAATTTATTATGACGTTAATCAGAATGTACCCACAAGTGGTACAATATCTTTTTCAGATTTCAGGGGTGGCTCAAAGGTGATACCACAATGATAATTACTAAAGAATTAATTAAACTGGAAGTACTACCAGAACATGACGGATATGAAAATGTTGTACGTAATGTGCATTGGAAGATGATTATTACCGACCCATATCACACCGATATAAGTAGTATTGGCACAGTGGAAACAACACTTGATATTGACGAGATTGATTCGTTTATTGATATAACCACATTAACCAAAACACAAATACTTGATTGGGCATTAGCAAAGCAGGGCGGTGATACTTTTATCAATACCGTAATGCCAATCCACCAAGATAACATATTTAGACAAAAGCAACTTATTGGCGTAGTAGAATACGACATTAACAATTTAGGTGAATAACATGAACGAGACACAAATTAACGCAATGTTCCAATCTTTACAGCAACAAAACCAACAGTTATCAGGTCAATTAGCCGAGGCACATGGTCAAATTGCTTTATTGCAGAAAGAGTTAGAAGAACTTAAAGCAGAAGATAAAGAGGTTGAGTAATCTTCATTATTGTTGATAAGTCAATTTTGGTGTAAAATATACTTATATTTCCCTGTAGAGTTTTCCCATGTCAGAGCAACTTGAAAAAAGAATAGACCGATTCGAGTCTAAAATGGATCAGAATTTCAGTAAGATTACCGAAGTACTGACAGAGCTTGCTCGACATGATGAGCGCGTTGATGACCTAGAGCGTAGGACAGCTAAGACTGAAGATGAAGTTATTGACTTAAAGAAAGTAGTAATACAGAATGAGCAAACAGCTAAGGCAGCTAATAAGATATTTTGGCTTATACTTGCCTCAGTAATATCAACTACATTCTATTTATTGAGACCGTAATGGCAGATACAAAGAACTTTAAATCAGAAGAACTTGCTTGCTCATGCTGTGGTAAAGAAGAAATACAACAGTGGGCTTTAGATAAGTTACAAACAGTTCGTAATATTGTCGGTCGACCTCTTGCTATAACTTCTGCATATCGCTGTAGCAATCACCCTGTAGAAGCTAGAAAATCTAAAGCTGGAACTCATAACCAAGGCATTGCATTTGACATATACGTGTCTAGTGGCACTGAGAGGCACGAGATAATAACCACTGGCTTAATAGTCGGTGCTAATGGAATCGGTGTAGATAAAAACTTTATTCACTTGGACTTTAGGGATACTACTCCCGTTGTTTGGACGTACTAATGTTGAATTTACTCGTACCAGCTGTAACTGGATTGCTAGATAAATTTATTCCTGATGCTGACGAAAAGGCTAAGTTAGCGCATGAAATCTCTACGTTAGCAGAGAAGCAAGCGCATGAGTCAGCAATGGCACAAATCAAAGTCAACCAAGAAGAAGCCAAGCATAAGTCTATTTTTGTCAGTGGCTGGCGTCCATTTATCGGCTGG
>Ga0209771_1002465_pt1 | contig 11128 bp, 10 predicted proteins | sample SaaInl59LU_5_DNA_FD_184639 | JGI IMG/M metagenome (GOLD analysis project Ga0209771, IMG submission 184639) | Marine microbial communities from expanding oxygen minimum zones in the Saanich Inlet - ESP_59LU_5_DNA (SPAdes) (version 2) | ecosystem: Environmental > Aquatic > Marine > Intertidal zone...
AATTCATATAAAGATCCCGTTTTTATTGTCACACAAGCCGAAGCTGAAAAAGCTGAAAAAAATCGTGCGACTGGCACAAAAACTTGGAAATTTAAAGCCAAAAATGTAAGAGATTTTGCTTTTGCATCCTCCAGAAAGTATCTCTGGGATGCCATGGCAACCAATGTGAACGGTAAAACAGTGATGGCTGTTTCATTGTATCCAAAAGAAGGAAACCCTTTGTGGGAAGAGCATTCTACAAGAGCAGTAGCTACAACGCTTGTGGAGTATTCTAAATTAACATTTGATTATCCTTACCCAAAAGCTATTTCTGTGCATTCAGAAAGACAAGGAATGGAATATCCTATGATCTGTTTCAATTTTGGTCGTCCAAATCCAGATGGAAGCTATTCGGACAGAACAAAAAAAGGAATGATTGGAGTTATTGTACATGAAGTGGGTCACAACTTTTTCCCTATGATTGTCAATTCTGATGAAAGACAATGGACTTGGATGGATGAAGGTTTGAATTCTTTTGTTGAAATTTTAGCAGAATTAAAATACGATCCAAAATTATTTGCAATCAATCCAGCAAAAGATATTACCCGATATATGGGAGGAGATCAAAGTAACATCTCACCGATCATGTCTCAGGGAGATTATGTAAAGCAATTTGGACCTAATGCCTACTCTAAGCCTGCAGCAGGTTTGTACATGCTAAGACAAACCATTATGGGACCAAAATTATTTGACTATGCTTTTAGAACCTATGCCAAACGATGGATGTTCAAACACCCGACACCTGCAGACTTTTTTAGATCTATGGAAGATGCTTCTAGTATGGACTTAGACTGGTTCTGGAGAGGTTGGTTTTACACCACTGACGTAACAGATATTGGAATTAAAAACGTAAAATCTTTGTACATCAGTGACAAACCAGACGAAAGAACAGCAAAATTAAAAGAAAAATACAGTCAGTATTTTGAAAATTTGGGTGATTTAATTTACATTAATGATAACAAAGAAAACGCGAATCCAAAGGCAATGGAAAACTACACAGACACCAAAGAAGTACCTTCTTATCTGTATGCGGTAGAATTTGAAAAACCTGGAGGATTGGTGATGCCAATTATCGTTGAATTAACATTTGATGATGGAACCAAGAAAAGACATACTTTTCCTGCACAAATTTGGATGAAAAATGATGTTTCAGTGAAAAGAATATTTGCGGTTGCAAAAGAAATCACAAGCATTGTTGTGGATCCAGACTTTGAAACTGCAGATGTAGACACTTCAAACAATAGTTGGCCAAAGAGAGGATCTAACAGATTTGAAATGTTTAAAAATAACGTTAAAAAGTAATTTATTTTACACAACGAATAATAACTAAAAAGCCTCAGAAATTTCTGAGGTTTTTTTACGTCTTTTAATCCCCTTAGGTCTATTCAATAATTCAAATTATTTGTACTATGTAAATATCGAAATGTTTGTAGGTCAATGATTTATTATTATTACTTAACATAGTTTTTTTGTCCTTAACAACGTCCATCAAAAACATATTTTGATCAATCTACAAGACATCTGTGATACTGCATGAAGTTGGGTGAAAATAATTTCTTTAAAATTGAAATTTATTGTCTGCTTTAATTACATTGTTTTTTTATAAATTAGCATGAACTAGAACACACTTAAATTAAAAATTATGGAATTAATCGGATACCTAACTGTTGCCTTGAAAATTATTGTTGGAGTAAGTATTTTAAATGTTTGGTTGTTGCAAAAAAACAAAGCTACAAAATGGAGGGGCGGTGCCGCTAAAAATATTATCGAAGAATTTGAAATCTATGGTTTTTCAAAACAGTTTTGTTACTTTATTGGATTTTTAAAAGTCGGTTTGGCACTCATATTATTGGCTTCCATACAATTTAAAACCTTGACTTTACTGGGAGCTTTAGGACTAAGCTTATTGCTAGTAGGATCCATAATTATGCATATTAGAATAAAAGATGCATGGTATAAATCGTTTCCTGCATTCTTATTTTTAATAATGAACCTTATGATTGCTTATACAGCACTTTAGAAGTAGGTATAAAAAGTTTTAATTGCAATACATAAGTTCAAAGCCCAAAAAATAAAAGCTGGGGCAGATTCAATGAAATTATCTTTTATTTTAATCCGTACTATAAATCCAGAAAGCATTAATAAGCATAGCCCGGATGAGGCTAATAATAGTAGTATTGGAGTATAATAAAGTCCAATTAATAAACCTATTGCTCCTAATAATTGAAGAAATCCAGTTAGTTTTCTATAGGTTGGTAAACCATACCTCTTGAACTCTGAAATAATGAATTTTGAGTAAAAGCAATTCATTCCAAAATAAATAAAAGCCAAACTTGAAAACCAGGTCGATACTGTAAGTATATTCAAAAGGTTTGTTTTATGATTAAATAATTTATTTTAAACAAGATTACAATAAAATTGTAACTATTTAAGTGTACAAAATTAATTTTATTTCCAATGCCGCGTTTGTGATTCCACAAAACTGTCAGCCCTTAATTATATTGGGGTACTCTAAAGAGCCTAACTGCCTGGGCAAATAAAAAGCAAATACTACAGAAAGCTACTTTAAAAGATTAGAATTTTTTTTTGATCAACTTTAATCAAAAAAAACTAAGAATTCCAGAATGTTCTTTTCTTATTTAATTCTTCTTCTTCTTTAAGGTATTCATCCGCTTCATTAGGAGAGAGTACTTTTAAAAAAGAGGGGTGTTGCTCAATAGCAAATTCTATCTTTGTAACAATATCTGCAATGTCTTCATTCTCATAATCTATTTCCAAGGGTTCTTTGATGACCATCGATTGTAAAACATTTCGCTTTTTAATATTCAGTCCTTTTTTATCAAAAGAACGTCTAAAACCGTCTATAACAATAGGAACCACAACCGGTTTAAAGGTTTTAATAATATGTGCAGTACCTCTTCTAATCGGTTTAAATGGAGTTGTTGTGCCTTGTGGAAAGGTAATTACCCAACCATCTTTTATGGCTTTTCCAATATTAGAAATATCAGAATTTTTAACTTGTCTATTAACGTTTTCACCTGCGCTTCTCCAAGTTCTGTCAATAGATACAGAGCCTGCATAGGCAAACAATTTAGGCAGTATTCCAGACCTCATCGTTTCTCCGGCGGCAATATAATAGACGTTTAATTTCGGATTCCACATGTATCCTACATTTTTAATCGTGTCAGATCTTCCTTTTAAGGAAGCATTAAAAACGTGAAACATCGCAGCTACATCTGCAAAATAGGTTTGATGATTTGAAATGAATAAAACTCCTGAATCTGGTAAATTTCTTAAAATTTCGGAACCTTCGATATTTAAGCTGTTGAACTTACGGTATCTGTTGTGTGAAATGAGTCCAAAAAACCGTATTAGTAATTTCTTTAGTAATAAAATATGTCCAAATGGATTCCTTTTAAGTAAAGGCATTGTCGATTATTTTTTTGCTTAGTATGGGACAAATCTACAAAAACAATTCAAAAAGAAGCTATTTAAAAAGTTCTTTAATTTCTGACAGCATCATTGCAGTAGCCCCCCAAACTATGTAATCATTTAGTTTAAAGCAAGGTACGTCTATAGAATTCATATAAGAAGTATTCATCATTACACTGGAAATACGATCATCATTTAATAAATCACTCAATAAAACTTCAATCGTATTATCTACTTCATAATTTAACTGAAATGTAGGCTGATGTTGTGCAAATCCAATAAAAGGAGTGGCTAAAAAATTACTTGGAGGAATAAATACTGGTGTTAACGCTCTGATAATTGTTATGGTTTTTTTATGAATACCAACTTCTTCAAAAGTTTCTCTGAATGCAGTTTCCTGAAGACTCGAGTCAGTTGCATCGAATTTACCACCTGGAAAACTTATTTGTGCAGAATGTGTGCCTTGGTATTGGGCTCTTTTCGTAAGTAAAAAACAAGTTTCTTGCTGTTTGTTCGGATAAAACAATGCAAGCACAGCTGCTTTTCTTGGATTTTTTGCTTGTATTGAAGCAGCATCATACTTTAGACGCATTTTTGGAGCTAGCTTAAACTGAGCATCTAGACCGCCTAACGCATTTGTTTGCAGCGCAGCTATTTTATTTTTGAAATCGGAAAAATTCAATACAATTAATTTTAACAAAGGTATTCATCCTCTCTTTTTTCAAAAAAAAAACAATTACAATACCTTTTTACTATTTTTTAAATAAAAAACCCAAACCTAATCTCGCTAAAAACTTTTTTTCAAAAGCCCAGAAAAATTTAAATTCTCCAAAAATCCAACCAACGAAAGGAAGCGTTAATTGATAAATAGGAAAAATGAGTAGGATTCTAAGAGGCCAATACAACCAGGGGGTAATTATTTCTGGTGACAACCCTAAAAAATTAGTAACAGGCTTTGCAACCCAAGCTGCAAAAGAACCGTTGATGGCAAAAACAATAAAGATTGCTATGACCGACCAATTCGTTTCTATTCCCCAACGTTTTTTTAATTTCTCCATACGACTAGTTTGCTGTTTTTTTTGATTTTATAAACATAAGCCACAACCCTATCATTACTAAAGGGACACTTAATATTTGACCTGTATTCAATGCATTGAAAACCCAGTCTTCTCTTTCCGCTATTTGAGCTTCTTTTAAAAACTCTATAAAGAAACGTAAAGACCAAAGCACGAGCATAAAAAGACCAAAAAGATACCCTGTTTGTTGTTTTTTATCTGTTTTCCAATACAAATACCACATCACAAAAAAGAGGGTTAAATAACTAAATGCCTCATATAACTGTGTTGGATGTCTTGGGACTGTTTCTCCTGCTGCTTTGAAAATAACTCCAAAACTACTTGCTGTTTCTTTTCCATAAATTTCTGAGTTGAAAAAATTCCCAAAACGAATAAAAAAGCCGGCCAAAGCAACCATAATTGCTAATCTGTCTAGAATAAATAACCAAGGTTTCTGCAAGTGTTTTTTCGCATAAAAATACAATGCAATAGGAATTCCAATTGCAGCTCCATGACTTGCAAATCCGGTAAACCCAGTAAATTTCCACGAACCATTTATACTTTTAAAAGGGATGATAATTTCTAATAAATGATCTTGGTAATAATCCCAACTATAAAAAAACACGTCACCCAATCGCATACCAACCAACATGGAAATAAAAGTATACATGAATAGGGTATCTAATTTTTCTAACGGAATTTTATCTTCGATATAAATTTTCTTCATCAAATGTAGTCCAAGCATAAAGGCGGCTACAAACATTAAACTATACCAACGGATGGTAAAAAAACCTAAATCTATTCCTATGGACGGATTCCATTCTATTGCTAAAAAACTCATCTATTTTTTATTATTATTTATTTATTATTTCTTCTATGGTACAGGATCATAGCCACTTCCTCCCCAAGGATGACAACTCATAATTCTTTTGAACGCCAACCATCCTCCAGAAAACAATCCGTGTTTTTTCAATGCTTCAATAGTGTATTGAGAGCATGTAGGGCTGTATCTACAAGTAGATGGAGTAAATGGAGATATTGCCGATTGATAAAAACGAACCAATGCTATCAATGGATATGTAAGTACTTTTTTCAAATTAATGTATTGAAAATGTTGTTCCTTCTCTCCCATCTTTCAATTGAATTCCTAAGGCAATTAATTCATCTCGTATTTGATCAGACAATGCCCAATCTTTGTTTTCTCTTGCTTCTTTTCGTAACTTAATCAACAAATCGATGACTCCAGTTATTTTTTCTGAATTGTTCTGTGAATCCTCATTCATCAGTCCTAAAACATCAAAAACAAACGCATTGATTGTTTTTTTAAATACCGATAAATCCTCCTTCGTTAAACTCGCTTGCTGATCTTTTATTTGATTAATCACTTTTACAGCCTCAAACAAATGCGATATTAAAATTGGCGAATTAAAATCATCGTTCATAGCAGCATAACAATTATTACGCCATTTTTGAACATCAAAAGTACTTGTTTTAGCTGGCGCAACGCGCTCTAAAAAACGAACTGCTTCCATCAATTTTGAATGTCCTTTTTCTGAGGCTTCCAAAGCTTCACCAGAAAAGTCTAAAATGCTTCTATAATTCGCCTGCATATTAAAAAAACGAACAACACTTGCTGAAAATGGTTTTGGTAAAATACTGTTTTCTCCAGATAAAATTTCATTAGGCAATATAAAGTTCCCTGTAGACTTCGCCATTTTTTGACTATTCAAAAGCAACATGTTGGTATGCATCCAATAATTTACAGGAGTCACTCCACTACAGGTTTTAGATTGTGCAATTTCACATTCGTGATGAGGGAATTTCAAATCCATTCCACCTCCATGAATATCAAAGCTCTCTCCTAGATACTTCTTACTCATTACAGAACATTCTAAGTGCCAGCCGGGAAAACCATCACTCCAAGGAGAGGGCCAACGCATAATGTGTCTTTCATCTGCTTTTTTCCAGAGGGCAAAATCTTGTGGGTTTTTCTTATCAGACTGTCCGTCAAGCGAACGTGTATTATGTATTAAATCTTCTACCTTTCTACCTGATAAAATCCCGTAATGTTCTACTTTATTGTAAGCTAAAACATCAAAATATACCGATCCATTAATTTCATAAGCAAATCCTTTTTCAATGATTTCTTTGATCATTTCAATCTGCTCTACAATATGACCGGTTGCCGTAGGCTCTATACTCGGTGGTAAAAAATTGTAATTTTTTAAAACATCATGAAAGTCTACCGTATAACGTTGCACAACTTCCATCGGTTCAATTTGCTCTAATCGGGCTTTTTTAGCAATTCTATCTTCCCCTTCATCTGCATCATTTTCTAGATGACCTGCATCTGTAATATTGCGTACATAACGCACTTTATACCCCAAATGCAATAAATATCTATACACAACATCAAAGAACATAAAGGTTCTAACATTTCCTAAATGTGCGTTGCTATATACGGTAGGACCACAAACATACATTCCTACATATCCGTCTGTTATGGTCTTAAAATCCTCTTTTTTTTTCGTAAGAGAGTTGTATACTTTAAGTTGATTTTCTTTATAGAGTTCCATTAAAAAAGTGACTGTTTACAGGGTATAAATATAGGTACTTTATAGAGAATAGCGAAACGGAATTTATAGAAGTTCTTGACAGGTAAAAGTCCTCTTTTTTAACTGTTCTAAGATGCTATTCAAATAAAAGTTAAAAACTTGAAGAGGCTCGGTATGACATTTTTGTTTAAATTTACAAGTGAATTGATCCCATGAATAAAAAAACAACAACTCTACATGAAAAAAAGGGAGTTTCTCAACCAGAAACTACCAGTAAATTGAGTGCTGAAAAAATAAAGATCAAAAGAAATAAGCACAATTCAGTTGATGAATTTGTATCCAATATTTTGGAAGGGAGTATTCCTTTTTTAAGCAAGGCAATCACCTTAGTAGAAAGCACGAACCCTAGACATCAAGAAAAAGCAAACGAAATTTTAGAACGTTGTTTACCCCATGCAAACAACTCTATAAGAATAGGGATTACTGGAGTTCCTGGTGTTGGAAAAAGTACTTTTATTGAAACTTTTGGAAAACGGTTGACTTCTCAAGGAAAAAAAGTAGCGGTATTGGCTATCGATCCAAGCAGCTCAGTAAATAAAGGATCTATTTTAGGAGATAAAACAAGAATGGAAGAATTGGTAACCGATAAAAATGCATTTATCAGACCTTCTCCTTCAGGGACTTCATTGGGAGGTGTTGCGCAAAAAACGAGAGAAAGTATTATTCTTTGTGAAGCAGCAGGGTTTGATACGATCATTATTGAAACAGTGGGTGTGGGTCAATCTGAAACAGTGGTTCACTCGATGGTCGATTTCTTTCTATTATTAAAAATTGCAGGAGCTGGTGATGAATTGCAAGGAATTAAACGCGGTATTATAGAAATGGCAGATGCAATTGTGATTAACAAGGCAGATGGGGGGAATGAAAAAAATGCTGGCATTGCAAAAGTAGCCTTTAACAGCGCCTTACATTTATATCCACCAAAAGAAAGCAAATGGCAGCCAAAAGTACTCACTGCGAGTGCTTTAAAAAACAAAGGAATGACCGCAATTGATCAAATGATTGCCAATTATCTCTCTCTAACAAAACAAAATGCTTTTTTTCAACAAAAAAGAGACCAACAAAACACCTTTTGGTTGTTATCCTCCATCGAACAGCAATTAAAAGATAACTTTTATCAAAACCCTAGCATTAAAAAAGCGCTTTCAAAGGAAATTAAAAAATTAGAAAATTCACAAACGACTCCTTTTAGTGCAGCCAAAAGACTGTTGGATATATTGTAGCTTGGTAATCTTCTTTTCAAAAAAATCACATTTAACTACCATCTATACATTATTTATACCCATTCATACAATTCGGATTTTTTATCCAAGGTTTTTTTATAAATTTATTAGAAATACATCTATGAATTGTATAATGAAGTTTCACAAACAGTATTTTTTAAAAAAAATTCTTGTTATTCGAAAATAGAGAATCTCTGAAAGAATATTTTTTCTCTATATAACCAGTTAGCATCAAACTGAAAAAACTAAATGCCAAAAGATATAAACGAATTAAGAGAAGAGGTTGAGCCTATAATTGTTGATCTTCCTGTAAAAATGGATAAGGCTAATGACCTTATTAAGATTTATAAAGGAGAATTTCTCTTAAAAAATAAAAAATGTGAATTACACATACATGGGAAAATTGAATATCAATGGTTTCCATATAGTGGCGCAGTATTCACAGGGTTCGTATTATCAGAAACTGAACGTTTAATCAAATCAGAAAACACATTAGATGAATATGATTTGATCATTGATGGCTTATCCTCTGGAAATACATTCATAACTAATCTCACTTACCCATCAAAACTTTCTAATGATAAGGTAGAAATTAAAGGGTTTTTTACAAAATATGCAGTTTTCAATGACAGTTCAATAAGAGTTGATTCTATAAACTTCGGTATTCCCAACTTAAGAAACTTTTTCGGAACAACTGTTCGTAAAAAGACTGAAAAATCTGTTTTTTTTTCAAGAAGTCGAGTTCAGTTTGAAAACGAGGAATATAAAATTGTTATTGATAAAACATTAGACTATCACAAAAGAATCAAAAATCTTGATTCCAAAGGTGGTCATCTTTTACTCTATTCAGGAAGATTGAGCAAAAGGAAAGATCGTTTAACCCTAGAAGAGTCAAGAGTAATAATTAATTGCTTTAACGATTTCCTAACTTTCTTGAATGGACGAAGAGTATTTACTGTTTTTCACACTGGAATTTTGGAAAACAACAGAGTGTGGTCTAAGTACTCAAATTACTCATTAGATATTTATAAAAGCACTTACAATTGGGCAGTAAGAAATTCTACAGAAGGTCTTAATGAACTTTTTGAAAAATTTTCAACTTTATGGAAAAATAAGAATGATAGAAATTTTTTGATTTTTGCAGTTCAATGTTACGAACAAGCAAACAATAATTCAATTAAAGAAGGTTCTATAGAAAATTCTATAGTAATAGCTCAAACTGCATTAGAATTAATTTACAACTGGTTATTAATTGAAAAAAACAGGTTGTTGATTGGGGGAGATTCAGAAAAAATTAATGCAGCAAATAAAATTCGACTTTTACTCTCGCATCTTAAAATTAATTATTGTGTTCCAGAAGATTTTAATGAATTAAAAGAATTAATTAGCTCTTCAAATGAATATATTGATGCACCATCAATACTAGTATCGATTCGTAATTCAATTGTACATTCTAATATTAAAAAAAGGAAAAAATTATCAGCTTTATCGATAGAAATTAAACACCAAGCTCTTCAGTTATCTATCTGGTATATTGAAATATCTCTTTTATATATTTTAGGGCGCAAAGGAAAATATTATAATCGTTGTTCCAGAGAACTTTATCCAATAGACAGGGAAATAAATGTTCCTTGGATTTGATTACAAAATAACTCACTACAAATTCAAATACTTTATAAAATGGAAATTAATGAAATTCTAAAGAGAATTGATAATTCAATTAAATCAGTTTTGGAAAATGAATATGACATTTTAGAAAGAGGACTGCATGAACTCAATCTTACAGGACATCTGACAAAATATTTAACTCCATATTTTGAGGAACTAACTGTCGACCCTGAATATAATGGTGATGAACTGAAAGATAGTGATAGAAAAGCTTTAAATATTGCAAGAAATCGAATGATTGAAATTGGAATATCACCAAATGAAACGGACAACTATCAGTTGACACCTGATATAATTATTCATCAGCGAAAAACAAATAATAATAATCTTGTTGTTATTGAGGCTAAAAAAGACAGTAATTAAAAAAATAGAAAAGATTTTGATTTACTGAAACTTGAGCATATGACAATTGACTATTCTGGCAATCATTATAATTATAGAATTGGAATTGCCATTGTTTTTGGAACAAAAAAAAGAGCTGGTGAATATGAGATATATTATTTCCAGAATGGAACGCCAACTAAAAGAGAAAATCTGAAATAAAAAGCTAGATGCTAACAATGTTTAAATCTATTACTAGTTATAAACTAAAATAAGTATGCCAAACGCAGTATCCATAAACGCCTCAAAAACAAACAGCATATACCAAACCCAAAAACCCCAAATCTTAACTAATATTACTCCAAATTTTTGAGTTTTTAGACAATATTGAATAGGCTCTGTTAATGTTTGCATTTTCGGGTTTAGACAAATTACTGTCATCTTGCAATAAGGAAATCGCTGTATTTCTTGCGGCTACCAATATTTGACTGTCTTTTACCACATCGGCAATTTTTAAATTTAAAACGCCACTTTGTTGGGTTCCCATTAAATTCCCTGGTCCCCGCAATTTTAAATCTACCTCAGCAATTTTGAAGCCATCAGTAGTTTCTACCATGGTTTTTAAACGGGTTTTTCCCTCTTCAGATAGTTTATACGAAGAGAGTAAAATACAATAACTTTGATCCGCTCCTCTTCCTACTCTTCCTCTTAATTGATGCAATTGCGACAATCCAAAACGCTCTGAACTTTCTATAATCATGACACTTGCATTGGG
>Ga0209771_1002466_pt1 | contig 11125 bp, 10 predicted proteins | sample SaaInl59LU_5_DNA_FD_184639 | JGI IMG/M metagenome (GOLD analysis project Ga0209771, IMG submission 184639) | Marine microbial communities from expanding oxygen minimum zones in the Saanich Inlet - ESP_59LU_5_DNA (SPAdes) (version 2) | ecosystem: Environmental > Aquatic > Marine > Intertidal zone...
AACTTCAGAGTAGATTTTTTAATACTTTTATTTTTTGAAAACTTATTATTAAATTCTTACCAACTAAGGAAATAATGAAAGAGAATACATCATGCAAAAAACACTAATTCAAAACGTAACAATCGTAAATGAGGGAATTTCACAAATAAACGACTTGTTAATCTCACACGGTAAAATTGAAAAAATTGGTTCGATTGAACCCTCGGAAAATCAAAAAATCATAGATGGAACTGGAAAATTCCTATTTCCGGGAATTATTGATGGCCAGGTTCATTTTCGCGACCCAGGATTAACACACAAAGGTGATTTGTACACAGAAAGTAAAGCTGCAATCGCAGGTGGTACCACCTCTTTTATAGATATGCCCAATACGGTGCCTAATATTTTGACAGTAGAAAGTTTAAATGAAAAATACGAAATTGCAGCAGAGAAATCTTTGGCTAATTTTTCGTTTTTTTTGGGAGTAAACGGAGATAATATTGAAGAAGTTGCCAAATTAGATACAACACAATTCATAGGGGTTTCTGATGACGGCTTGTATTTTACAAAAAAAGGGAATCTATTGGCAGACAACCCTGAAACAATGGAAAAGCTATTTTCTAGTTGCAAGCAAATTATTGCGATTCACTCAGAAAAAGAAGTGATTGTGGAAGCCAACGAATTGGCTTTTAAGGAAAAATATGGTGAAGACGTTCCTGTGAAGTTTCACCCCATAATACGAAGCACAGAAGCGTGTTACGAAGCTACTGTGAGAGCTATTGAATTAGCGAACAAACACCACGCACGACTTCATATTCTTCATTTAACAACAGCCTTAGAAACCGGCTTGTTTAGAAACGATATTCCACTAGAAAAGAAAAACATCACCACAGAGGTTTCGGTTCACCATTTATGGTTTTCTGCAGAAGATTACGAAGAAAAAGGAATGCTAATAAAATGGAATCCGGCAATAAAATCGAAGTCCGACAAAGAAGGATTAATGAAAGCCTTGTTAGATGACAGAATCGATTTGATAACAACGGACCACGCTCCTCACACTCTGGAGGAAAAACAACAAACCTACTTCAAGGCAATGTCGGGAGCTCCCATGGTGCAGCATTCGTTAAATTGTATGTTAGAGTTTTACAAAGAAGGAAAAATATCTCTAGAGAAAATAATAGAAAAAATGTGCCACAACCCTGCGATGCTCTACAAAATGACCGACAGAGGTTTTATAAGAGAAGGATATCACGCGGACTTGGTATTGGTGGACTTAGATGCCAACTGGACAGTAAATAAAGATAATATTTTGTACAAATGTGGTTGGTCTCCACTCGAAGGAACTACTTTCCACTCTGCGGTTACGCATACTTTTGTAAACGGAAATTTAGTTTTCGAAAATGGAAGTTTCCACGAAGAAATAAAAGGAAAAGCTATTGAATTCTCTACTAAATAACTTGTTTGCAGGTCGTGACCTAGTTATTGCGACAAAGCACAAAAAAGAAAGCGTTATTGCGCCCATCTTAGAAAAAGAATTGGGTGTAACTTGCTTTGTGGCCAAAAATTTTGACTCGGATAAATTAGGTGCTTTTTCTGGCGAGATAGAACGAACGAAATCCGCTATTGAAACCGTAAAAGAAAAATGCTTATTGGCAATGGAAGCAAATAATTGTGATTTGGGAATTGCCAGTGAGGGTTCTTTTGGCCCCCATCCCACTCTGTTTTTTGTTCCAGCAGACGATGAATTGGTTATCTTGATAGACAAAAAAAATGAACTTGAAATAATTGCAAGAAAACTAAGCACAGAAACCAATTTTAGCCATAAAGAACTGACGAACCAGGCAGAACTCCAAGAGTTTTTGATTGAGGTGGATTTTCCGGCTCATGGTGTCCTGCTAAAAACAAATAGCACCGGAAAGTCAAGAGTTTACAAAGATTTTGAAAACACAAATCAATTGATACACATCTATAATGAACTAGTTGACAAAGCGGAACTCGTAACAGTAGAAACCGACATGCGTGCAATGAGAAATCCAAAGAGAATGAAGGTGATAGAACAAGCTACTCATTTGCTGATAAAACAAATAAAATCAATTTGTCCTTCGTGCGATACTCCGGGATTTTCTGTCGCAGAAATAAAAAAAGGATTGCCATGCGAATCGTGTGGATTGCCAACCAACTCTACTTTAAGTCATATTTACTCGTGCAAGTCTTGTAACTATTCGGTAGAAAAAATGCACCCAAACAAGCAGAAAACGGAAGAACCCATGTATTGCAATTATTGTAATCCTTAGTTACTTGCTGTGAGTAGAAATGAGTCTGCAAATTTTGTGTATTTTTAAACTATGAAACGACTTACTTCCCATTTTTTATTCTTTTCTCTCTTGTTGATATTGTCCCCCGATGGACAAGCCCAAGAGCAGCCAATGAGTGTTCAGGAATCTAACATAAATCCGGAAGAAGTTGGGGTTTTTGACAACGATTTATTGCCAGCAAGTTTTCATAGAGAAAGAAGACAAAAACTAAGAGACTTAATGCCAGATAGTTCTGTGGCCATATTTTTCTCCTCACCCATTAGAAATAGATCGAATGACGTGGATTACGAATATCACCAAGATCCAAATTTCTATTATTTAACAGGACTCAGAGAACCTCACTCTGTTGTAATCATTCACAAACATCCTGTGTTGATTAATAATAAACTAACGAATGAAGTACTGTTTGTTCAACCTCGAAATCCCAAACAAGAACGATGGCTTGGGAAGCGACTGGGCGTTGAAGGAGCAAAAAAAATATTAGAATTTGGCACTGTTTTACCCAATAGTGACTTTTCATTTACCGACTGCAAAATCAACGGAATGAATTATACGTTTTTTCCAATTGATAAAGGAGATACCCGCGATACAGAATCTAACCATGACTTATTTGATTTGAAAAAACACTTTTTGACCCAAACTGTGAGACAAAAAGGAAGCTCAACATTAGCTCGATTTATGGCTCAATTGCGAGAAATCAAGACAAATGAAGAATTAATATTGATGAGAAAAGCCATTGATATTACCTGTAAGGCTCAGCATGAATTGATGAAAAAATTAACTCCAGAAATGGCTGAGTACCAAACAGAAGCTTTGGTTGAGTTTCATTTTAAAAATGAAGGAGCCGAACACGCGGGTTTTCCATCCATTCACGGAAGTGGTGGTAATTCATGTATCCTCCATTATGTGAGCAACAGAAGAATGTTTGAAGAAAATGATTTACTGGTGAGTGATATAGGCGCAGAATATCACGGATACACAGCCGATGTAACTCGTACCCTTCCGGTGAATGGCAAATACTCAAAAGAACAAGCCATCATTTACAACCTAGTCCTGCAAGCCCAATCTATTGGTATTGACTCATGTCTGGCAGGAAATAGTTTTTGGATTGCAAGCCAAGTGGCCAACAAGGTCATTGCAGACGGGCTAATTAAACTCGGAATCATTCAAAATAAAATTGAAGTAAAAAAATACTTTCCGCATGGAACTTCTCACTATCTCGGTTTGGATGTACACGATGTCGGAACTTACGGAAAACTTACTCCGGGACAAGTCATAACAGTAGAGCCTGGAATTTATATTCCAGCAAACTCAGACTGTGATCCAAAATGGTGGAATATTGGAGTACGCATCGAAGATGATATTTTAATCACCACCGAAAAACCAATTAATCTTTCAGATTGTGTCCCAAGAACAATGCAAGAAATAGAAGAGATAATGAAGAAGAAATAGCCCATTTAATAATTCTTTAATATTGAGGAAACTGACCTTTTTACTTTTTTTGGTAGAATTAAAAAAAGTAAAAAATGACGACACAAAAACAACGAAAAATATTTGTCTTAGATACTTCTGTTATCTTATTTGATCACAACTCAATATTTGCATTCGATGAACACGATGTTGTAATTCCAATATCCGTATTGGAAGAGTTAGATAATTTAAAAAAAGTAACGGAGAACAAAAATTACGAGGCAAGACAATTCATCAGAGATCTTGATAAAATTGCTGAGAACAAGGATTTAAGTACATGGATAAACTTAACCAACAAGAAATCTGGAAAAATTTGTGTAATTTTTAATAATAACGGACTAGAAAAAAACGGAGAGTTTTGGGATTTCATCTAGAAATGCTGAGCAAACATTTGCCATGCATGCCTTAATGAATGAGGACAAACGACTAGTTTGCCTTCAGGGTGTAGCAGGAACGGGGAAAACCCTACTAGCTCTTTCTTGTGCAATGGAGGTAAGAAGTAAGTACAAACAGATATTTCTGGCTCGACCAATTGTTGCACTTGGAAACAAAGACCTCGGTTATTTACCAGGTGATATAAGCAGTAAATTAGACCCTTACATGCAACCATTATGGGACAACCTCAAATTTATACAAAACCAATTCTCTGACAGAAGTAAGGAAAATAAACTCATCAATCAAATGATTGAATTGGAGAAATTAACTATCTCAGCTCTCTCCTACATCAGGGGAAGAAGTCTTAGTAATATAATATTCATTGTTGATGAAGCCCAAAACTTAACACCTCACGAAATAAAGACAATAATAACAAGAGCAGGAGAAGGAGCTAAATTTATATTTACCGGAGATGTGAAACAAATTGACACGCCTTACCTTGACGAAAAAACCAATGGTTTGGCTTATGTCATAGATAAGTTTAGAGGACAAAATATTTTCAGCCACTTACAATTGGTAAAAGGAGAAAGAAGCAAATTAGCTAATATTGCAAACGAATTGTTGTAAAAATGAGCCTCTTTTAATAAGTTCAAAAAGACTGGAAATTTTGTCGAGAATTGTTTGATAGTAAATTTATAGTTTCTATATTTGCACTCTTGAAATTAAAGGACAATGGCAAAGACAAAAGGAAATAGAATACAAGTAATCTTAGAATGTACAGAACACAAAGCTACTGGGGTGCCAGGAACTTCTAGATACATTACGACTAAGAACAGAAAGAACACTCCAGAAAGAATGGAAGTGAAGAAGTACAATAGAATTTTGAGAAAACACACAATTCACAAAGAAATAAAATAATAAGTTATGGCTAAGAAGACAGTAGCATCCTTGCAAAAAGGAGGAGGAAAAATGCATACAAAAGTGATTAAAGCGGTTAAATCTCCAAAAACAGGAGCTTACCAATTTAAAGAAGCTATCGTGTTAAATGACCAAGTAAAAGAATTTTTCAGTAAATAAAGAATTATTTACGATTCAGTATATTGAGCTTCTTTCATTGTATGAAAGAAGCTTTTTTATTTTCAATCTATGAGTGTATTTAAACGATTTTTCTCAAAAGAAAAAAAAGAAACGCTTGACAAAGGCTTAGAAAAAACCAAAGAGTCTGTTTTTTCCAAGTTATCACGTGCTGTAGCGGGGAAATCATCTGTCGATTCAGATGTCTTGGATGAATTAGAGGAAGCCCTTATCACCTCTGACGTAGGTGTAAAAACGACAGTCAAAATCATTGAACGAATTGAGGCCAGAGTTGCCAAAGACAAATACATCAATACTTCTGAACTGAACTCAATTCTTCAAGAGGAAATTGCCTCACTTCTGGAAGAGAATAATTCCACAGATCAGGTGGATTTTTCAGTCCCAAACACTCACAAGCCTCATGTAATTATGGTGGTAGGTGTAAATGGTGTGGGGAAAACAACAACCATTGGAAAACTAGCTCATCAGTTTAAACAATCAGGTAAAAAAGTAGTTTTGGGAGCTGCGGATACTTTTAGAGCAGCTGCAGTAGATCAACTAATAATCTGGAGCGAAAGAGTGGGAGTACCAATTGTTCAGCAAGGAATGAATGCCGACCCTGCCTCAGTTGCCTTCGATACGCTTCAAAGCGCAGTAAAACAAGATGCTGATGTTGTGCTAATTGACACGGCAGGCAGACTTCACAACAAAGTAAATTTGATGAATGAGCTAACCAAAATAAAACGAGTAATGGACAAAATTGTTCCGGAAGCTCCTCACGAAATATTGTTGGTATTGGATGGTTCTACAGGGCAAAATGCCATCGAACAATGTGCACAGTTTACCCAAGCAACAGATGTTACTTCCCTCGCTCTTACCAAACTAGACGGAACAGCAAAAGGTGGTGTCGTCATTGGAATTTCCGATCAGTTTAACATTCCCGTAAAATATATTGGTGTGGGTGAAGGAATAGAAGATTTGCAAGTCTTTAATCGAATGGAATTTGTGGATTCTCTTTTTTCCTTGAAGTAGTCATTTAAACAAGTCACCCTTCGAGACATTTTGTCCCGAGAGAATCGGAACAAAACACTCAGGGTTCAGATTTACTTTTATTAATAATAACCTGCAACTTGTAACCAGTAATATGAAAACAAAAACACTCAAAAAAAACAAAGTCAACGTAATTACTTTAGGTTGTTCAAAAAACACGTTTGACTCAGAGCTGTTGATGGCACAATTGCATGCCAATAAATTTGATGTAGAACATGAATCCATGAGTCAAGATCATGAAATTGTAATTGTAAATACGTGTGGATTTATTGACAATGCGAAGCAAGAATCAATTGATACGATTTTGCAATATGCCGAAGCAAAAGACAATGGATTAGTGGACAAATTGTACGTGACAGGTTGCTTATCTGAAAGATACAAAGACGATTTGGAAGAGGAAATCCCTCAAGTGGACGCCTACTTTGGAACTCAGGAACTGCCAAAAATGCTTAAAGTATTGAACGCAGACTACAAAAAAGAATTACTGGGAGAACGAATTCTAACTACTCCAGACCATTACGCTTATTTCAAAATTGCCGAAGGATGTGACAGACCTTGTTCGTTTTGTGCAATTCCACTCATGAGAGGAAAACACCGCTCCACTCCTATTGAACAATTAGTTGCAAATGCAAAAAGCCTTGTGGCGCAAGGCGTAAAGGAAATCATGCTTATTGCTCAAGATTTAACTTACTATGGACTCGATTTATATAAGAAACGTGCATTAGCCGATTTACTTCGTCAACTTTCGGATATTGAAGGATTGGAATGGATAAAACTTCATTACGCCTACCCTTCAGGTTTTCCTATGGATGTACTTGAAGTAATGGCAGAAAGAGATAATATTTGTAATTACCTCGACATGCCTTTACAACACGGATCCACGAAAGTACTGAAAGACATGCGAAGAGGAATTACTCGAGAAAAAACGACAGAATTAGTAAAATCAATCAGAGAAAAAGTGCCAGGAATAGCGATTAGAACAACTCTAATTGCAGGATATCCGGGAGAAACCGAAGCTGATTTTCAAGAAATGGCTGAATGGGTTCGTGAAATGAAATTTGATAGATTAGGGATTTTTGAATACTCACATGAAGAAAATACTCATGCTTATAATTTTGAGGATGATGTTCCTGAAAAAGTTAAGACTGCCAGGGCCGAAGAAATTATGGATATTCAATCATCGATTTCTTACGAACACAATCAAAACAAAATAGGAAAAGAATTCAAGGTGTTGTTTGACCGTGTAGAAGACGATCATTTTGTTGGAAGAACGGAATTTGATTCTCCTGAAGTAGACAATGAAGTGTGGGTGCCAATCACTGAGGAAAACCATGTGAGGTTAGGCGACTTTGCTACCGTTAAAATCGAACGAGCAGATTACTTTGATTTGTTTGGAAGTATTGTGAAATAAGTCATAAGTTTAGTTTGAAATATTTCTTATTGAGGTGTATTACTTCTGTTTGATTCGTATCAATGTGAGGCAAATAATACTTTAGTTTATAATTAGGCACGGAACTATCGAAGATTATTCCTTTTGGTTTCGTTTTTTTAAGAAACCTACCTAACCTTGTTAATCTGCTCCCCATCACCCAAATAAAATCTACCTGATTGGGAGAAGCTTGTTGAGGATTGTAAACCCAAATAGATTTATTTCCTGCCAGGATGACTCCATTATTTACAACCAAATGTTTGTATGACCTATTTCGGTGTAGAGAATCAATATCTAGGTAAGTTTTACTGAGAATATTATGCGAATTCCAATGATTATTCACGTTAAACATCATCGTACTCCAATCGTTTTGTAATTCTTTGTTGGAAATAAAATACATTTGATTTCCTACCGTGTAATCGATGGCTGAATTTTTATTGATGGAATAGAAAGTGAAATAATGTTGCTGGCTAGATTGATACTGCCAAACAACTTGCAAACCACAAAAAAGAATGACCAAAGAAAGTGCCAGACGAACATACCGAATTCGTCTGTTGTGAATAGCGAATAAAACTGACACAATAATTGCGTACAACAAATAGGTTTCAAATACGGTAAACTCAATTTCTGCTATCAACGAGACCGGAAGATTCTCGGTAAAATACACCGCTTGATTGAGAATCCAAACAACCGCATTTATTAGTTTACCCACTACCAATGATAATCCGCCAAATGGAGCGATAACAAAAAGAAAAACGCCTAAATAAAACACACAAAATGCTGCTGGAATTACAATGAGATTGGAAATAAAGAAATACGTGGGAAACTGATGAAAATAATGAAGACTTAACGGAAATGTCGCAATTTGGGCTGCTATCGAAACACAAGTAATTGCCCAAATTCCACGAATAAATTTATATTTTGAGTAAAAAAGCTTATTTAATTTTGGCTGTAAATACACAATACCTAAAACCGCTACATAGGACAATTGAAATCCCACCTGATACACGATATAGGGATTAATAATCATCAGAACGATGGCCGAAACTGCCAGTGTATTATAAATACTTGATTTTCTGTTGATTAGTTCATTTCCAATTACGATAAAAGAAAACATGGTAGTTGCTCGCATTACAGAAGCAGAAAGTCCAGTCATAATAGCGTAGAACCAAAGAAAGCTAATCACTAAAATTGCTAAAATTAATCTGCCGTGTTTTACTCTTTTCAAGAATCCAAAAATTCGGGTAAGCAACAAATACAAAATTCCAACATGCAAGCCTGATACAGCCAATACGTGCATTGCTCCAGCACTTGCATAGGACTTTACTAACCCTTTATCTAAATTCTCTTTGTATCCTAAGAGCAAGGCCGAAGCAACTTTTAGCTGCTTCCCTTCTACTCCATTTAGTAGTAAATATTGGTAGAGTCGCTGCCTCATTTTTTGAGAAAAAGCAAAAATGGAATTTCCTTGGTTTTTGGCGAGTACTTGGTGGTCCTCATTCTTTAAATAAGATTGAAAATTTATTTGGTTCAGATTCAAGTAATTTTTATAATCAAATTGATCTGGGTTTTGATGCGATTCTATTGCTTGAATGTTATTCTTTATCAGCAATTTATCTCCATACTCCAAAAGTGAACTGGCAGAGTCTTTTTTAAAATATGCCAGTATTTTTCCGGAACAGGCTACAACAGAATCCCCAATTACTTGATTTACAAGTAAAGTTGTTTTGTAAGAATTTTCCTTTTCTTGAAGGTTATCTACCAAGGTAACTTCCAAGAGCGATTCTTGGTGAATAGAGCCGCTAAAGTGAGTGGGCGAAAACTTTTCTGTGCGAAAGGACGAATATGTAAATCCAGCCGAAAACAAAGAAATAAAAAAAAGGAATCCAATCATTTTTCGATTATCATAACTAGAGATAAAAAAACTACCTCCACAAACCAACAAAAATAAGAGCGAAACTAGTAAGTAAGAATTGCAATTCACTCCTAACTCTATGGAGGCTATAATCCCTAAAAGAAAAGGGACAACTAGTTTAATTCCAGGATGATTTTGCCAAAAACTCATACCTTAAGATACAAAAATTGTTTTCGTTCTAAATTTTTAGTTAAATCTAAATGGAATCAAAAGACCTTTCCTATATTTAATAATTCGAAAGAAACAGCTTTTTTTTGGGTTCAAATCAAGTAAACTTAACGATGAAATTATATCTTACCTTTCTATTTATTGGCGCGCATATTTGGGTGAGTTCCCAAAACTCTATCCAAACAACTTTTGATCAAATAAAAGAGCTGAGTTACCTGGAAAATGCCAGTTTTAGCTTTCACGTGATGGATGTAGACACCGATTCTACTATTGCAGAATATCAATCTAAAAATAGTTTGGTTCCAGCTTCTACCATGAAACTGGTTACGACTTCAGCGGCTCTTGTAAAACTTGGTTCTTACAAGCAGTTTAAGACAAAAATTGAACATGATGGATTCATCGATTCCAACGGGGTTCTTCATGGTAATTTATACATCACAGGAGGCGGAGATCCCACTTTAGGTTCAACATATTTTCTCAAAAAGGACGAAGTTTCTTCCGATTTCATGAAAGTTTGGGTGACCGAAGTCCAGAAAAAGGGTATTAAGAAAATTACTGGAAGAGTCATTGGTGATGCAAGCTATTTTAGTTATGAAATGATTCCCTCCACTTGGCTTTGGGGAGATATGGGAAATTATTACGGTGCCGGACCCTGTGGATTATCTATTTATGATAATTTCAATACGCTTACTTTCCGCTCTGGCGACAATGCTGGCGACTCCACCATGATTGATTGTGTTACTCCATTTGTTCCAGGACAATTCATTGAAAACAAAGTAATTGCCTCCAATGAAAAGAGAGACAACGCTTATGTGTACAGCGCGCCCTATGTCCAAAATAGATTGGTAAAAGGTTCTATTCCTAAAGGAAGAAACGAGTTTGATGTAAAAGCCTCTATGATGGATCCAGCATTTCAAGCAGCTTATGATTTTGAATATTTTCTTCTTCTAGAAGGAATTAGTGTCGGGAAAAACGCCAGCACCAAAAGACTGTTGGAACTAAAGAATGAGTTGGTGGAAAAAGAAAGAACAACCTTGTACGTTCACACTTCTCCTAGCGTTGGGCAAATCGCTTATTATACAAATCACATAAGTGTAAACTTATTTGCCGAGCATCTACTCAACGAAATGGGGGTAGCTACCTACCAAGATGGGAGTAATTATTCGGGTAGTTTAGCGGTTCAAAACCATTGGAATAGCCGAATAGATGCCAAAGGAATGTACGTTAGTGATGGGAGCGGAATGTCGAGAACGAACGCAATATCTGCAAATCACCTAACTGGTATTTTGAACTATATGGCAAGTTCAAAAAACTACCAATCGTTTTATTCTTCACTCCCTATTGCAGGAA
>Ga0209771_1002469_pt1 | contig 11118 bp, 8 predicted proteins | sample SaaInl59LU_5_DNA_FD_184639 | JGI IMG/M metagenome (GOLD analysis project Ga0209771, IMG submission 184639) | Marine microbial communities from expanding oxygen minimum zones in the Saanich Inlet - ESP_59LU_5_DNA (SPAdes) (version 2) | ecosystem: Environmental > Aquatic > Marine > Intertidal zone ...
TCGATGCCCATTCGCTATGCCACCCTACAAAGCCTACGAAGTGCAAGAGAATGAGGAGCCCTATGGCTCCTCGGGTTTTTTGTTTTTCAGTCCACATACTATGTTATCGTAACCATTGTTCTAAAAGATCTCCCGCGGCATATGCCAAGACGGCCGCCAGGGCACCTAACAAAACGGTCTCGGCCACACTGCGCCAAATTGGACGAGAATTCACCCGGGCTTTGAGCACGCCAATCCCCACAAAGGCCAGCCCCGTGGAAATCGCTGAGGCTGTAAAGAGTTCGTTTTCGGAATAGCTCGACATCCACGAGAATGGATGCATCAAATACACATACAAGGGCACAAACCCCACGAGATTAAAGCTCAAGAAGGTCATCCACGCCGTTGTAATGGGTTTCTTTTCTTCGGGGAAGAGTTCGAGTTCGGATTTCATCATTTCATCCACCCATCGATCCTTGTCTGCACAGATGACGTCGACAACTTGCTCCAATAACGCTCCTTCAAAACCTTTGGCCGCGTAGATTTCGCGAATTTCTTCACGCTCCACATCAGGCAGGTGGTCCACCTCCCAGTATTCCTGAGCCAAGGCGCGATCATAGGTTTCCTCGTCCGTTTTGGCCGACAAGTAGGCCCCAACAGCCATAGAGAACCCATCGGCAATCAAATTGGCGAAACCAAGAATGATGGTGGTGGTGGTTCCGAGCCCAGCTCCCGCCGCGCCAGCGACGACTGCAAAGGTGGTTACCGCACCATCAATCCCTCCATAGACAAACTCTGTGATGTACGCACGGAACTTGCCAAGCCAGCCACTTGGACTTCCGTGGAGTTTCGATTCATCATGAGGGTGATGCTTCAATGGAGGATCAATGTGCGCCATGGGCTCAAAGGTAGTTAGTGCGCTGCCTGCGCTTGCTGCCACCGCTGTTGTTTAAACGCTTGAAAGGCCTGAAAGAGACTCGGGTCATCCAACTGTTCTCGATTGGCCACAAAGGACTGCAATCCCCGATGTGTTGTATTGGCCGGCATATTGCGTAGCGCTTCGACCACCCCACGTTGATAATCGGGATTTCGATAGTCCTCCGAGGTTAAAAAAGCCCCAATGAGCACGCGTGCAGCCCCTTCAAAATCACCTAAGGCATTTAAAGTTGTGGCGTAATGAATTTGTGCACCCGGGTGGCGCGGCGAGATGGCCAAAAGTTGCTTATACATGGATTGGGCCTGGGCAAACTCTCCCCGATATCGATGCATGTTCGCTTTTTGGTACATGGTGACCACGTGATAAGGATGCAGGGATAAGGCGTCATCAAAGTACTTTTCCGCCGCTTTGAAATTTTGTGGACCAAACGTCGCATTTGCGCCGAGACTTTGCGCTTCACCAAACAAGCTGCCCATCCCGGCAAAATATAAGATGGGGTTGCTGAACCGGTCCAATTCATTCCAGGAAGACACTGCATCGGTCGCCGATTGTACGATCCCACGTGCATCCTGTTGACTGTTCTGTTCCAAGACGACCTGGTTGGACTGGTCTGCGTGAATGGCCGCCCAGGCAATGCGTCCTGAAAGTCCCACCAAAGCCAAGGCCACGCCGAGGTACATGCGCTTCGGCACGGCTACCCCTCCCCGGCTATGTAGCCCTACCATGACTATGAACGGCGCCCAGAAGGCCGCACGCTCTAGAGGGAATTCAAAGAAGGCATAGACGCTTGCGAGCAATACGATGGAAATCCATGTGACATGTCCCAGATCTGAAGGGTCTTTTCGGTAGACCCGGACAGCCGAGACCACCACGGTAATGAAAAATGCAAGGAAGAGCGCGAGGCCGACGTAACCCATCTCGGAAAGCACCCAGATAAAGTCGTTGTGCGGACGAACTTCAGAGGTGACACCTTCCGCCACACTGGGATTCATGCCCTCCAGGCCATACTTCGGAAAATATATGCGCCATTGGCCGGGACCTACCCCGGTGAGGGGAAGCTCCGCCTGCATTTGGAACGAATGGTCCCAGAAAATTTGACGAATCTGCAAATTCGCTGGATCCATTAATCGCTTTTGGACCGGAGCGGACATCGCGAGAAGGCCAGCTACAGCCACGCCTCCAAGCAAGCCATAGCGAACGCTCTTAGCCGGACGCCAGCCAAGTGCAACACCGACCCCAAGCGCTAAAGCCCCTCCGAGCCAAATGCTCCGCGTCTGCGCGAGGAGAACGGCCAAGACACCCAACCATAGGGTAGCATCCGCTAACCACGAGGGCCATTGCTGACGTGAACGCCCCAGCACTAGGATGGGTAACGTCAAGGCAATGGCACTGGCCGTAAAATTCTTATGCCCCATCAAGCCGGGTACCAGGTAAGGATCCTCCAAAGCGTCCGCGCCTTTGGCTAGGAAGGTGAATACATAATGGATACTCAGCATGGCGCCAAAGCCTAGAATAAACGTGCTGAACTTGGCGCTATTCCATGAGGCATCTTGCGCCCAGAGACCACCCAGCAGCAGTAAACCTGCATATCCGGCGAAGCGGCCTGCACTGTACTTCCATTCGGCCACCGAATAGAGATCCGTCGTCCAAGGAGCCAGCCAGGCCCAAAGCGCCAAACCCAACCAAAATAGGGCTGGCCATGAAAGTTTGTATGAACTAGCGGGAGCGCTGAACCAAGCAGTGATCAACAGCGCAATTCCCAAAACTGCAAAGCCCAACTGTAGAGGCCAATGACCCGGATCGCCAAGCGTCGCGAAGGTTCCTAAGGACGGTAAAGCCGCGACCAAAGCGCCAAGGCCCAAGGCCCAATAATTTACCGGGGGTGCGGAGCTACTTTCCTTCATTCCTTAAAAGTAAAAAACCCCGTCGGAAGGACGGGGTTTTCTTTTTGTAGACGGTAAGAAATTAATTCTCGTCGCCGATCACTTCAAAGGTGAAGTCAATAACCACTTCGCGGTGTAGACGAACCTTAGCGCTGTACTTGCCAGCCGCCTTGATCGTTCCACCTGCGATTTGAATGAACTTCTTGTCGATGGCGTGACCCATGCCATTCAATTCCTCTGCCACATTGGCATTAGTGATGGCTCCAAACAATTTTCCACCCTTACCAGACTTGGCTGTGAGCTTCAATTCAACGCGATTCAATGCTTCCGCTGTCTTGTTGGCAGCCTCGATCATTTTCGCCTCCTTGTGGGCACGCTGACGGAGATCTTCCGCCAACACTTTCTTCGCTGAAGGGGTCGCCAAAACAGCGAACCCTTTTGGGATCAAATAGTTGAGGCCATAACCGTTCTTAACGGTGACCATATCATCCTTGTAACCAAGGTTTTCAACGTCAGATTTCAAGATTACTTCCATGGCGCTGATTATTTGAGGTTATCGGCTACGTAGGGCATGAGTCCCAAGTGGCGAGCGCGCTTGATGGCTTGAGCCAACTTACGCTGATACTTCAAGGAAGTACCTGTGATGCGGCGAGGTAAAATCTTACCCTGCTCATTCACAAAACGCAACAAGAAATCAGGATCCTTGTGGTCGATGTGCTTAATGCCGTATTTCTTGAAGCGGCAATACTTCTTCGTGTTGGTAGCGTCAATAGCGATCGGCTGGAGGTAGCGGATCTCTGATTGATTGCCAGCGGTGGTTTCCAAAGTGCTCATTTCTGTAAGGATTAAGCGTTTTTAACTTTGGCGCGACGCTTGGCAGCATACTCAACGCCGTGCTTGTCCAACGTCACGGTGAGGAAGCGCAAGATGCGCTCGTCACGCTTCATTTCTACTTCAAGCGTAGCAATGACGGGAGCTGGAGCTTTAAACTCGAGGAGGTTATAGAACCCACTCTTCTTTTTGTCGATGGGGTAAGCCAACTTGCGGAGGCCCCACTTTTCGACGTTGATAAGCTCGGCACCATTCGATTGTAGGTAGCCGGTGTACTTATCAACCGCTTCCCTTGTCTGCTCTTCAGACAAGACGGGATTTAGGATGAAAACGGTTTCGTACTGATTCATAGTTTATGAAATTAGGGGTGCAAAGATAGTGAAAAGGTTCCTTGATTCTACGAGGTAGTTAAAGAGTTAAAGAGTTAAAGAGTTAAAGAGTTAAAGAGTTTAAGGGTTGAAGGGTGAAAGGCGTTTCGCGCTGGTTCGCTTGTTGGCTAGTTGGTTTGTTGGCTAGTTGGTTTGTTGGCTAGTTCGTCGGTTGGTTCGCTTGTATGCGGCGGTCACCTGAGTTTTTTCCCTTCAACCCTTTCACCCTTCAACCCTTAAACTCTTTAACCCTTGAAGCTCCCTAGCTCAATCAACACTGGACAGTGGTCGCTGCCGTACTCTTCGGTCAGGATATCCGTACGGGTCACCTTGGGCATGAGCCGCTCGGACACTACGTGGTAGTCCAAACGCCATCCGATGTTCTTCGCACGAGCACCTGAACGCATACTCCACCAAGAAAACTTCACCTCTTCGGGGTGCTGGGCACGCCAAGAATCCACAAAGCCTTTGCTGAGCAAATAGTCCATGCCGTCAATTTCCGCTTGGGTGTAGCCCGGCGTCTTGTTGTAGTTGGACTTGGGATTGGACAAGTCGATTTCTTGGTGGGCGACGTTGAGATCGCCGCAGTATACGATGGGCTTCTTTTGGTCGTAGTCTGCGAGCAGGTCCGCAATGTCGCGGTCCCAGGCTTGACGATTGGGTATTCGACTCAAGTCACCCTTCGAATTGGGCACGTAGGCGGTAGCAATGTAGAACTGCGGGAATTCAGCGACGATGAGGCGGCCTTCCCCGTCATGTTCGGGCAGGCCCACCCCCACTTTCACGCTCAGGGGGGCTTCTTTGGAAATCAACGCGGTGCCGCTGTAGCCCTTCTTTTCAGCCGAATGGGCGTACACATGGTAGCCTGTGCCAAAAAGCACTTCAGCGACCTGCTCTTCGGTTGCTTTTGTTTCTTGAAAACACACGACATCCGCATCCCATGCGGCCAATTGATCCAGGAGGCCTTTACCGGCCGTTGCCCGAATTCCATTCACATTCCAGGAAATAATTTTCATGCCATAAAGGTACCGAGCCCGCACAGAATTGCCGAACTTGGGGCCATGGGAGTTATCCACAAATGCCTTTTGGGAGCCGCTGCAGTTTCGGCCCTCAGTTGCCAACCGCGCTGGGTGTATTCAGCCAGCTATCAGTTTGCCAACAATGCCCAACTGGTGCAGTACGATGCACTGACTATTATGAAATACAAGGCGAAAGCCTCGCTCGGTCAATATGGCCAAATTTTGACCCTCAACGACCAAACCGCCGAAATGGGACATTTGGCTCATTTCTCCTTAGAGGACGGACATATTGAATTCTACCAGCTTATTAGTTCGTCGAGTCCTTCCTATTCCGCCATTTTTCAAGACGGACTCATGGAGGTGTTTGAAGGTTTCATATCGAGTGACGCGACCGAAACCCATTCCCTCCCCGCTGGCCCGCTCTACCACCCCGTGATGGCCACCCAATACCCCTTGGTGGTGGATGCAATTTGGAGGCTACAAGTGGGCGAAGAACACCTGCTGAGCATGGTGCAGCCACCCAAGGGAAACATCAGCGTGGCGAGCTACTATTTGGCCCAAAAAACAGCCAAGGAGCGCATCTATTTGTACCGAAATGACAGCAACGTAGGGACGCTGACGTACCAAAAACACCGCGGGCGCTGGGTCCTCCAAAAAGTGGACCTCATGAACCAGGACGTGCCCTACGTATGGGAACGCATCGAAGCGAATTAAGTAAGAGCGCCTTCGAACTAAGTCTTACATGTTGCGGCGGTACTGGCCGCCGACGGCAAACATGGCTTCCGTCATTTGGCCCAGAGAGCAGACTTTCGCCGCATCCATGAGGGCCTCAAAGACGTTTCCGCCGGAGAGCGCTGCCGCTTGAATTGCTTCGAGTACTTCAGACGCTTTGGAACTAGACGCCTGTTGCAGGGAAGTGACTGTGGCGATTTGATCCTCTTTTTCCGCTTCCGTAGCGCGAATGACCTCCCCGGGAATCAGGGTAGGCGATCCTTTAGAGCTCAAGAAGGTGTTCACACCGATGATGGGGTATTCTCCCGTGTGTTTGAGCATCTCGTAGTGCATGGACTCCTCTTGAATCTTGCCGCGTTGGTACATCGTCTCCATCGCCCCGAGGACGCCGCCGCGTTCGGTGAGGCGGTCAAATTCGAGCATAACTGCCTCCTCCACGAGTTCAGTGAGTTCTTCAACAATAAATGCCCCTTGAATGGGATTTTCATTCTTGGCGAGACCCAATTCCTTGTTGATAATCAACTGGATAGCCATGGCGCGGCGCACAGATTCCTCGGTGGGCGTTGTGATGGCCTCATCGTAGGCATTGGTATGCAGCGAGTTACAGTTATCGTAAATGGCATAGAGCGCCTGCAGCGTGGTCCGAATGTCATTAAAATCAATCTCCTGGGCGTGCAAGGAACGGCCCGACGTCTGAATGTGGTACTTCAGCATTTGAGCCCGGGCATCTGCCCCGTATTTAGTCTTCATGGCTTTGGCCCAAATGCGGCGCGCCACTCGGCCGATTACCGCGTATTCCGGGTCGATGCCGTTGGAAAAGAAGAAGCTCAGGTTGGGACCGAAAGCGTTGATGTCCATTCCCCGGCTCAAGTAGTACTCCACATAGGTGAAGCCGTTGGCCAAGGTGAATGCCAATTGCGTGATGGGGTTGGCGCCCGCTTCTGCGATGTGGTAGCCGGAAATGGACACCGAATAGAAGTTGCGCACTTTCTGCTCGATGAAGTAGGCTTGCACATCACCCATCAAGCGAAGTGCGTATTCCGTCGAGAAAATACACGTGTTTTGCGCCTGGTCTTCCTTGAGAATGTCTGCTTGGACCGTGCCGCGTGTCGTGCTCAAAGCCTCGGCTTTGATTTGGACATACACCTCGGCAGGTAGGACTTCGTCGCCCGTCACACCCAAGAGCATCAGGCCAAGCCCGTTGTTCCCTTCTGGCAGTTCGCCATGATAGGCCGGCCGGGACAAGCCCTGATCGTCATACTTCGCCTTTTTAACCGCGTCCACCTTAGACTCCAGTTTGTTTGCCACGATGTACTTCTCACATTGCTGATCCACCGCGGCATTTAAGAAGAAGCCGAGCAGCATGGGCGCAGGACCGTTGATGGTCATAGATACCGAAGTGGTGGGATCGCAGAGGTCGAAACCACTGTAGAGTTTTTTGGCATCGTCCAGGCAGCAAATGCTCACGCCCGCATTGCCAATCTTACCGTAGATGTCTGGACGGCGACCGGGGTCGTGGCCATACAAAGTAACCGAGTCAAAAGCGGTGCTCAAGCGCTTCGCGGGCATTCCCAGCGAAACGTAGTGGAAACGCTTGTTCGTACGTTCGGGACCGCCTTCGCCTGCAAACATTCGGGTGGGGTCTTCGGCCGTACGTTTAAACGGATAAATTCCTGCCGTGTAGGGAAATGCTCCGGGAACATTTTCTTCCAAAAGCCAACGAAGGATATCTCCCCATGATCGATAACTCGGAGTCACGACCTTGGGAATGGACTGCCCAGACAAGGACGTGCTGTGCGTAGGTACTTTGATATCCTTGCCGCGCACTTGATAGACATAATCGGCGGCCTTATAGCGCTCTCGCAAGGCGGGCCAGCCTTCGATCATATCCCAGTTGTATGGATCTAAATCGCGCTTTTTGGCAGCAAAAGCTTCTTGAATTCCTTTGATGAGGCGATCTTTATCTTCCAAAGTAGTTTCTGCCAGACTCTCCATGCTTCGCTGAAGGCTGTACAGTTGATCGGCGACTTCCGCTTGTTGATGCACCCATGTTTTGTAGCCGCGAATCCCTTCCGAAATCTCACTGAGGTAGCGCGTACGGGCCGGTGGGATGATGTACATCTTTTCACTTTGCCCTTCAGCACGGTCATTTTTGCCATCAAGATGATGTGCGCCCGCTTTGCTCACCATGGCTTCCATCACAGCACGGAAGAGTCGGTTGGTGCCTGGATCATTGAATTGAGACGCCATGGTCCCAAAAACCGGCATGTCTTCGACATTCTCTTCCCAGCGATTGTGGTTCCGCTGCACCTGCTTTTTTACATCGCGTAGGGCATCTAATGCGCCGCGTTTGTCAAACTTATTGAGCGCGATCAAGTCGGCAAAGTCCAACATGTCAATCTTCTCCAGCTGTGTTGCCGCGCCATATTCGGGAGTCATCACGTAGAGCGAAACATCACTGTGATCTAAAATTTCTGTGTCGGATTGACCAATTCCTGAGGTTTCAAGGATGATCAGATCAAAAGCGGCCGCCTGCAAAATGCGCAAAGCTTCGGCCACATGCTTACTCAGCGCAAGATTGCTTTGGCGTGTAGCCAATGACCGCATATAAACGTGGCTGTGCTGGATGGCATTCATTCGAATGCGATCCCCAAGGAGTGCCCCGCCTGTTTTGCGTTTTGACGGGTCGACTGAAATGATTCCAAGACGCTTGTCTGGGTAATCCATCAAGAATCGGCGAACTAATTCATCCACCAAGGAGCTCTTTCCCGCACCGCCGGTACCAGTGATGCCTAATACGGGTGTTTTTTCTTTTCCAGCCAAGGCTTTTTCTATCGCTGGAACCTCCTGGGCATAGCGCTCCGGGAAATTTTCGGCACAGCTAATCAAACGCGCCATGTGCCGCGCCTCTCCCTTCAGTGCACCCTCCACGGCGCCTTCTACTTGTTCCCCAATTGGGAAATCACATTGCGCTAGAAGATCATTGATCATGCCTTGAAGGCCCATGGAACGGCCATCGTCGGGGTGGTAGATGCGGGCAATGCCGTATTCTTGAAGTTCGGCGATCTCGGAGGGGAGGATGGTTCCGCCACCGCCGCCGAATATGCGAATGTGACCCGCACCCTTTTCTTGGAGCAGGTCATACATGTATTTGAAGTATTCCATGTGCCCGCCCTGGTAGGAGGTCATGGCAATGGCGTTGGCATCTTCTTGTATGGCCGTATTCACCACTTCTTCCACGCTACGGTCGTGTCCGAGATGGATGACTTCCGCCCCACTCGATTGCAGGATGCGGCGCATGATGTTGATGCTGGCATCGTGGCCGTCAAACAGCGATGCTGCGGTGACGATTCGAATGCTGTTTTTTGGAACGTAAGGGGTCGCGTTCACCATAAAATTGAGCCTTAAGCCACAAAGATACGGGGCGAAGGCTGCCGTCGGCGCGGCTTAAACCGAATCCAGACGCCTTAGGAACGCGAAGAGAAAGGAGGGCAGCCGATGCGACTTAGGGCCTCAGGCAAGTCCGAATAGGCCGAAAAAACACCATCTGCCTCCCCCTCTGCATCGGGCTTCAAGGCATCCGGTGCACAAAACCAAATCGTTTTCATCCCAGCTTGTCGCCCCCCACACACGTCGCGCAAAACAGAATCACCAATCATAACGGATTCCTCAGGGAGGCAGCCCGCTGCGCGCATCGCGTAGGTGAAAATTGCTCGATCTGGCTTGTATGCCTTGGCCAAATCTGAGGTGGTATGGGTAGAAAAAACATCTTGAAGTCCCATGGCCGCAATTTTTCGAGATTGTGATTCCAAGACGCCATTGGTCAAAACATGTAGCACATACCCTTGGTGCAGCAGGTCATGTAACACGGGGATCATGCCTTCATAATGATGGGCGCGATCCGGGGTTCTTTGGGTAAATGCTTTTTCGAGGGACTGAGCGAGTTCCCGACGCACTTTAGTCGTCAGGCCTGGGGCACAAAGCGCTAAAAGCTGTGGAAATCGACGTTTGCGCACATAATCTACCGAATACCCCGCCGCTTGAATGATATCCCACAAATCGTCATTGATTCGCTGGTAGGAGGCGGCAAATTCTTCCGGGTCTACGTCTTTCAGCGCTGAAAATTCCGTGCAAAACTCTCGAAGCACCTCTTCGGCATTGCGTTCATGATGCCAAAGGGTTCGATCTAGATCAAAAAATACATGCCAACTCATTCGCGGGCAAAGGTAGAATCCGGAAATCCGATCAAATAAAGTTTGTCTTGAGCTCGTGTAAACGCCGTGTACATCCAACGAATAAAGTCAGGATCATCCACCTCCGGGGCGTAAGGCCATTCAATAAAAACCTCTTTCCACTGCCCCCCTTGAGCTTTATGCCCTGTGAGCGCATAGCCGAATTTGAGCTGCAACGCCTGAACGTAGGGGTGTTCTCTGAGAAACTCCGCACGTTGCGACTTGGGCAGATGAGACGCCTCTTCTCGTGCGCCTTGGAGGAGAATTTTCATTTTGGCTTCTGGGAGCCGAGCCGATTCGGCATCCAATGCGTCCAACATAATTTTGGCTTCCACCTCCGGGGCCTCCTCACGATCTAGCCAACGCAGACTGGCATCGGCAAAACGCAAACCAAATCGCTCCTCTTCATTCCTCCAGGAAAGGACTTCAAATAAATCGCCATTAGCAATAAAACCCGCCGAATCTTCCGGGTCGATCCAGCGTTCATTGTTCTGAACGACCATCACCACATCGCCAGCATTCAAGACATCTTCGCGCCAAAGTAGGCGGGCCCGAATTTGCCGATTGTATTCGACCGCGCGCTTGTTGGATCGGGTCAACACTACCGCATCCGAATCCGCTCCAGCAAAGGCAGTTTCAAGTGCTTCAAATACTTCATTAGCATCCGCGAGTCGACGGACCTCGGCGCCCACCTGCAAGGTTGGAAACTGAGGGTTTGCATCTAAAAGGCTCGATCGAAGCCGCGTTGCATTGGATAAAATTTGTGAATGAGCCATTTGACGCATCACTTCGAAGAGCGCGGCCCCACGAATTTTCCAGTAATAATGGTCGCGAATGTGGCGAGGAATCAAAGCTGGCGAGAAAGACTGACCCACAGGAGGTAATTGCGCTTCATCTCCGACCAGGATTAACCGACAATCCTCGCCTTGCTGCACGAATTGAAGCAAATCCATAAAAAGCTCTCTCGCCTCCCCCGTATCGCCCAACATGGACGCCTCATCCACGATAAACACTTGCAATGTGCCCTTATTCGGTCGCTTAATCCGCTTGAATCCTCCGGCAGGATCTCTCACCGTGAGATACAGCAAACGGTGTAACGTAAACGCCCTTCGCTTCATTTGCCCCTGAAGGACTTTG
>Ga0209771_1002470_pt1 | contig 11115 bp, 6 predicted proteins | sample SaaInl59LU_5_DNA_FD_184639 | JGI IMG/M metagenome (GOLD analysis project Ga0209771, IMG submission 184639) | Marine microbial communities from expanding oxygen minimum zones in the Saanich Inlet - ESP_59LU_5_DNA (SPAdes) (version 2) | ecosystem: Environmental > Aquatic > Marine > Intertidal zone ...
AACGTTAAATCGAAATCCTCAAAAACCAAATCAAATTCTTCTTTTGTAAAGGTACTGTGCCAAATTAATTTTTCACGAAAGAGTCCAATTAAGGTTTCGGCAGTCTTTCTTGCTTTTTCGACCGCTCCTAATCTGTAATACATTTCTGGATAGTCTAACGACAAGCTATAGTGATCAAAATCTTTGATCGGCATTTTGTCTAGCGATAAATCTAGGATTTCTATGGCCTTTAGGGTGTCGCCTTCGACTGCAAAAGCGGTTGATAAGCGCATTAAGCTGTTTCGCATAGAGATTGCATTTCGCTTGCTTTGTTCGTCCAAATAGATTTTTCCATCGTTAATACTTCGCCAATTCCACTTTTGTACATTGCTGTACATTTTCTCAGGATCGATTCGACCCATGTCAAACAAACTTTTCTTTCCAATAGGTGTTTTTATCGGTACCAATTTGTAGCCCAAACCATCCAATTGAAGGTAATCTTTCAACCAAATGTATTCTTCATCAGCATTAGAGCCTCCAGTGAAATAGAGCGGTTGTTTCCAATCGTTATTGGCTAAAATATCGAGCATTAGAATCCTGTTTTTGGTAATTCCACGATCAATTTTAATGTCGATGTAGTCTACAATTTTATCAGCGTCTTTTGCTTTTACAATACCCGATTTGAGGACGTTTTCTTTGTTAACCGGGATTCGAATGTTGTTTGCAGGCAATATCTTTTCTGGAACTTCATCTCCATCCAAATCATAAAACGTTCGGGAATCTTGACTTTCAATCCAACGCATAAATTTTTGAATTGTAATGGTCGCATCTTTTGGGATGGCTCTTAATTCATCAAAGTAATAGGCAACGTCTAAACTTCCAAATTTGTAGAGGTCATGCGTTAATTGGGAAGGAATTGGAGGCGCATCATAAGTTGCACGCTTCATTTGATCGATATACCAATCGGTTGCAAAAAGACTGGTGTTGATCAATTTAACATCCGTTCGAATGCCTTCTACTTCTTGCAGGTACCAAAGGGGAAAGGTGTCATTGTCTCCAATGGTAAACATAATGGCGTTGGGGTCACAGGACTCTAAATAGGCTTGTGCATTTAAATGAGCTGTATAGCGATTGGATCGGTCGTGGTCATCCCAGTTTTGTGCTCCCATTAATACAGGAACGGCAACTAAGGATAGTGTGGAAATTGCAACTGCAATCGCCTTTTTATTCCCATACTTTTTGAATGCTTCGTACAGCGCTAAAACCCCAAAGCCAATCCAAATGGCAAAAATGTAAAAACTTCCAACGACGGCATAATCTCTTTCTCGAGGTTCAAAGGGTTTTGGGTTGGTGTAAAAAATAATGGCCAATCCAGTGAAAGCAAAGAAGAGGAGCAATGTAAAAAAGTTTTCCTTGTCCCATTTTATTTGATAAAATAAGCCCATCAATCCTAAGAGGAACGGCAAGAAATAATAGGTATTTCTTCCTTTATTTTCTAACACATAGGAAGGGAGTTTTTGTTGCGAACCGATTCTTGCTTCGTCAATAAAATCAATTCCGCTCAACCAGTTTCCATTATTAATATCTAAGTTTCCTTGAATGTCGTTTTGTCTTCCAACAAAGTTCCACATAAAATAGCGACCATACATATAGCCAAATTGATAGTTGACCATAAATTTTAAGTTTTCACCAAAAGTGGGTCTTCTTTTACTTTCTTGCGGAATGCCAGCAATGGCTTTGTAACGTTCAATAACACTTGGTGTAGGGTCTACCATTCGTGGGATGAAGCCTTTGTGCTTGTCTGAATAGTTTTGCAATACATTTTTGTATTTATTGACAATGATGTATTTTCCATTTTTCTTTTCATACTTAGGCTTATCATCTTTTCTTGGGGTACTCGCACTTATTTCTCTATCATATGAATTCGAATAATAGGTGTCATAAAAAACATTGGCATCTCCATATTGCTCTCGATTGTAGTAGGCCAATAGCTCGCGTGCACTCGATGGATTGTTTTCGTTAATCGTGGTATTTGCATTGGCTCTAATAGGCAACATAATCCAAGAAGAAAAACCAATCATGATAAATAGTAAGGACAAAATAAGCGTGTTTGCTGCTACTTTGTCTTTTTTACGCGTCCAGTTTAATCCAACGTAAAACAGTACAATCAATACAATTCCTGCGATGATGGTTCCGGAGTTGTAGGGCATGCCAATAGAATTGATAAAAAACAATTCTGAGGAACTAAAGAATTGTAAGGTAAAAGGGAATAAAAATTTAAAAACAAACATTAAAACAACTACTGAGATTACCGTGGCAATTGTGGTAGTTTTAAGATTGATATCTTTGAAAGTTTTAAAGAAATACAACATTACTATGGATGGAATCACCAATAAGGAAAGAATGTGAACGCCAAAGGACAAACCAACAACAAAACTAATTAATACCAGCCACTTATTACCTCTCGGAGTTTGCATTTCACTCTCCCACTTGAGACCCAGCCAGAACAGTAGGGCCATTAAAAAAGACGACATTGCATACACTTCACCCTCAACGGCACTAAACCAAAAACTGTCAGAAAATGTGTATGCCAGAGATCCAACGGCACTACTTCCTAAAATTGCGATGTATTTCCCGTCTGAGAGTGCGCCTGATTTTAATGCTAACTTTTTACCCAAGTTAGAAATGGTCCAAAACATAAAGAGAATGGTAAATGCGCTCGCGAGCGCAGACATAAAGTTGACCATTTTAGCAATTTCAGTTACTTCGGTAGTAAACATTGCAAAAAAGGCACCTAACATCTGGAAAAGAGGCGCTCCAGGTGGATGGCCTACTTCTAGTTTAATAGCTGTAGAGATATATTCTCCAACATCCCAGGAACTTACGGTGGGTTCAATGGTTAATGAATAGGTAATTAGTGCAATTGCAAAGATTACCCATCCTAAAATAAGATCCCACTTTTTTAAGTTTACTGCTGTCATATATTTTTGTAATAGTCTGTGGCGAATTTAGTAATTATTACGAATAAAATCTCAATTCTTCCTTTTTACCGTAAAGAAAATAGCATAAAAATTTGTTAAAGAATTTTTTTTTAAAAAAATGCTTGTAGGATTGAAACTTTGGTTTAAATTTGCACCCGCATTATCGCATTGGCCTATGGTGTAATTGGTAACACACCGGTTTTTGGTACCGACATTCAAGGTTCGAGTCCTTGTAGGCCAACAAAAAGCTTCAAATTTTTAAATTTGAAGCTTTTTTATTTTAAAAGGAGTTTTGAAAGGGTTAAATTTTAAAAGTCAACATGGGTTTTAAAGCAGATTTAGAAAGATTTTTGGCGACACTTCCATTAAACAAATGCGACAAACCACTTCTTCCATGTGTTGTTAATGCGATGATGTCTGCATTTTTATTTCTTGAAAAATTTAAAATTCCCATTTCAATAGAAACATCGCAGTAAACAGTAATTGAGTGTTTTGGTAATTTACAACCATGAATAAAGTCCTTGATTTTCGTCTCTGCTGCGAAGGTGCTTTCAAATTTATGGGGTGTATTTATTTTTAGTAAATGAATTTTACTTTTAAACAGATGCGCAAAAGCTAAAAATTTTTCAAAAGCGAGACGGTTCTCTTTATTAAAATTTGATGCAAACACTAAATCCTTGAGTTTAAATTTTTCAGCATCTTTTTTGACAACAAGTACCGGTATTTTTGAAGTTCTTACCACTTTTTCTGTATTCGAGCCAATTAGTATTTCTTCAAACTCAGAATGTCCTTTAGAACCCATGACTATTAAATCTACATCAAGTTTTTCTCCATATTTTATAATTCCTTCATTTGGTGCTTGAAGTTTAATGATGTGTTCGACCTCGATGTTTTTAGAAAAAATACGCTCTTTAAAACGCACGATCTTTTCTTTTGTTTTTCTGAGGTACAAAATGCTTTCTGGGATGCTAAACCGACTTCCTGCAGTCATATCAATAACCCCAGAAGGTAATTCGATGAGGTGGAGTAAGTAGATGATACTTTCAGATTCTTCAGCAATTTTATTTGCGATTTTGGAGGCAAATTCGGATTGTTTGGAAAAGTCAATAGGAACTAAAATTTTTTTCATAAGAGAAGAATTTAGGTGTGAACTTCGGGTATTTAAAGTTACAAAAAATAATTGACTTGAACTCTTTTTGTTAATTCACAAACATTGTAGTATATTTGCACCGAAATCAGTACAATTGAGAAAATGAAGGGGACCAAAAGTCCCCTCTTTTTATATTTTAAGATGAACGAAAAGGTAAAAGATTTATTAGAAGAAGCACTGGCAGTCAACGAATCTTTGTATTTAATAAGTTTTGAAATATCAACAAATAATAGAATTCAAATTGTTATTGATGGTGATCAAGGAGTTGCCTTGAGTGAGTGTATTCGGATAAGTAGAAACATAGAAAATAATATCGACAGAGAAGTATACGATTTTTCTTTAGAGGTTTCTACACCCGATATAGCTCATCCAATAAAAGTAAAAAGACAGTATGTTAAAAATATCAATAGGATATTAAAGGTAACAACTGCAGATGAGAATTTTGAAGGAACTTTAGCCGAAGCGACAGACGATGCGATTGTTTTGAAGTGGAAAGCAAGAGAACCTAAGCCAATAGGTAAAGGAAAAGTTACTGTAGAGAAAACAGCAACTCTTTTATATACAGAGATTAAAGAAGCAAAAGTGAAGATTTTATTTTAAGTAAAAAACGTAATGGAAAATATAGCATTAATTGATTCGTTTTCAGAATTTAAAGATAACAAAAGCATAGACAGGGTTACCCTAATGTCTATTTTAGAAGAAGTTTTTAGAGCTGCCTTAAAAAGAAAATTTGGTTCTGATGATAATTTTGATATTATCATCAATCCAGACAAAGGAGATTTAGAAATTTGGAGAAATAGAGTGGTAGTTGCAGATGGTTTTTCTGAAGATGATAATGAAGAAATAGAATTGTCAGAAGCCAGATTGATTGAGCCAGATTTTGAAATCGGTGAAGACGTGTCTGAAGAAGTGAAGCTAATTGATTTAGGAAGAAGAGCAATCTTGGCACTGCGCCAGAACTTAATTTCTAAAATATTTGAACACGATAGTACAAATATCTTCAAACAGTTTAAAGATCTAGAAGGCGACTTGTACAGTGCAGAAGTGCACCACATTCGTCACAATGCGATTATCTTGTTGGACGATGAAGGAAACGAAATAGTTTTACCGAAAAGTGAACAAATACGTTCCGACTTTTTTAGAAAAGGAGATTCCGTAAGAGGGGTGATCAAGTCGGTAGAATTAAGAGGAAACAAGCCAGCAATCATTTTATCAAGAACATCACCAGAATTTTTGAACAAATTATTTGAGCAAGAAATTCCAGAAGTTTTTGACGGTTTAATTACAGTAGAACGCGTGGCTAGGATTCCTGGAGAGAAAGCAAAAGTGGCAGTTGATTCCTATGATGATAGAATCGACCCCGTTGGAGCTTGTGTTGGTGTAAAAGGATCTAGAATTCATGGAATTGTTCGTGAGTTAGGAAACGAAAATATCGACGTTATCAACTACACAAAAAATGAACAGTTGTTTATTTCAAGAGCCTTAAGTCCTGCAAAAGTGACTTCGATGGAAATTGAAATGTATGAAGAAGAACGCAACGGTAAAAAAGGACGTGTAAGCGTACTATTAAAACCAGAAGAAGTTTCGAAAGCAATTGGTAGAGGTGGCGTAAATATCCGTTTGGCAAGTGAATTAACAGGTTACGAAATAGACGTTCAAAGAGAAGGATTAGAAGAAGAAGATGTTGAGTTGACTGAATTTACTGATGAAATTGAAGATTGGATCATTGTTGAATTCAAGAAAATTGGTTTAGATACTGCAAGAGGCGTTTTAGATGCAAGTGTTGCAGAATTGGTAAAAAGAACGGATTTAGAAGAAGAAACAATTGTAGATGTTCAAAGAATTTTGAAAGAAGAATTCGAAGAATAAGCAACACGAAAAAGAATTAAAGTAAAAAGTTTATTTTTACAGAATTAAAGGCTAAAATATACTATATGTCTGAAGGCAAAACAATGAGGCTTAATAAAGTTTTAAGAGAATTAAATATTTCTCTAGATAGAGCTGTAGAATTTCTAGGAAAAAACGGACACGACGTTGATGCTAGACCTACTGCTAAAATATCTGGAGACGTATATCAAGTTTTACTTGATGGTTTTCAAACTGACGCAAGCAAAAAAGCAGCATCTAAGGAAGTTGGTGAAGAAAAACGGAAAGAGAAAGAAGCGATTCGTTTGGAACATGAAGCTAAATTAGAAAAGAAAAGAGTAGAAGAAGAAAAGAAAGAAGAAGTTGTTTTAAAAGCCAAAGCCGAAAAATTAGCATTCAAGACTGTTGGTAAAATAGATGTCACGAATCCATCTGGTAAAAAACAGCCAGAAGCAGTAAAAGAAGCGCCTACCCCTGTTGAAGAAACAGAAAATGTAGTTGTACCTGTTGCAGCTCCCTCAAAAGAGGCATCTAAAGTTGTCCCAGAAACATCTAACGAAGAAAAGCCAAAAGCAGCAAAAGAAGTTTCCAAGAAAATGACTGCTGTTGAAAAAGAAGCAACACCAATTGTTGCCAAACAAAAAGTAGTAGAAGAAAAAGGAGAAGAAGTAACCTCAGAAAATGCAGAAGCATTGGTTACCCAATATAAAAAGTTAGACGGACCTAAGATTACAGGAAAAACGATTGACTTAAAACAATTCGAAAAACCGAAAAAGAAAAAACCAGAAGTAAAGTCTGCAAACACAAACGATACTCGAAAGAAGCGAAAGCGAATTAACAAGCCAACAATCGGTTCTGGAACACCTTCTAGAAGTGGTGGTGGGGTCGTAAGACCCCAAGCAAGAAACGGAAGTGGAAAACCACCTTTTAACAGAGGTAGAGGAAATCAAACTCCCGTTAAAAAAGAAGAACCTACAGAAGAAGAAATTCAGAAACAGGTTAGAGATACCTTGGAGAAACTTCAAGGAAAATCTAGCAAAGGAAAAGGAGCGAAATACCGTAGAAATAAAAGAGAAGCACGAAGAGAGCATACAGAAGCAGAACTAGAAGCACAGACATTAGATAACAAAATCCTAAAAGTAACAGAATTTGTTACTGTAAGTGAAGTTGCTATTATGATGGATGTTCCAGTAACAAATATTATTTCTTCTTGCATGATGCTAGGAATGATGGTGACCATGAATCAGCGTTTAGATGCAGAAACTTTGGTGATTGTTGCAGAAGAATTTAACTATACGGTAGAATTTATAGGAGCTGAAGTAGAAGAAGCGATTGAAGAAGTTCAAGACAAACCAGAAGATCTTATTACACGTGCGCCAATTATTACGGTGATGGGACATGTGGATCATGGGAAGACTTCTTTGTTAGATTATATAAGAAAAGCAAATGTAATTGAAGGTGAAAGCGGAGGAATAACACAACATATCGGAGCGTATTCTGTAACCGTTGGCGAACAACAAATTGCATTTTTAGATACACCAGGTCACGAGGCGTTTACAGCAATGAGAGCTCGTGGTGCACAGGTAACCGATTTAGTAATTATTGTAGCTGCAGCAGACGATGATATTATGCCGCAAACAAAAGAAGCAATTTCACATGCACAAGCAGCAGGAGTCCCAATTATTTTTGCAATAAATAAGATTGACAAGCCCAATGCCAATCCAGACAATGTAAAAACGCAATTAGCAGCTATGAATTTATTAGTTGAAGATTGGGGAGGTAGCATTCAATCGCAAGATATTTCGGCAAAAACTGGAGAAGGAGTTCCAGAATTATTGGAGAAAGTTTTATTAGAAGCTGAGGTTTTAGAATTAAAAGCAAACCCAAATAAAAATGCAGTTGGTGCCGTAGTGGAAGCGTTACTAGATAAAGGTAGAGGATATGTTTCTACGATCTTAGTACAAGCAGGAACCCTAAAAATTGGAGATTACTTATTAGCTGGTAAACACAGTGGAAAAGTAAGAGCCATGTTTGATGATAAAGGAAATAACTTGAAAGAAGTAGGGCCTTCAACGCCAGTATCTATCTTAGGATTGGATGGAGCGCCACAAGCAGGAGATAAATTCAATGTATTTGATGACGAACGTGAAGCAAAACAAATTGCTTCAAAACGTTCTCAATTACAACGTGAGCAATCTGTTCGAACTCAAAAAACATTAACGTTGGATGAAATTGGACGTAGAATTGCATTGGGAGACTTTAAAGAGTTGAACATTATCCTAAAAGGAGATGTAGATGGTTCTGTAGAAGCATTGACAGATTCTTTCCAGAAATTATCTACCGAAGAAATTCAAGTAAATATTTTACATAAAGGAGTTGGAGCCATCACAGAAAGTGATGTTTTATTAGCCACCGCTTCAGATGCAATTATTGTAGGTTTTAACGTTCGTCCGCAAGGAAATGCAAGAATCATCGCAGATAGAGAAGAAGTAGATATTAGAACATATTCTATTATTTACGATGCAATTGGCGACTTAAAAGATGCGATGGAAGGGATGTTATCTCCAGACATGAAAGAGGAAATTAGTGGGAATGTAGAAATTAGAGAAGTGTATAAAATCTCGAAAGTAGGAAACATTGCAGGGTGTATGGTCATCTCTGGTAAAATCTTTAGAGATTCTAAAATTAGAGTTATTAGAGACGGAATCGTTGTTCATGACGGTGTATTAACCTCTTTAAAACGTTTCAAAGACGATGTAAAAGAAGTAACCAAAGGATATGATTGTGGACTTCAATTAAAAGGCTATAATGATATTGAAGAAGGAGATACTATTGAAGCTTATAATGAAGTAGCAGTAAAGAAAAAATTGAAATAATATTTTTCAATAGAGTTCAAAAAAAACGCCGCAATATTGCGGCGTTTTTTTTTGTTTGTGATTTTTTTTATTTACTTATTGGAATGATAATAGCACCTGAAAACTTCTTATTTATTTCTCTCAATTCTCTAGCGGCCTCCAAAGTTGTTTTGTAGCTACCAACCTGTATTTTCCATTCTGGTGCATTGTATTTTAAGTAGGTCTCTATCGATGGAAATTCGATGCGAAATTTCGCTCTAATGGTTTTAACACGCTTTTCACTTCCATTGTAAAGTTGAATGCGATATCCAATGCCTTTACGATTGTTATAGGCTCTTTTCTTCTCAATAATACTGCGAATACTGTCATTATCATTGTTTTGTGATTGTGCGCGGCTGGTGGAATTCCCAAGGAAAAATAAGCTGGCAAAAGTGAGTAAAATTACTTTGATGTTCATCGTATATATTCTTTCTACAAAAGTAACAACTTGTTACATACTATATTGTAAAATATCTTATTTAGAATTATTATAAATTAATATTTAAGATTCCTTTCGCTTTTTAAAATTTAGCAATAAGTAGTACTTTTGTACAACTGAAACATGGGTTATTTTTGAGTCAGTTTTTAACTAGAATATTTAAATTATAGTTGTAAATATGAAAAGTGTAGCATTGCACAATAGACTTACGAGTTTGCTTTTTAAAAGTATCACATTTCTTTTATTATTCGCATTCACAATTTCCTCAAACGCACAAGATGTAGATGAGGCACGTTACAAAGAAGGAAAAAAATTATTTAAATCTCAATGTGCTTCTTGCCACAAGTTAGACAAAAAGTTGATTGGGCCAAAATTAGGTGGTGTGGAGTCTCGTAGAGAGAACGACTGGCTAAAGTCTTGGATTAAAAACAATGCAGCATTAAGAGCTTCAGGGGATGCAGATGCCATTGCCATTTATGAAGAATACAACGGTTCTGTTATGACTGCTTTTCCTGCGCTAACAGATCAAAATATTGATGATATTTTATATTACACCACAGTTGGTGAAATCAAAAAAGTTGCTGAGGTAAAACCAGAAGGAACTTCTACTGATGATGGTACAGGCGGAGGAGCTCCTTCCTGGGTGATTATGATTTTAGCCGCAGCTATTATCGTTGCCTTTATTATGATCGCTTCATTGTTGAAGCAGGTCAATGAGTTAAAAGGAAACAAAAAGGAAAACTCAGACGTTCAGTCAAATCTCAAAAGAGACTTACAGGAATTATGGGTTGGTATTCAAAAAAATACATTCTTACATGTGTTGTTTGTCATCTTCGCGCTGTTGATGTCTGCATATGTCTTATTCGGAACTTTATTCAGTGTAGGAGTAGATCAAGGATATCAGCCAGTGCAACCCATCGTATTTTCTCACAAAATACATGCAGGAGATAATAAAATCGACTGTCAATATTGTCACTCTTCCGCAAAACATAGTAAACACTCTGGAATTCCTTCGGTGAATGTTTGTATGAATTGTCACAAAAGTATTGCTGAAGTTGCAGAAAATACAGTAGTGGTTTTAGAAGACAGAACATTAGAAAAAGCAGAATTAGACAAAGAAATTGCAAAAGTTTATAAAGCTGCAGGTTGGGATGCAGAGGAATTAAAATATACAGGAGATACCAAGCCAATCAAATGGGTGCGCATTCATAATCTACCAGACTTCGTGTATTTCAATCACTCACAACACGTTACTGTTGCAGGTGTTCAATGTCAGAAATGTCACGGTCCAGTGGAAGAAATGGAAGAGTTGTATCAACATGCTCCATTAACAATGGGTTGGTGTATAGATTGTCACAGAGAAACAGATGTAGATTTAAAAGGAAACGAATATTATGCAAAAATTCACGAGCAATTGGCTAAAAAGTACGGTGTAGATAAAGTTACAGCCGCTCAGTTAGGTGGATTAGAGTGTGGTAAGTGTCATTATTAATCAAAGAAGAAAATTGTTTTTTGTTGCAGTGAAAACGAACGACAAAAACTAAAAACTAATAACAATAAGTAAATGGCTTCAATCAAAAAATACTGGAAAAGTGTTGAAGAACTAAAAGATAGTTCTGTTGTTGAAACGATAAGTAAAAATGAATTTGTAGAAAACATTCCTACAGATGATTTTTTAGGTGATAAAGAAACCCTTGAGACTTCTGCTACTTCGCGTAGAGACTTCTTAAAGTATGTTGGCTTTACAACCGCAGCAGCATCTTTAGCTGCCTGTGAAGGACCGGTATCAAATCGATTCCTTATGTT
>Ga0209771_1002473_pt1 | contig 11112 bp, 8 predicted proteins | sample SaaInl59LU_5_DNA_FD_184639 | JGI IMG/M metagenome (GOLD analysis project Ga0209771, IMG submission 184639) | Marine microbial communities from expanding oxygen minimum zones in the Saanich Inlet - ESP_59LU_5_DNA (SPAdes) (version 2) | ecosystem: Environmental > Aquatic > Marine > Intertidal zone ...
ATTTAGAGTAGGATCCGAAAAATCTACGAAAAGCGAATCACAGTAGGCCGTGTCGCGGTAAGGCGGCTCAAAAAGGGATCCGTTGACTAAGAAGATACTGTCCGTGAATTGGCAATCGCCTAAATCAACAGTCACCCAAAGCCAGCCCGGATCATACGCCGTTGTACTTTCTGTGGTATCTCCATTTGACCAAAGGTAGCTCAGTCCGGGGCCTGCGTTTTCTATTTGTAAAACGAGCGGTTGGGTACTACATACGCTTGCCGAATCTAATAAGATGGGTTCGTACGAGGCTCCGTAATAGTCAAAATCATAGAAAATGGAATCTGAATAACCTCTACCGTCTTCTACGATGACTTTGACTCGCACTACTCCGGTATAGGCAGGATCCATAATGACGTGCAGTATAGTATCGTTTGCATTCGAGTCAACAACTGTTCCTGGGCCTTGGATTAAGGCGGCTGAAATTACATTAATACTATCTACACAACTTAGATATCTAAAGTAAAGCGGTATTGGAGTAGCGCATAAATTTCCAAGCGGAACATCATTGACAGGTAGCGCGGTAAATGGATCTAATAATTTGAAATCATCATCAAACCCGCTGATGTATCCGTAAAGTCCAGTATTTGATCCTTGTCCAGCCAGAATTCCAAGATGAAACGGCGTAATGCAATCTAGAGTGAAGTTGTTCGAGAGAACGTTTGACCCAATATACACCCCGCTCCAACTGGGATCGTAAGTGCTTTGTTGTACGGTAATGTTTGTATTTGAAGTTATGGGCGCACCATTATAATTGAGGTTGGCGACGGCATTAGAAGGTATAGTAACCAGCGCAGAAGTCGTTAATCCTGAGGCTCGACTATATCGTATAAACGTAGAGCCTGTGCAATCAATGTGCGGTAACTGTGCCATACCCTGTTCAGGGCTTCCATTTGCAACACCCGTAGTGACTTGAAAAACATAAATGGGTTCGTTGCTTTCTACGACGTAGGGTTTACCGGGGTTTGCATTGCCTGGTAAGCTGTACGTGCCTGAAGCGCCTTTTGAACCATTCGTAAGTACGGAGACACCATCAACAGTGATATTAGTATTGTCTTCTGTAGCGATGTACATAAAATAATCCTGAGGATAGGTGCTTCGTCCTCGAAGAACGACATGCTTTAGACCTAGGTGTTCAACCGGGGTGACTTGATCAATTCCTCCATCTCCGGGATTTCCGCTTGAGTTTTTGAGGTGGTTTCCGCCTGCAGTTACTGCAATTGGTTTAGAAGAAGTAACTCGTGTACCAAGCAATACATCATCATCTGCCATTGTACTTACCCAACTCTGTCCTTGGTCCAGTATAAAAGCAACGGAATCACTCCCGTTATCAAATACATTTCCCGGTCGAGCTTTAATCAAAACTTCTGTACTGTCTTCTAATGCTACAATACTTACATAGTGCTTCCCATAGTAGCTAGTATAGCTACCAGTTACTGTGCTAAGGATTAAGGTTTGAGAAGCCACATAAAAATCGGTCCCAATTCCATTAGTACCCTTACCGGTAATAATGTCTTGATTAAACTGATGTTTGACACGTTCAGTGACCGTTACAGGCTGAGAAGCTTCAATGAACAAGGCATCTTTATATCTTTTCGAGTTCGACCACGTTAATTCCCTAGCACCATATGTGCTTGATAAACCGCCAATCACATTTGTTAAAGACGTGGTTACTAGCGCGCCTGGTGTGACTACTAAATTTTGCGAGTAGCTGGTATCACTATTGTAAATCCATACGTTCGAAGTTGAAGAGGAGGCACTAAACTGTAAATCGATGGTGTGTTGTCCGCCCTGCCATTCATAAAGCGGCGGTAATGCAAAATAAGTATCACTCTGCGCCTTCAGCATAGAGGAAAAAAATAGCACTACAATAGAGACTCCAAGGCGCCTTAATAGAGCGGGTCTAGTTAAATATTCTTTGATGTAATAAGGGGCCATCATTAATCGATTAGGTGTAATGCGCCTGCCTTATTCAAGGTTCCACATCTGAAAGTGGTTTGGATTGCATAAAAATAGACGCCGGGTGCGGCAATAGTGCCTTCCGGTGTTCTTCCATTCCACTCGAAAGTTGGAGTATCGGTGCTGTAGATGAGCGTTCCCCAACGGCTATAGAGGTTAAGGTTAAATACATCAAGAATTTCCGATGTCACAATGGACCAGTTGTCATTAATGTAGTCTGCATTTGGAGTGATAAAATTAGGTACGGTAATAGGGTCATAATCCGCACCTAAATAATTCAGAATAAAGGTCAGTGAATCCGTTGCACCTTGATTATCAGCGACAGTAATTTGAACCTGGAACGATCCTGAATAAGCACCATCGGGTAGAAGGTAGAGAATAGAGTCATTGATATTAGGATCTATGATTGTTCCGTTTCCTTCCAGTATCGTAGCTCCCACTACTGAAATACTGTCGGTGCACGAAGTAAAAGAGAATACTAAGGGTATAGAATCGCCGCATTGATCACCTAAATCTATAGCCGATACTGAAGATGCGGAAGTTGGATCAAGCAATTTTAAATTGTCGTCGAAGCCACTGATGTATCCAAACAATCCGGTCGTATTTCCTTGCCCTGCAAGTATTCCTGCGTGGAACGCGCTTGGGCATTCTAGAGTGAAGTTATTCGTTAATATAGAGGAGGGAATATATACCCCCGACCAAGAAGGGTCATAGCTACTTTGCTGTATTGCTATATTTAAGTTTTGCGTAACGCTCACACCATTGTAGTCCAAATCATTGACTGCATCACTAGGGATGGTTACCAGTACGGCTGTTGATAGCCCAGAAGCTCTATTGTAGCGTATGTAAGTGGATCCAGTACATTCTACTTGGGGAATCTGTGCCATTCCCTGTTCTGGTTCGTGTGTGATGGCACCAGTGGTTACTTGAAAAATGTAAATAGGGTGGTTACTTTCAATTACGAAGGGTTTGCCCGGTTGATTCGAGTTGCCCTGCATACTGAAAGTCCCTGATCTTCCTGCATTCGCATTATTCAGTATGGAAACACCATCGACAGTTATGTTTGTGCCGTTTTTGGTCGCGATATACATGAAGTAATCGTTAGGATAATTTGCCAGTCCCCTTAAGACCACATGTTTTGTGCCTAAGTGTTCAACCGGAGTAACCTGGTCAATCCCTGCATCGCCGTGATTTGCACTGGAATTTTTTAAGTGATTGCCACCCGCCGTTACGGCTATAGGTTTACTTGCTGTAATGTGCGTACCTAATAAAGCGTCGTCGTCTTCCATGGTGGAAACCCAACTTTGTCCTTTGTCTAAAGTGAACAGGACGCTATCTGATCCGTTGTCAAAAACACTACCTGTGGGTGCTTTAAATCTAACTTGAGTATTATTCTCAGTGGCAACTACGCTAATGTAATGCATGCCATGATATCCTAAAAACGCACCGCTTACGGTGGTTGTGATCAGCGTTTGAGAGGCCACATAAAATTCAGTACCCAGCGCATTTCTACCTTTTGCGGTGATGATGTCTTGATTAAAGGGCTCAACAATCTGCTCAGTGACCGTTACCGGTGCAGAAGATTCAATGAATAAGGCATCTTTGTAGCGCTTAGAATTTGACCAATTCAATTCTCTAGCACCATAAGTACTCAGTAACCCTGCCACTGGATTCGTAAAACTGACCGTGCCAACACTTCCCGAGGTTACGGTAATGTTTTGTGAATAAGAAGTATCGCTATTGTAAATCCAAACGGATGCGCTTGGTTCATTTGTGCTGATATACAAGAAGATATCGTGGTCACCTGCTTCCCATTCATAAAGTGGGGGCAAGACAAAATAGGTGTCGCTCTGTCCTTTTAGTTGTGAGGATAGTGCGATACTAAAGACAGCAAAAAGGACCTTTAAACGCATATTAAGTGTACTATTTACACTAATCAAAAATACGCCTTTTATTTATCGTAAACGCCTTGCTATTCATAAGTTTTCAATTAATTTCGTCGATCTGTTAGAGAGGTGCCTGAGTGGTTGAAAGGGCCCGCCTGGAAAGCTGGTATAGGGGCAACTCTATCGAGGGTTCGAATCCCTTCCTCTCTGCTAAGGATCAAAAGGCCAGCGCATCGCGCTGGCCTTTTATTTTTCTACATATTTCTTTCTTTGAGTTACAGCGTTGAACTATTTTTTATCATAAATGCAACTGTGTTGCATTTATAGTTAAATTTGTATCATTAAATAGAATTTAGCATGTTTACATCCACTCTCAAATCATTTCCAATAATAGCTCTAGCATTACTTTCATGCGATCCAGTAGAGCCGACGGACCCTCAGCAAGAAGAATTAATTACCACCTTATCGGTAGAGCTACTGGGTCCAAATTCAACTGCGTCGTTTTCGTATGTCGATATGGACGGTGATGGAGGAGCTGACCCTGTTGTTTCTGTTGATTCATTAGATGCAAATACAGTGTATATCGGAAGTTTATCACTTTTGAATGAAAGTGAAACACCTGCGGAGGATATTACGGTTGAAATTTTTGATGAAGCCGATGAGCACCAATTTTTCTTTACTAGTAATGGGAATTCTAGCTTTTCATACAGCGATCAAGACAATAATGGTTATCCTTTAGGCTTGTCTTTTGAATTAGTGACGGGCGATCCAGGAACAGAGGAATTAACATTTACTTTAAGGCATTTACCGGCTAAAGGAGCGTCTGGAGTCAGTGATGGTGATATCACTAATGCGGGTGGAGAGACGGATATTGAAGTGGTTTTTGAAGTCGTTGTTTACTAAAATTAGACTTGTTGTACTGATTAGTTTCGGTTGGTTGTTACAGACGACTGCCCAAAACTGTAACCACACTCTAAAAGGGAGTGTGATGGATGCACACGACCTATCTTCAATGCAGGAGGTAAGTGTCTTCATTCAGGAATCAGGGCAAGAGGTTTGGACAGATGGTAATGGGCAGTTCAAGTTTAAAAATATTTGCCTTGGTGAGTATCATGTTCTAATCCAGCACGTGGGCTGTCCTACGCAAAGACTGCTCTTATCCTTGCAAAAGGATACTGCAATCACAATTTATTTGGAACACCATCGGAATATGTTGCACGAAGTCGATGTGCACGATACCCACGAAGAGGAATTAGACGAACGTAGCATAGGGAAATTGATCCTGGATGAAAACGGTCATAAATCGTTAGCGGCTGCATTGGAATTGGTCCCTGGCGCTAGTATGATTTCGAATGGAACGGATATTGGATTACCCGTTTTACAGGGTCTTTCTGGAAATAGAATAGCTATTGTAAACAATGGTTTTGTGCACCTGGGGCAGCAGTGGGGTGTGGACCACAGTCCGGAAATAGATTTAAATGCGGCTGGGGAAATTCGTGTGATTTCTGGTTCAGGAACCATTCGATATCCAGGAAGTCATATGGGTAATATGGTCATAATTGAGCCCAATCCCATTCCTTTTGACCCGCACCTTCACGGCAAATTGACTTCGACCCTCGAATCGAATGGACGAGGGGCAACTGTGAATGCCCAGATTTATAAAGGTATGAAGCGTTACCAATGGAGAATAGGTGGCACCTTAAAGCGTTTAGGCGACCGCGAAACACCGGATTATCTTTTAAACAATACGGGTACGAAGCAAGCGTTTAGGCGACCGCGAAACACCGGATTATCTTTTAAACAATACGGGTACGCAGCAAAACCATTTGAATGCCGCGTTTTTCAGGCAGTGGAGTTCTGGAACTGAATGGCAGCTTTTTTACAGCTACTACGGTGCAGAATTCGGTATTTTAAGAGGAAGTCATATTGGGAATCTTAGCGATCTACAGGCGGCTTTCAATCGATCCTCGCCGTTTTACACAGATTCAATGTTTTCATATGGACTCGAGGCTCCTCGACAAGGTGTGAATCACCATCAGTTAAAATCAACCGTTAAAATGGAGCGTGCTACTGGTGTACTAGAGTGGAATACTGCTTTGCAGCGTAATCAACGTCGTGAGTTTGATGTTAGACGCAGCGGTCGGAGTGATCAGCCAGCCCTGAGCTTACTTCAGTATAATGTACAGAATGAATTGGTTTGGTCTACTGATGATGCATTTGAAATGGGAATTCAATTTTCAGGAAAAAACAATTGGAACTTGCCTGAGACAGGCATACTACCGTTACTTCCGAATTACACCTCTTTTACCAGTGGCTTATACCTATCGCAAAAAGGTCAAATGGGTTTAGTCAAGTTTGAAACTGGCGCCCGTTATGATTTCCTTACTCGAAAAGTGGTAAGGCTGACGAGTACCCAACCTCGTGAAATAGAGCGTTTTCAGAATATATACCACAATATTGCTTTACTCAGTCGTGGTACCGTCATGCTGAATAAAAAGTGGCAGCTTCTAGGAGAATTAGCCTATAAACAGCGACCGCCAGAGATTAATGAGTTGTATTCTTTTGGGCTGCATCAAGGCGTAAGTGGAATAGAAGAGGGGTCTATAAATTTGCGGCAAGAACAAGGTTTAAAAGGTTCCATTCATTTACGTGGGCTCATTCGTGACCGGTTACATATCGATGTGAATGGATATGTTCATCAGTTCAATAATTACATTTATTTGCAACCTGCACAGGAATTTCGTTTGACCATACGCGGTGCTTTTCCTGTTTTCACTTACCAGCAGTGTGACGCGTTGCTCTTCGGTAGTGATATGAAATTTAGTTATACGGTTGGAGATTGGTGGAAACTAGAATCGAATTGGTCTTACATACATGCCCGTAACCGTACTGATAATCTCCCGCTAAATTTTATTCCTCCGTTAAATGGATCGAATACAATTCATTATGAGATTCCTGAATGGCGTAATTTCCGCAACCTTAAACTTTCCTTAAATCACCGCTACGTCGCAAAGCAGTGGAATTGGGACCAAAGCCTTGACTTAATTCCTCCGCCTCCGGGTTATCAACTGTTTAACATATATTTAGGTGGTACCTACAAAGGGAAGAAAAGGGAGTCACACATTAGGATTGGAGGAGAAAATATTACTAATACAGCGTACCGAGATTATTTAAATCGCCAGCGATATTTTGCAGATGCGGTAGGCAGAAACCTAACGTTAACTTGGCTTAAACACTTTTAAAATGACGAGCGAAGAAACATTAAAAGAGTTCAACTTAAGGGTAACTAAAATTCGTCTTGCGGTATTAGATTCACTAAGCCAGTCGGTAGGAGCTACTTCTTACAGCGTGTTGCAGGAGGCTTTAGATAAATTTGATCGAACAACACTCTACCGTACACTGCTCACGCTTTCTGATCATGGGCTGATCCATAAGGCCTACGAAGCGAATGGAGAGTCCTATTATGCGCGATGTTTTGGTTGCACAGGTATCGAGCATAATCATGAACACCTTCACTTAAAATGTTCTAAATGTGGTGGCGTAGAATGTGTCGAAATCTCTGAACAGCTAAAAGCAAATTTGGCTCAATTGCCCTTTGAGGAGGTTAATATTTATGCCAAAGGTCCTTGTGCCAGCTGTGCCGCTTAAAGCGCTTAGAACACCAAATGTTTGATCGTTTCTCCGTTATTCATGAGTTGCTTAAGCGAATCAATGCCTATCTGCACATGTCGCTCGTCGTGAAGTTTTGAATTGACAGCGTCTTTTTCCATAGTTTTTACCCCATCAGGAATCATGGGCTGATCCGTTACCAGCAAAAGCGCTCCTGTTGGGATTTTATTGTGGAACCCGACCGTAAATAAGGTTGCTGTTTCCATGTCTATAGCGTATGCGCGAACCTTTTTAAGGTACTTTTTGAATTTGCTATCAAACTCCCAAACTCTTCGGTTTGTTGTGTACACAGTTCCGGTCCAATAATTAATATTATTATCACGAATGGTAGTACTTACGGCTTTTTGAAGGGCGAATGAAGGCATTGCTGGGACCTCTGGAGGAAAATAGTCGTTCGATGTTCCTTCTCCTCGAATCGCACCAATGGGGAGGATTAGATCACCAATATTGTTTCTTTTCTTGAGTCCACCGCACTTGCCTAAAAATAATACCGATTTGGTTTCTATAGCACTAAGTAGATCCATCACTGTTGCTGCATTTGGCGAACCCATACCGAAATTTATTATGGTTATCCCGTCATGAGTGGCACTAGTCATACTTTTTCCTCTGCCTTGAATTTCCGCTCCTGTTAGAGCGGCGAAAATATCAACGTAATGTTGGAAGTTAGTAAGCAGGATGTAGGCTCCAAATTCATCTAAAGGGACGCCGGTGTAGCGCACGAGCCAATTCGTTACAATCTCTTCTTTTGTTTTCATTGTGAAATGGATTTAGAAGAGAAGCATCTCAAGGGTATGAGGTGCCTCCCTTGAAGCGTAAAGGTATAAATAATGTATCTTCGTACAGCAACATTCAAAACACCCCACTAATGAAAAAAATTCTCTACTTACTCAGTGCAGCGCTTATTTCAAATGTACTCATGGCTCAGAGCAAGACCGTGATTTTGACTATTGATCACAAAATTGGTCTTGATACTTGTGCAGCGGGCATTGAAGGCGTCAATAATTTAGGAAATCAATTTAAAATCAATAGAATTCAATACTACATGGATGAGATAATTCTCGTCCATGACGGTGCAACGAGCGACACTTCAACAGTACTAGCCTTGGTGGATGGATTTGATCAGACCAGTCTAAACCTGGGTTCGTTTACTCTTGATTCAATAGAGAGTATTCGCTTTGCGATCGGCGTAAATTCGTCATTGAATCACTTGGATCCCACCACGTACAACCCAAACCATCCTTTAGCACCGAAGAGTCCATCCATGCATTGGGGTTGGACTGCTGGGTACCGTTTCATTGCAGCGGAAGGAGTTGGAGGAAGTACTTTTAATCAAATCTTTGAATTTCATGGTTTAGGAGACGGTAATTATGCTCATTTGACACTACCGACCTCTGGCCAATACATTGGCACAGATACTATTTTAATTACTGTAACTGCAAATTATAACGAGCTTTTTAGAGGTCAAAACTTGGCATCAGGCCCCATTAGTCATGGGGAAACAGGAGGCGCAGCACAGGTGTTACACAACATAAATAATTATGTCTTTTCATCAAGTGAAGGCAATGCCGCATTAGGATTAAGAGAACTTAATTCGACTGTAAACCTATATCCTAATCCTTCATTTGGGGCTTTTACCTTGGAAGCAGAGGGAAGCGGGACTTACGATATATTAGATGTAGCAGGTCGAAAAGTTGCTAGCGGGGTAGTAACTGAAGGCAAAAATCGAGTGAACTTAAATTTAAACGGTTTGTTTTTCTTACGAATTCAGTATTCGAACGGAGGAACGTCCGTTCATAAAGTATATGTTAAATAAAGGAGTTCTTTTAGGAATAGCGTTACTCTTCTTTAGTGGTTGTGCAAAGAGGCCGCAGCCCGTTTGGGATACATCCGCATATTCCTTGTTACGAATTCAGTATTCGAACGGAGGAACGTCCGTTCATAAAGTATATGTTAAATAAAGGAGTTCTTTTAGGAATAGCTTTACTCTTCTTTATTGGTTGTGCAAAGAAGCCGCAGCCCGTTTGGGATACATCCGCATATTCCTTGGAATATGGTAGTCTTCCAACTCCTGAAGTGCCAGGAGATAATCCATTGACGGAGCAAGGCGTGAAGCTCGGCCGCATGTTGTTTTATGAAACACGCCTTTCGGGTGATAATTCTATGGCCTGTGCGTCCTGTCATAAACAGGAAAATGCTTTCACGGATACGAATAGATTTTCTCTCGGTATTGATGGTTCGATGGGTCATCGGCAGGCAATGAGTGCGGTTAACATGCTCTGGAATACGAACGGTTATTTCTGGGATGGCCGCGCCGAAAAGTTGCGAGAGCAGAGTATTATGCCGATACAGGACCCTATTGAGATGAATGAAACTCTTGAGAATGTTGTGGAAAAATTGGAACAAGATACCTTGTATACGCACCAATTTTTCCGAGCCTTTGGTACTGATGACATTACATCGTACCGTATCAGTTTGGCGCTTGAGCAGTTCATGAATAGTATTGTTTCTTACCGCAGTAAATATGACCTATATATTGAAGGGGAGGCTACATTTACTGAAGAAGAAGAATTAGGCATGGAGCTTTTCTTTGAAGAATACAATCCATTCTTTCCACAGACATCAGGTGCAGATTGTGGCCATTGCCACGGAGGTAAGAACTTTAGTTCTCAAGAATACATGAATAATGGGCTGGATACGCTGTATGACGATAACGGCAGGTATGACGTGACTGGGTTAGAATCGGATCGTGGAGCTATGAAGGTAACGACACTCAGAAATATTGCTTTGACACCGCCTTATATGCATGATGGACGTTTTCAAACCCTAGAAGAAGTCATAGATCATTATAATGAAGGTCTTCACGCTTCACCATCTTTAGATCCTGCTTTAGCAATGACCATTGATACTGGCTTGCTACTCAATGATACAGATAAAGTCGCACTTATCGCATTTTTAAAAACATTGACGGATACAAGTCTGATTCGTGATTCGCGTTATGCTTCCCCGTTTTAAGTTCGCTTTATTCATTCTGTTTCTAGGTTCGTGTAGCACGGATTCATTCGTATTCGAAGGTCTAGATGCCACTTATCCAGAAATGCAATTCCCTTTAGATAATCCAGCCAATCCCGATGCGGCAAAATTGGGTGAACGGCTTTTCTTTGACCCTATTTTGAGTATAGATTCTACAATCAGCTGTGGATCATGTCATAAGCCTGAGATGGGTTTTGCAACAAACGACGCGGTTACTCCCGGAGTTGATGGCGCATTAGGAAAGAGGAATAGTCCTTCGCTAATGAATGTGGGTTTTCAGCCCTACTTCATGCGTGAAGGCGGGGTCCCGTCACTGGAGATGCAAGTTTTAGTTCCATTAGGTGATGAGACCGAAATGGCACACAATGTGGTTGACGCTGTGCGACGTTTGAATCGAAATACAAGCTATAGAAACGAATTTCTCGCGGTCTATGGCGATACTGCTTCACCATATTTATTGGTTCGAGCATTAGCGAATTTCGAACGTACGCTTATTGATTTTTCTTCAGCGTTTGATTCTTATATCAAC
>Ga0209771_1002474_pt1 | contig 11110 bp, 1 predicted proteins | sample SaaInl59LU_5_DNA_FD_184639 | JGI IMG/M metagenome (GOLD analysis project Ga0209771, IMG submission 184639) | Marine microbial communities from expanding oxygen minimum zones in the Saanich Inlet - ESP_59LU_5_DNA (SPAdes) (version 2) | ecosystem: Environmental > Aquatic > Marine > Intertidal zone ...
TCAGTGGGGCATGGTCTCCCATCAGCCTAAACTCGGTGAAGATCAGGTAATGCCTCCACGTCTGAGTGGTGCAGTGGTGAATTGCGGCCAGCTCTCGTTCACCCGCGTGGTAGTTCTGTTCGGCCGATGAGAACTGCTTGCTTTCGAAGGCTATGGGCTGCAGGCCCTTGCCCAGATCCTGCATCAGCACGCCCGCTAGTGCCACTGCGCTCGCATCGGTCTGCACAACAAAGGGACTGGTGCCGCGATGAGCTGCCTCCTGGTCGGGCAATATCAGAGTAGGCGCTGTGGTGAGGGCGGTCTTGAGGCGTGCAAAAGCGCGTTCCTGATCCGGTCCCCATTCCCATGGCACCAGGTTCTTGGTTAGCTTGGTCAGGGGATGCGCCAAGTCAGCAAAACCCTGTATGTACCGCCGGTAAAACCCAGCTAAACCCAGGAACTGTCGCACGTGCTTCACCGTCTCCAGTCGCGGCCAGTCCCGTATGGATGCTATCTTGTCCTGCTGCGGTCGACAGCCAGTACGGTCAATGACATGTCCAAGGAATCGCACAGAACGCTTAAAGCATCGCAGCTTGGATTCTTTTAGCTTGACCTTATTCTGACGACAGACCTCCAAGACTTGCCGCAGATGGTCCAGGTGCTCCTCGGGGCTCTGCGAGAAGATCATGATGTCGTCCACAAAGACCCTGACGAACGACAAATGCCCCAGGTAACTCTGCATCATCCTCTGCCAGCACGAGGGACTGTTAGACAGCCCCATTGGCATGACCAACCATTCATAAGCCCCAAACGGTGTAGTCATGGCGGTCTTCTCCACAGCATCTTCCTGCATAGGCACCTGCCAGAACCCCCATAGCGCGTCGGCGGTGGAGAAGATAGTTGCTCCCTGCAGGTCGTCGATAAGGGCCTGTACATCCGGCAGAGGGTACCGATCCTTTACTGTGATCTCGTTGATCTGTCGGTAATCGATCACCAGCCTCAGCTCCTTCGGGTTGGACGGCTTGGGCACCATCAGCACCGGACTGCCCCAGGGTGAGGACGAGGGACGGATGTAGCCTTTGGCCAGAAGCTCGTCCAGCTGCGCGCGTAGCTGCTTCATCTCCTCCATGGAAAGCTTGTAGCACCGTTTATGCCGAGCCCCTCCTGAGTACCCAGGATCCAGTACCAATGGCGACTTGTGTTCTCGATCCACTACGCCGCTGGGTAACTCCATCCCCACCACATCCTGGTACTGCTGCTTCAGCTTCTCCAGCTCGTCCAGAATCCACTGTGGCACCTCCGCGTCCTCCTCATCTGGCTTGGCCCCCTTGGTCTCGCCTCCTTGCTGCTCATCCCCAGGTGCCGCCGCGGCAGCCGGTTCCTTCCTGAAACAGCTGTACCCCTCACTGCCCTGCCCTGCCTCAGCCTCCATCGGCGCAGCCAGTGCTGGCGTGTCAACCTCCTTGTGTGCCCTCCTGCGGTGAGCCCTCCTGCCCGTCCGCTGCTCCTGCTGCAGGCGTAGCGCCTGACCCGTCTGCCACAGGCTGTACGCTTCCTCCTCCCACTCAGGTTCCAGCTCATCCGCATGGTGCTGTGCCGCTTGCTCCCTGCGTTCCCGCGGCAGCATCTGGAACGCCTCCCATCGGGCCCTTGTGGGGTAAGGTCCCCAGTCTCGCACAGCGGGTTGCGCTGATGTGGGGCACGTTACTGGTCGTATAGCACAAACCTGCTCTTGCGCCAAGTCCTCCTGGTCCGTTGCATTCTGTTCAGATTCGGAAGAACTGCTGTCGGAGATAAGGGTGGCCACGCTTGCTTCTGTACCGTCGCTGTTGCAGCTTCCCTCGTCTGAGGTAACTTCTCCCCCCCCTTGCCTAGCGTTGTCACCCTCTGTCTCCGATGATGATGACGAAGATGACTCTGATAAGGCTGTAGATGCCTCTAGAGGAGAGTTGGGGTCGTCGGTGGCCTCCATCTTGAACGTACCATCTGGAGCTAGGTACATCAGGTACGCTTCTTCGCCGCTATTCTTCAGAGCCCGCAGGTCCTTCCTAGCCTGCTTAGTACTGATAAGCTGCGCCTCTACTAGTCCCATGGCCTGCCCCGTTCCTGCAGATGATGACCCAGGGTTGCAACCCGCAATGACTACCTTCTGCGACCCATGTCCGAACCTCAAGCTGCCATACTGGGCATAGTCGAACGTGACCCTCCTCTGTGCGCGTAGCCAGTCACCACCCAGCACTATGTCCACTCCGAGCGATAGTGGCATGACGCGCAGTGTAACCTGTTTGGCGTAACTGCCCTTCCGTGTCTCGGCCGTGACCTTCGGGCGGATGCAAGAGTTGGCGTCGTACACAGTGCCATCCGCTACCTGCACCTTCATCGGCGTCTCGTGTACTTTGGGCTGGAGTTTAAACTTCTTGGCAGCCTCCACGGAAGTGAAGCTAGAAGAAGCTCCAGTGTCTACCAAAACTTTTACCCGTTCTTTGCCTACCCAGGCCCAGAAAATCAGCAGGGTGGGCCCCTTTGCATCCATTGCAGCCAAGGTGTCCGCATCCAGCCACTCTCCCCATCGTCCAGACCCCGCGTCCACTCCCATGCTCGGTCTGATACTAGCCAGTTTGTGCAAGCCTGGCTCTTCCTGCGGCGGGTTCAGCACCTCGTCAGAGTCATCATCCGGCAGGTGATACGTGCCTGCTTCGGCTATGTTAGCCTGCCAACGGGCTTGCCTAGTGACCTCATCCTCCAGCGCTGGGTCATCGGGCCAAGGTGCCGGTCGAGCTGCCTCTGCTGCCTTGCTTGCCTGAGTAATCTTCCGCAGTTGGTCGATTCGCCCCCGAATCTGCGCTAAAGCGCTTCTGACTCTGTGCGCGTGAACTCCCACCTCCTTCCTTCTACGAGTCACTGTCCTTGCTGTCTCCCAAGCTGCTAACCGCTCGCTGCGCAATCGTTGCTGGGCGTGTGACAGGACTGGCTGCTTGGCACGATCTAGCTGTCGCCGTAAGGCTCTACCAATCAGCTGCTGGGGCATCACCTCATCCCTGAAACGCACCCTTCTGACTCCCGGCGGCTGCAGGGCGCGCTGGTACACCCCCTTCGAGCAGGGAGCTCCCTGACTTCCTTCTCCAAACAGAGGAAACCGTATCTGCACGTCTGAGGGCTGTGATGACTGCGCTGGGGCTGCGTCTGGCTCTGCTCTTCCTGGGGCTACCACTGTGACCGGGTGCGACCGTTTAAGCCACCGGACTGCTCGCCGCAGCTTCTCCACCGCTCGCTGTGCTGGCCCTGGTCCATGCCTCAGCCTGTGGTCCTCTCTAAAGTGAGTACGCCACCTATAAGGCTGACTCTGCCTGCCCCTTCCTGGTTCCCCCCCGGAACCGGTCCCACTCCTACTGCCCACGGCGAGGTGCGGAGTACTCACCTCGCGGGCCCGGGGACCTAACCGCTTTGCCTGGGAGAGGGTCCGGCCCCCGTCTGCTCTCCCGCGGCAAAATCCATGTGTAAGGGTGCTACCAGAGCCAGTTGCTGCTCCACTATCCCACCTTCGCCAGTATCCATCCCCGCGTTCTGGAAGGTCTCAAAGGTCTCCTCCCATATGCACTTTACCCAGGCTGCCTTCTGCTGCGGATGGTGTTGTTGTGGGCAGTCTCGAGCTAGATGTTCCTTTGATTTGCACTTGCGGCAGCCTGTGTAGACGGACGACCCCGGCAGCTGCCTACCCTCCACCACAACAGGTCCAGCTGCTGCTGCTGCTGGTACTGCATAACACAATTCCATTGGGGGCTCTGTTTCCTCCAGAAACTCCATCAGGGGAGCTATGGGAAAGGGGGACTGGTCGCGTGCTGTCTTCATGGCCACCGGGTCCCTGCGCTCCTCTAGTGTGGCCTGCTCTACATACCTCCGCAGCAGCTCCGCTTCCCATCCCTCTTCCCCTGAGCTCTGATTGAAGTCGACCCTTCCCACCAACTCCTTGTGGACCCTCGCATGCAGCTCGGGTGTCAACCCACTCAGGAATATTCCTGGCAGTGCTGCTCTACGCACCGGTCCTGTCACCCCGTGGTTGTGCAACATGTCCAGCATGTCAAAGGACTCCATCAATGAATGATGGAAGGTGGCCGCGTTCCTTCCCGCATTCCTTCCAGACGCCTGGCGTGCTCGCGACAGCATGTTGGGCAGAATACTGAGGTGGGCGTCACTGACACAGGCGCGCGCCAGAGTGGCCACCAGGTCGTCCGAACTCTGCATCTGATTCGCCAGCACCTTTTGGTTCAGCACTCCCTGAGCTGACCCCTCCACTCGGTCCCTGATAATCAATCGTAGTTCTTCTGGGACAGTGGTGATGGTGGCCCCTTCCAGATCTCCGTCGTCACTGGACTTCTTCTTCGTTAGCGCCCTCTTCACCAGTGCTTCCTTGAAGTGGTCCTGCAGCTCTCTCATGAATTTCTTCAGAGGAACTAACAGATGCCCAGATGGTCTGTCCCCGCTTGGACTGTCCGTAGGGCATGTGTATGTGGTGATGCGATCCCTTATCTTCCGCAGGGAGAGCAGCAATCTGTCCTCCGCTTCCAGCTCCTTTAGCTTGGTATAGTCTGCCCGCTGCTGGTCCTTCTCCGCCTGGTGCTCCGCCTGCTCCTGCTGCTGCTCGGATGGTCTTCGGGGCGACGGACAGTTGTCCTCAGGTTCCTCTGGTGGGGATGGAGAATGGGGCTGTCGAGGTGGTTGTGACTGTGGTACAGAGACATCTGGGGTTGGAATGTTGGGCAGTTGCGCCAATGCACCAGACCAAGGCGGCTTGGTGCAATCCTGACAGAGCGGGATTTGCCCACACATTCGGTTGGGTCCTAGCGTGACGTCCCACACTGACCCTGAGGCGACCTTGACCTCACCAGATGGGGATAACAGCAATCTGCCGCATCTACTGCAACCCGTGCCGCTCTGGACAACCTGATCCTGCCTTGGTCCTACCAGCTGCATCACCGGGCTGGTCAATGCCTCCCGAGCCCTGTGGTTCTGGGCATGCCCATAGCTGATCGCCAGGGAGGAGTACTTGTCGGCTATGGCTACCGCCGTCTGAGCATCAGCGCCGTGACGCTTCACGTAGTCCCTGATGCCCTGCTCCACAGTGATGGGTACTAGTGGACATCTCCACTCTTCCAGGGCTTCATTCTGACTTGGTGGAGCTGCCCTAGCCGATGACGCTGAGCCTGATGCTTCTCCATTGCCAGTCATGGATGGGGATCCTCCGGACTCTGATCGGTTGGTTATGGCTAACCGCCACGCCTCGTCGGGACTCAGAGAAGGGTGCCGAGCTTTAGTCCAGTCATACCAGATCCACTCCGACTCCTCGGGTGTAGGGGCTACTGCACAGGGGGTAATGGTCTCCTTTTCCTTCAGAACCAATCTCTGGGTTGCTATCAAAGCTTCCCAGCCCTCTTCTTCCCAACTCATCTCCTCTCCCCGAGCTACTGCACATGAGATGGCCTCCTGACGCTCTTCCGGGAGACACTCAAAAGCCTGGTCCCGCAGAGCCTTGTCCTTAAACAAGGTCCTGACAGCCATCCCTTCCGTCAGCTCAGACTCTCCAGCTGCGGCCTTCCTTTTTGCCGCCTTGGCTGCCTTCTTCTTAGCCAGCTGCTTCTTCCGCCTCGGTCGCCCTCTGCCGCTACTACTGCTGCTGCTTTTGCTTTTACGCCTGCTGCTGCGACTGCTTCGTTCCGGGGAAACTGTGGAGTCACTGGACCCACTACTGTCGCTGGGAGGGAAGCGGGGAATTGGCGAAAAGCCTGGTGGATGCGCCAGTCCGCATCTGGGTGCTTCCACCCACTGCTGTGCGGGCTGCCTCTGGGCTTCTGCTGGGACTGCTGAGAGTGCGGTGAAAGAGTTGCGGGTAGGGGTCGCTCCACCTTCCTTAATGCGCGCTCTGCCAAAGTTCACTCCTGCAAAGAGTCTCCTGGGCAGTCCTTCCTGATGTAGCAGGGTTCCATGTTTGAGAGCACGCCTGAACTCCCTCTCCGTTACTTGTGCTCGCAATGCTGCTAACTCCTGCTGGGAGGCTGGATGCCAGTGGATCCTACCGCTCCGGGTGCGTGGTTCACTGTGGAACCATTGCGTGAGGGTCTTCTTTTCTCCAGCTGATAGTGCCACTATCTGTATCCTCACAGGGGCTGAAGCTTGTGACTCCGCACTGTCTCCACTGTGGTCGCTCCACTGGGTGCTGTCTCCCTCTGTCCATCTTACCACCCTGACCTTCTGATCCTTCCCGCACTTACTGTACGCACGGTCCAGGGCTATCTGCTCAGGCGATCGGAGCTCCTTCCTCGTGTCTTGAGGCCTCTGCCTGTCCTCCTGAGGGGCTGAGGGCTGTCCAGCTGGCTGAGCTGACTGAGCTGGTTGAACTGGAAGCTCTGAGGGCTGAAGACTGGCTGATTCCCTCAGAGCTCTGATAGCCCGCGCTCCTTCCTGCAGCTGCGGTCCTGCTTTCTCCAAGGCAGCTATCAACTCCTGGCTAGCCAGATCCTTCCTTGTTTCCACTGCTGGGTGCGGTGTTGCTGGAAGGGGCAGTGCTGGGAAATCCTCTACAGTGACACTGGAGTTTGGTACTACAAAATCCACGTGTTGCAATGCTGACACTGGCTGCATCGGATTTTCGCCAGGGCCTCCGGCGCTCAGGGTTGGGTTGGGGACCCTATCCCCCGTCTTCGGGCAAGCTGTCGCGATGTTCTGTTCAGCTACAGGTGATGAAGGAATTTGGCCAGAGCCTCCGGCGCACAGGGTCGGTGTGGGGGCCCGAATTCCCACCTTTGGGTAAACGTCCGTCGCTGTGGCTCCAGATACCGGCGTCGTCGAAATTTCGCCAGAGCCTCCGGCGCACAGGGTTGACGTGGGGGCCCGAATCCCCACCTTTGGGTAAGCGTTCGTCGCTGTGGCTCCAGATACCGGCGTCGTCGAAATTTCGCCAGAGCCTCCGGCGCACAGGGTTGACGTGGGGGCCCGATTCCCCACTTTTGGGTAAGCGATCACTGCAGCCTCTCCAGATGCGGATAACGTAGAATTTTCGCCAGAGCCTCCGGCGCACAAGGTCGGTTTGGGGACCCTATCCCCCACTTTCGGGCACGCAGTCGCTGATACGGACTGGGCTGCTAAGGCTGCCATATCCATCCGTTCCTGCTCCTGCAGAATAGTGACAGCAGGAGTGAAAACGGCAGGGTGAACAGGGGTCACAGGTGCTGGAGTATCCTCTGCTGCTTGCTCACTGGGCAGTGTACCAGGTGGTGCTGGACCCACTGGTAGTTGCACAGCCTCTCCCCCTCCTGCAGAAGGGTAAAATCCTGCACCAGCAACGCTCAGAAACGGTGTCACAGCAGGCGGTTGCTGCGGGGCCATGACTGCCGCTGAAGGATAGTACGGGGCCCAATTCGGTGCTGCCGACACCGGTGGGTACGGGGCGGAACCGGGTACTGGCAAATTCGACACTGCCGGGAACGTTACACCCGGCGGAGGGTACCCCGCCGGCACCCCGTGCGAGAAGCCAAACGGTGACGTCGCCGGCGACGAAATCTCCTGCGGCCACAAGGCACGTGGTGGCAGCTGGTGTTGCTGCCCATACTGTTGCTGCCGGAGAAAAGCCTGTTGTTGATAATTCCGCTGCTGCGCCAGGTCCAGCTGGTGCTGCTGCTGCTGCTGCAGCCAGTACTGCGACGCTGCATCCCACGGCGTGGACATAACCGGACCACCGTTGAAATTGCGCTCGTTGTGCTCACTGTATGGGCCAGGGAAATTGTACGAATTCTGCTGAAATTGCGGCGGCGCCGACATAAAGTTGTGCTGCGGCAGATCTCGTACAGGCCCGTACACGGAATTTCCGTCAAGCTGTTGCGGTGCGTTGACGTACGAAGGCCCAGGTTGCGTATACGCAGCCGATTGTGGAAAGGGCCAGCCCGGTTGGGAAACACCCCCGGGGCCGATAGATTCAGAGTAACTCGCCGCTGGAAAGAACGGCGATTGTCCCGCGGAAGTCGCAACAGCTGCGTGCTGCAGAATTCCACGTTGTGTGTCCATGATTGACTGTGACGCGAACGCACGTTAACGGCAGTGAGCGCACAAGATTCGGGCGGCAAAAATCTGCCGATTCACGCTGTTTTTCGGCGAATAAAAAACGAATCCCGCGGAAAGCCACCTGCAAGGACAAGTTACAAAATTCGCACGCGTGCGGAAACGGGTGCCGTTGATATTATCTGACGATATTTCACAGCCCTGACGAAAGGCGGACGCAATTAAGCGCTTTTTACGTCGTTGTCTTCAGAATTTTCTGGAAGCTCGCGGAAAGGTCTCCCGGAACTTGCGTACCGGCAATTGTATACCCGTCACTGCCGGCACAGACAGGTCGCGTCTAACGCAACCACGCTGATACCAGTTGTTCGGGGGGCTCTCTAAGAGCCTAGCTGTCTACTGTGCAATGCAATGGTGGAACCTAGTTCACACCTACAAAGATATACATTGGTGTATGCATGATATATTGAATCGGATCTTACTTCTTAATGTTGAGGTTACTAACAACCAGAGGTGGCTGTTAATTGTAACTAATTTCAAACTGACACATTGAGCCTGCTCGGCTGCTTATGCCATGGTTTCAGATCTCGAACTCTCGATCATTTCTCGATGTCGGCTGCTGTCAGGTCCCATCCTGTTTCATGAGAACTCGATCTGTCACATCATAGAATCTGCCGACTAGCCCAGTTTCATTATCAATCATTCCAGGTCACTTCATATCACTCTGAATAATTATAACTGTGCTGACCTGGCAATATTGGAGGTCTCCCAGAGTTCCCTCCAATTTCTCTGACTACTTAAGTGTTGCTGGCTTTCCCACCATTTCTGGTATATCTGCTGTGGGTGCAGGTTCAAAACTTCCTTTCGGGTCAGGTACTTCTGTCACACATTTCTGTCAGTCATTCTAGTCATTGGGTGCGAATGCTTGTCATCACTGGTGACTGTCATAGTACCTGTCACTCGTCATCCTGACACGTCTGTCATTCTGTCTCGCGTATTTACCCTAGTACAACTCTCCCCCCCTTTTAGGCGCGCCTACGTCCTCGCTAGCGTTTTAGTGTTCGCCTGTATTTACATTGTCTGGGGATCAACAAGCATGCATGGTGATACTGGCTTCTAAGCCTCGGGTCCTCGGGTCCCGTGCCCCCCAGTTCTTGGGTCTGAGTCCCCCTGGCTTCTAAGCCCCGGGTTCTTGGGTCCCGTGCCCCCCAGTCCTTGGGTCTGAGTCCCCTTCCGCGCTGGAGGTTTTCCTGAAAGTACTTCCCCGAGTTACGCTGCCAACGCTTAAACGGTTCTGTAGCTTTAGTACTCTCCCTCGCTCTGCAGGTCTTGCGCTGCTTTCGCCCTGAGGGTTTTTAGACCCCAGTATCTTGTACCTGCATCGGGAGCTCTTCCATCTGTGCTGTTAAGGTGGCGATAAGGTCCATGACAGCTGCTGCACTTTCCTCGCTCATGCGCTCTCCCAACTTTAGCTCGCAGAACAGGTGGTGCAACAAGGTGCGCGGGATCGCATACACTGCTTGAGCTGACCCCATGCCTCGCGTTCTGGACGCCGAGACTCCTTCCTGCGCCGTGTTCTCGTGCTTTCCCAGCACAGCCCTTGCAGGACATGGTGTCGCGTGAGTACACTGCAGCAAAGGTACGGACAAAAGGGCATTTGTCCAGATATGGGTAGGTTTCATGTAGGGCGTCCCATATCTACAGTAAGAGACGAGGTGGGGCTCGGGCAAACCCTTCATCACGGGTCGCGTGTGCAGCCCTCGCAGTGCATCTCCAGCAGGGTTCTCAAGGAAGTAATACGCCGGATCGTAGTACTCAATGATCTGCCGGGTACGCTTCACTCGCCGATCAGCTAACTCCAGGTCTGGTACTCCCCTAGTTTTGGCCTTGCTGTACTCCTTACAGGGTGGGCTCGCCCAGATTACGTCGAAATGGTGCCGGGGGTACAGCCTGTAGTTCCAGTGAAGAATATCCTCGGTGCATGTTGCTTGCCACTTGGGAAGAATATCCACTGTCACCACTTCGCAACCGTCAAATTGCCGCTGGAACTGCTGCTCTACAGACCCAGTCCCACAGAAGAGGACCAGGATCTTCACAGGATGCTGCACCGTCGTGAGATGAGGCTGGTAGACCTGATTAGCACCCCTACTGTAAACCTTCGGGGTGGGGGCCCTCATTGCCATGAGCTGAGCCCTCTGCTCCTGCTGCTGGCCGTGTGTCACCCTGCGCCTCTTCTCTGGAGCCTTTCTCTGCCTCTCCTCATCGGCCTCAAAGACTCTCAAGGGTTCCAGCCTGCCTCCCTTGCCCTCCAGGTCCTCTCTGGTTCGCCACTGGCTGTGACTGTGTGGCAACCCTTTCCACTTTGTCAGCCATTCCTGTACTGACCCGCCAGCTTTCCCGCCTAGCTTCCTGAAGCGAGTTCGGATGATGCGCTCTACCTCGCGCTCCCTCTGCCCTTCTACCATTACTGGTGGTGGTACCATCTCCTCTCGTCGGCTGACAAAGTGACTGGCGCCTGACTGGACTGGACTGAGCCTATCTGCAGTGAATGTGTCATGCACCTTCCAGTGTATTGGCAACTCCAGTCTGTATGCTGATGGGGCCCCTCGGTCCTGCACTGGCAACTCCTGCTGCCGGTCACTGAACAAGCATTCTACCACTCGCAGGGGTCCGTGGCGCAGCTTGCGCAACTTGGGCTTCAGGCCCCTGTCACCTGGCAACGTTAAGTGTTGTCCGTCCACCCACACTTGATCATTCACCTTATACTGTTGAAGCCGGTGCCGTGCATCAAACTGCTCCATCATGCGCTGCTGAGCCATCTGCAAGCCCGCCCGTGCCGCTTGTAGCTGCTGCGCGAACTGCTTGGCCAACTGATGCGCTGTGCCTTGCTTGTCCGCTGCCGTGCGCCCTCCTTTCCTCTTCCTTGCGCCTCCCTCTAGTGCTGCGTCCATGAAGAGATCTAGCTGGGTTGCTGGCGCATGTCCGTACACCAGCTCGAACGGTGAGAACCCTGTTACTGCTGACCTGGAGTCATTGATGGCGTACTCCACTGGTGCTACCCACAGGTCCCAGTCCTCCTGGTTCT
>Ga0209771_1002476_pt1 | contig 11108 bp, 7 predicted proteins | sample SaaInl59LU_5_DNA_FD_184639 | JGI IMG/M metagenome (GOLD analysis project Ga0209771, IMG submission 184639) | Marine microbial communities from expanding oxygen minimum zones in the Saanich Inlet - ESP_59LU_5_DNA (SPAdes) (version 2) | ecosystem: Environmental > Aquatic > Marine > Intertidal zone ...
AAATCCTGGCATCGAGATAGTTTCCCATAGAGTTTCCCCTAAAGTATATTTTCCGTGACACTATTTCACAACTAAGTTCGAAATGGATTTTAGCGTGGGTCCAATGCACTATAAACACCAAGAAGTTTTTTAAGGTTAAATTCTCGATCTGTTAGTATATCTCAGCTACAATTATTACTAATCTTATACTTGATACCTAATAAACAGCTAGTCTAGCTGTGATCTTACAAAATAGAGAGTACTCATCTCAAGGTAGGCTTCCTACTTATATGCTTTCAGCAGTTATCCATGCATGCGTGGCTACCCAGCATGTCCTGTTGGCACAAGAACTGGTACACCAGAGGCATGTTTTTTATGGTCCTCTCGTACTAACAAAAAATCCTTTCAATACTCTAACGCCTGGACCGGATATGGACCGAACTGTCTCACGACGTTCTGAACCCAGCTCATGTGCCGCTTTAATGGGCGAACAGCCCAACCCTTGAGACGTGCTTCCGCCACAGGATGCGACAAGCCGACATCGAGGTGCCAAACCTGCACGTCGATGTGAACTCTTGGTGCAGATCAGCCTGTTATCCCTAGCGTAACTTTTATCTGTTGAGCGATGACTCTTCCACTTGATATCATCGGATCACTAAGGCCAACTTTCGTTTCTGCTCGACTTATAGGTCTTGCAGTTAAGCTCTCTTATGCCTTTACACTCTACAGCTAATTTCCGTCTAGCCTGAGAGAACCTTTGCACACCTCAGTTACTTTTTATGAGGTAACTGCCCCAGTTAAACTGCCCACCTGAAACTGTCAAATGTCCTGATTCAAGGAACATTATTAGATTTCTAACTCTTTTAGAGTGGTATCTCACTAATGGCTCACTTATTCCCAAAAGAATAACTTCATTGCCTCCCACCTATTCTGCGCAAAAAAAGTTTAAAACCAATTCCAAGCTACAGTAAAGCTGCATAGGGTCTTTCTGTCCAAATCCAGGTAGACCGCATCTTCACAGTCAGTTCTATTTCACTGAGCCTCTCTCTGAGACAGCTCCCACATCATTACACCTTTCGTGCAGGCCAGAACTTACCTGGCAAGGAATTTCGCTACCTTAGGACGGTTATAGTTACCGCCGCCGTTCACCGGGGCTTGAGTCGCGAGCATTGAACCCACTTCCTTAACCTTCCGGCACTGGGCAGGTGTCAGCTTCTATATGTTGTCTTTCGACTTTGCAGAAACCTGTGTTTTTGGTAAACAGTTGCATGGGACTAGTCACTGCGACCCTTGTTAAAGGGCACTCCTTCTCCCGAAGTTACAGAGTCATTTTGCCGAGTTCCTTAGAGAGAGTTAGCTCACGCCCCTTAGCATTCTCTGCTTACCTACCTGTGTCAGTTTTAGGTACAGGTATCTTTACCCATATGTCACGAGAGCTTTTCTTGGAAGTATGGCATCAGCTACTTGTAATACCTTAGTATTTCGTATTCACTCCTTAGCTCAGAATATATTATTTTACATTCTTCAACACCTTAAAAGCTTAAACTGGAAACCAACATCCAGCTAGCCTAGCCTTCTCCGTCACTCTTGACTAAAGTAAAGACAGTACAGGAATATTAACCTGTTATCCATCGACTACACCGTTAGGTCTCGCCTTAGGTCCTGACTAACCCTCCACGGACGAGCCTTCTAGAGGAAACCTTAGGTTTTCGGGGTATTGGATTCTCACCAATATTTTCGTTACTCAAGTTGACATTCTCACTTCTGATTCGTCCATAAACCCTTTCGATTTTACTTCAACCTAATACAGAACGCTCCTCTACCGATATTTCATCTCACAGCATCGACAAACAACTTAGTCCCGTTCATTTTTGGCGCGAAGACACTTGACCAGTAAGCTATTACGCACTTTTTAAAGGGTGGCTGCTTCTAGGCAAACCTCCTGGTTGTCTATGTGTCAACACATCCTTTGCCACTTAGCTGTTATTTTGGGGTCTTATCTGGTGATCTGGGCTGTTTCCCTCTTGACAATGAAGCTTATCCCCCACTGTCTCACTACTCAACTGAATGCATGCTTAGTATTCAGAGTTTGCTACCATTTGGTACCTCGTTAGAAGCCCGCACAGATACAGTGCTTTACCCCTAAGCAGCTCATAGTTGAATGCTGTGCCTCAACACATTTCGAGGAGATCCAGCTATCTCTGAGTTCGATTGGAATTTCTCCCCTAATCACAGCTCATCCCCTGATTTTTCAACATCAGTGGGTTCGACCTTCCACTTAGGTTTAACCAAGCTTCATTCTGGCCATGATTAGATCACCCAGGTTCGGGTCTTTAAATAGGGACTTACGCTTCATTCAAGCTCGCTTTCACTTTGGATTCGATTTTATAATCTTAACCTGCCACTACCTAAAAGTCGCCAACACATTCTTCAACAGGCACATAGTCAATCTTTAAGTAAATCTCCTACTGCTTGTAAGCTTATAGTTTCATGATCTATTTCACTCCTCTCCCGAGGTTCTTTTCACCTTTCCTTCACAGTACTTGTTCACTATCGGTCACTTATGAGTATTTAGTCTTACGAGGTGGTCCTCGCAGATTCACACAGAATTTCACGTGCTCCATGCTACTTGGGATACAAATTATAACAAATAGTCTTGAAGATATAGGGCTATCACCTGCTAAAGCTCTGTTTTCCAACAAGATTATCCTTAGACCAAAATGCTACATGTTTCTGTCCCACAACACCGTATAAACGGTTTAGACTTATTCCGCTTCGCTCGCCGCTACTAAGGAAATCGCGTTTGCTTTTTATTCCTCCAGCTAACTAAGATGTTTCAATTCACTGGGTTTGCTCTTACTTGGTTATAAAATTCACCAAAGTAGTTTTAAAGGTTGCCCTATTCGGGGATCTTCAGGTCAAAGCTTTTTTGCAGCTCACTGAAGCATTTCGTCGCTTAATACGCCCTTCATCGCCAATAAGTGCCAAGGTATCCTCTATAAGCCCTTTTTATTTAACCTAACCTACAACAAATCTTCCGCCAAACACATCAAAAATTATGAAAGGTCTTAAACTTATCACTAATACAGATGTCTTTCCTATATTTTTGAGAAAACTATAGAAAATTTTTAAAATGTAAATTAGAATTATATTAAGTATTAATACTAAAAGTAATACTAATACTTTAAAACTTTGTACAATATATTAACTGTAGATTGCTTTGTACTCAGCAATGGCTTCTAAAAGTAAGCTTTCTGCTTCAGAGCTAAAAGCTTGTGTTGATTTAATGCTTTCAGGAATACTTGACTTATTAGTATTTACATAGTCACGAAGTCCAGATAGGAAAGGCTTAACATCCCCTAATTCAAGACTATCTAAATGCCCATTTACACCAGTGTAAATTGTTATTACTTGATCAGCAACTACAAGAGGTGAAGATTGTGCTTGCTTAAGTAATTCACGTAGACGCGAACCTCTTGCTAGCTGAGCCTGAGTAGCAGCATCTAAATCAGATGAGAACTGTGCAAAAGCTTCTAATTCAGCAAACTGAGCAAGCTCTAACTTAAGCTTACCTGCAACTTGCTTCATAGCCTTGATTTGTGCAGCAGAACCTACACGGGAAACTGAAATACCAACATTAATAGCTGGACGAATACCTGAATTAAAAATATCAGCTGATAGAAAGATTTGTCCATCTGTGATAGAAATTACATTAGTTGGAATATAAGCTGAAACATCACCTGCTTGAGTTTCAACCACTGGTAAAGCAGTCATACTACCTTCACCCATAGCATTACTTAGTTTAGCAGCACGCTCTAAAAGACGAGAATGTAAATAGAAAACATCACCTGGGTATGCTTCACGTCCTGGAGGTCGACGTAGTAATAATGACATCTGACGGTAAGCTTGTGCTTGCTTTGATAAGTCATCATAAATTACTAATGTATGACGTCCTGTATACATAAAGAATTCTGCTAAAGAAGCCCCTGTATATGGTGCAAGATACTGTAATGTAGCTGGAGCATCAGCATTCTCTGCAACAACAATTGTATATGCCATTGCACCACGCTCTTCTAACGTGTTAACAATCTGTGCTACCGAAGAAGCTTTTTGACCAATAGCTACATAAACACAAATAACATTTTCACCATTTTGATTCAGGATAGTATCAGTTGCAACAGCAGTCTTACCTGTTTGACGGTCACCAATAATAAGTTCACGCTGTCCACGACCAATAGGAATCATAGCATCAATAGCTACAAGCCCTGTCTGTAATGGCTCATAAACTGAACGACGTGCAATAATACCAGGTGCTGGTGATTCAATTAATCTAGTTTCAGTAGCTGCAATTTCACCTTTTCCATCAATAGGTTGTGCTAAAGCATTTACAATACGTCCTAGATAATTTTCACCTACAGCAATCTGTGCAATTTTACCTGTTGAACGAACAGATGAACCTTCTTGAATTTTAAAACCATCACCCATTAAAACAGCACCTACATTATCACTTTCTAAGTTCAATGCTATACCAAGTGTCCCTTCATCAAATTCAACAAGCTCTCCAGCCATAACCTTTTCTAAACCATAAATTCTTGCAATTCGAGATAAGTAGAAAATTTCTTCTTCTCGCAGAACCATACAAACACCTTTCAGCGTATACAGCTCCCCCTTTCTTAAAATTTAAACTAAGGTTCTAACCTTACTTAAGGATAAAATAAAAAAATCATATTGTGGGACTGTGATTCATGGTAACCCCACCACTTAATAGAACCACTTGTGTAAACTGACCAGTGGTATTTACGAATAATATAAACCAAATAACGGTACTTAACAATGCTCCGTCCTTTAGCTGGATATTTAAAACGGTATATCCTTACAAGATTTCGAAAAATTATATTAGAAATAGACTTACGCAAAACAATAAGCTGTTTTTTATTATTTGTTAAACAATTACATCCACTAAACCTATTCAATATTTTACTTAGATTGCACATTAAAGAATTTGGACTATAAAAATTTTGTGCTAAAAATTTAATATTAAGAATAAGCTGCTTTAATGCCAACTTAGATGAAGAGCTATAACACTGTTCAAATGCATTACAAGCCATAACTTCACTTTTTAAAGTATTAAAGTTTTGTAGACAAAAATATTCATTAAGATAGAAACATACCAATTTAGCTGAATGATAGTTACAAACAAAAATATAAAGTTTATCTCTATCTCGAAAAATTTTAAATTTAAAAGTTAAATGGGAAAATAAAAAATAATGTAAGTCTTTACAAATATAAGCAATTAACCATAAATTCATGCCACTAAAAGCATATGATACATCTACTACTACAAAATATGGAGGCTTATAACTATGTACAAACCTATACACATCATCAAACTCCAATACACTAGAAAAAGAGTCTTTAACCCATAAATCTACAATAAATAAAATAAGACTATGCATACACTTATCAATAAACGGTTTTACAGAAACCAACTCCAAATCATAAGAGAATTGTTCTAAAGTTAATGCACTTACAGAACTAAAACCACAATAACTACTGTCTAAAACAAACACAAAAATTGTATCTAAGACTCGATTGTATAATTCATTTGTTAAAGGGAAATCTTTCTGCAAAATCAACCACATGGAATTGTTCAACACAAGCTCTAAAGCTAAAATTCTACTATCTAAACTAACCAATAATTTGTTTGATAGATATTTTGCCAATCTAAGATTACCATTTAACAAAGCCATCTCAATTTGATACTGCTTTTTACCAACACGTAACTGGATTAATTCTAAATCAAAAACATTACATTCATTCATAAAAATTTATCCTTCCAAAAGATTTAAATTAAAGAATTAAGTCTTTTGAATTCTTTAGGGTACTTTAAAGTGTAAGCAATCCAATGTTTTTATTTTAAATTTATAAATCTTACACTATATAGAATCTTAAAAATGATTAAAAAATGTTAAAATTAAAGCTCTAGTAGGTTTCAACTTTCCTAAATAAAAATAAGCAATTAACAAGTAGTATCCTTGGTAACTTCTTTAAGGTAAAAATTGATTCATATTATTAACCTTTATTTTAGGTGCTTAAAAATCATTAGAAAAATCTTGGAAAATTTCATGCTTTGGAAACATAATGAAGTTCTCCACAAAATTTTAGTTTTCATTTTACTTAAAAAAATGATTACTTCTAAACTTTATTTTAAAAATAACAGCTAACATTTAAAAAATCATCTCGCACATACCATCTCCTACTTGAAGAACAGTACCAACATTTACAACCTTAACTTCTTGGTTATACTGTTCAATCTGCTGACGAATTATACTACTAATTTCATCTGGACGAATTTTTACCATGACCTTTAAATTTTATAGGAAAATTTAATAAACAAAACTAACAAAAGAAGAAATATAGCGTTAAAATTACTTAACAGCAAGACTACTTAATAAAGTAATATTTAATTGAACAATACGCTTTTGCAAAGCTGGGTTTAACTGCCCAGTTAATTTCTCAATAGCTTGCTCAAGAGCTAAACGACTAACTCGCTGACAAATATCACTAACAGCTTTTTCTTCTTCAAAACGAATTGTAGCTAAACGTACTTCATCTAAACGCTTAATGTCCTCTTCAACACGCTCAAGCAATTTCTTTGAACTCTGCTCAGCTGTAACAAGACCCTGAGCACGAATCTCTCCAGCTTTTAATTTAGCAGATTCAAACTGTGCTTTTGCTTGGTTTAACTTATCAGTAGCTTCTTGAAATTTATTGTCAGCATCTGCTAAACTTTTTAAGACAAGCTCTTTTCGACTCTTAAGTGCCCCACCTAAAATATCTGAACCAAAATAAACCAGTACGCCAATAACAACTGCTAAATTTAAAACATTTGTTTCTAATAAGTCTGTGTTAATACCAAAACCTTCTGACTCTGAAACCAAATTAAATACATTGATGTTACTAATTATCACAACTCAACTCCATTTATTTTACATTTTAAAAGACTCAATTATTAAGCTGTTTTAAACTTAAAACAGAATTAATAATAATTTTCCATTTTAGCTAACAAATGGATTTGCGAAAATGATAGCTAATGCTACAACTAAACCATAAATAGTTAAAGCTTCCATGAAAGCTAATGATAGTAGAAGAGTACCACGAATCTTACCTTCCTGAGCAGGTTGGCGAGCAATTCCCTCTACAGCAGCACCTGCTGCTGTACCTTGACCAATACCAGGACCAATAGCACCTAAACCAATAGCTAAACCAGCGCCAATAACAGAAGCAGCACAAATGATTGGATTCATAACCCTCTCCTATATTTAAAGTAAATTTTACATTGTTTAAAATGCGAAGCATCTGATCATTAAAATCAATTAATCAAGATCATATTTTATTTTCTTGTAATGAATAACACAGGATTATTATAGCATAAAATTTTAATATTTTTAATGACCTTCCATAGCTTCACCAATATACGCACCTGATAATGTTGCAAAAATTAAAGCTTGGATAGCACTAGTAAATAAACCTAAAAATATTAGAGGAATTGGTACTACAAGTGGAACAAGTGAACAAAGTACACCTACAACTAATTCATCAGCTAAAATATTACCAAAAAGTCGAAATGTAAGTGATAATGGCTTAGTAAAATCTTCTAAAACATTAATTGGTAATAAGATAGGGGTAGGCTGAACATATTTTGTAAAGAACTCTAAGCCACGCTTACCTAAACCGGCATAAAAATATGCCGCTGAAGTAAGAAGTGCTAATCCAGCTGTTGTATTGATATCATTTGTTGGAGCTCCTAATTCTCCATTAGGAAGCTCAATTATTTTCCAGGGAACTAGAGCACCTGACCAATTTGACACAAAAATAAATAGGAAAAGTGTTCCAATGTAAGGAACCCACTTAAGGTGTTCTTTTTCACCTATTTGTGTTTTTGCAATATCACGAATAAATTCAGTTAAAAGCTCTGCAAAACTTTGTCCACTATCAGGAATAGTTTTAAGTTCACGAGTTGTTAATGCTCCAACAATAAATATTATTGCCATAACAATCCAAGTATTTATTAGCACTTGACCATGAACTTCATATTCACCAAAAGACCAATAAAAGTGTTGACCTACTTCAACATTAGCTAGACTATAAATCCAGTTAAGACTAATCATACCCATGAGACACATTTTTTACATAAAATAAATAATCCTTCAATTCTCATAAAAGTTAAGATACCATTAAAAGCCACAAAAACCTTATTCTATTACCTAAACCAAATTAAGCTTTCCTCGTACAATAGCCTCACTCAATTCATTTAAAATAAGATCTACAGATCTTATAGAATCATCATTTGCAGGTATAAAAAATTCTGTTAATGTTGGATCACAATTTGTATCTAAAAGAGTAATTGTTCGAATACCCAATTTATTACACTCCTTCACAGCATTAATCTCCCTTATTTGACCAACAATTATAACTATGTCAGGAATTTTCTTCATTTCCTGAATACCACCAAAGTATTTTTTAAGCTTTAGCTGTCTTTTAATTAAAAGAGAAGCTTCTTTTTTTGTTAAAGAATCAAAAACACCACTTGCTTCTTGCTTATCCAAAAGCTTTAAGTTCTCAATACAAGTCTGCATAGTAGACCAATTAGTCAACATTCCACCTAACCAACGTTGATTTACATAGTATGCATTTGCCTTATTTGCATAAACCTCAATGATATTAGCAAATTGCTTTTTAGTTCCTACAAATAATATTGACTTATTATCTTTTCCAGCTTGCACCAAATAATTTACTGATTGCTGTAAACAAAGTAATGTTTGTAAAACATCAATAATATGAATACCATTCCTCTCACCATAAATATAAGGGGACATTTGCTAAGATTGGTTTAGCTCAAACCCTCTAAAAAATCTAGAAATGAAGCTAAATAAATTCATCTAGCTTAAATTTCCAAAATTAAAATCTCAATTATATCTTTAAACAAAAATTTTCTTGAAGCAAAACAAATTTAAGCATAATATTTTACTCCAAATTATAGTCTATTTTATGAAAATAGAAAGTTTATATAAGTTTTATGCATAAAATTTCACAAAAATCTAATTTGGGTTCCAGCGTCTAACTTGATGACCTAAATGAACTCCTGAATCTAACATTTGCTCTAAAGTTACCATAAAATTTTACTCAAAAATAAAGATTAAACATCTAGTTAAAAACTTTAAACCCTGTATACTCTTCAATTCTAAAACATTCAAAGCTATTTTAAAGTACCAAAACACCACCCTAAAAATACTTGACAGGGTAAATCATTACTTTTGTTAAGTACCAAAACACCACCCTAAAAATACTTGACAAGGTAAATCATTACTTTTGTTAAATAACCTTGATTTGAAAGGATTATGATGACTCTAGAGTATATTTCTATACACCTAAAGGCGACACCCAGATTTGAACTGGGGAATAAAGGTTTTGCAAACCTCTGCCTTACCACTTGGCTATGTCGCCACCTAAAATGGAGATAAGCGGACTCGAACCGCTGACATCTGCCTTGCAAAGGCAGCGCTCTACCAGCTGAGCTATACCCCCAAAATAAAATAAAATAAAATAGTTTCCAAATTTTTAAATTAGGAGGTGATCCAGCCACACCTTCCAGTACGGCTACCTTGTTACGACTTCACTCCAGTTACTAGCCCTGCCTTAGGTATCCCCATCCAAAAAGGTTAAGGTAATAATTTTGGGCGTTTCCAGCTTCCATAGTGTGACGGGCGGTGTGAACAAGATCTGGGAACGGATTCACCGCTGTATTCTGACCAGCGATTACTAGCAATTCCAACTTCATGCAGGCGAGTTTCAGCCTACAATCTGAACTAAGACAAGGTTTTTGAGGTTAGCTGACTTTTGCAAGATTGCAACTCTTTGTCCTTATCATTGTATCACGTGTGTAGCCCAGGATGTAAGGGGCATGCTGATTTGACGTCATCCTCTCCTTCCTCACAGCTTATCACTGGCAGTCTCTTTAGAAAAGCAACTAAAGACAAGGGTTGCGCTCGTTTACCGACTTAACTGCACATCTTACGACACGAGCTGACGACAACCATGCACCACCTGTAAAGAGGTTCCCTTACGGGCACATTCTATCTCTAAAACTTCCTCTTTATGCAAATCCTGGTAAGGTTCATCGGGTTGCATCGAATTAAACCACATGATCCACTGCTTGTGCAGATCCCCGTCAATCTATTTGAGTTTCACACTTGCGTGCGTACTCCCCAGGTGGGATACTTAACGCGTTAGCTACAATAGTGAGATAACCCACCACTTAGTATCCATCGTTTACAGCTAAGACTACCGGGGTATCTAATCCCGTTCGCTCCCTTAGCTTTCACCTCTCAGTGTCAGTGAAATTGGTCCAGTAAATTGCTTTCGCCATTGGTATTCTTCCTAATATCTACGCATTTCACCGCTACACTAAGAATTCCATTTACCTCTCCCACACTCTAGCCGCATAGTTTTCAATGCCATACCAAAGTTACGCTCTAATATTTAACATTGAACTTTTACAGCAACCTACAGGTGCTTTACACCCAATAAATCCGGATAATGCTTCTACCCCCTGTATTACCGCGGCTGCTGGCACAGAGTTAGCCGGTAGTTATTCCTCAAGTACCTTCAAAATTATTCCTTGAGAAAAGAAATTTACAACCCAAAGGCCTTCATATTTCACGCGGTATTGCTTTGTCAAGCTTTCGCTCATTGCAAAAAATTCCCCACTGCTGCCATCCGTAGATGTCTAGGCCGTGTCTCAGTCCTAGTGTGGCTGATCATCCTCTCAAACCAGCTACTGATAATAGCCTTGGTAAGCTTTTACCTCACCAACAAGCTAATCAGGTGCAAGCTCATCCCTTGACGAAAACTCTTTAACTTTTCAGCTTATCTGGTATTAACCCACGTTTCCATGGGGTATCCCTGATCAAGGGGTAGATTCTTACATGTTACTCACCCATTCGCCACTAACCGAAGTTCGTTCGACATGCATGTGTTAGGCATACCGCAAGCATTCATCCTGAGCCATAGTCAAACTCTCCATGTTGTATTTTGATTCACTAGAGCAGATTTTACAAAGCCGTCTA
>Ga0209771_1002478_pt1 | contig 11102 bp, 22 predicted proteins | sample SaaInl59LU_5_DNA_FD_184639 | JGI IMG/M metagenome (GOLD analysis project Ga0209771, IMG submission 184639) | Marine microbial communities from expanding oxygen minimum zones in the Saanich Inlet - ESP_59LU_5_DNA (SPAdes) (version 2) | ecosystem: Environmental > Aquatic > Marine > Intertidal zone...
CAATGTACTTAACAACATTGCCTCTGTTGAAGTTTAGTTTGTAGTGCTGACAGAAGTCTATTACATCATAATCTCCTGTGGCCTCGTAATGGATTGCGTTTCCTCTCATATGTGGTGCGTTTTAATCTATCTTTAAAAATTCAGCGTTAGCGTATTCTTGGAACCATTCCTTATTGTCTTGGTACTTATCTATGATTGCATCAATCATTACAAGCTCATCTATGGATGAGCCTTTAATCTTATCCATCAATGATTCTATCTTGTTTAAGATGTTAGTAACCATTTGCGGATCTGTGTCGTAAAGATTGTTGAACTCTTCTCGCACAGTATCTTCAAGCATTATGTTTAGCTTGTTTACTTGCTGCTTTACATTCTGTCTATATTGCTTAGTCAGTCTGAGGCCCTCATTAGCCTCTAACAACAACTGAGAAAGCAATACACTCTTCATATAATCTAATTGCATTTTACTCATAATAATTTAATTCCGTCTGTTATTTTTAAATATGTTACTTCTTTAGGTATTCTATTTCTATTTGCAAATTGAGTAGTGGCTGGGTTTAAGTAATTAGTTTCCCAATCCTTCTTTATAAATGTCAAATTAAATAACCATATTCCTTCTGGAGTTGAGTTGATGTAGATAGGTATGTCTTTATGCTTAAAAACTTCATTCATCATAGCATCATACTTTTTCTTCTCCAGTAGCAATGTATCGTAGTGTTTCCTACGGCACTTGAGTTCTATTCTGTGTTTCCTTTCAGGAGAATAACAATCCCATCTACTCATTGGATTCTTACTCTTCAGAAGGTCTGGGTAGAAATTACTACCCAGCCATTCAAACAAATCTTTTTCTTTCCAACTATTTGTTATACTCATCAATAAGTTGTTTCAATGCATTATAAGTACTTCTAAAACAAGAGCCACAAGATGTAGGCTGTTTCTTATCATTGAACACTCTATTGTAAATCTTTAACATCTTTAACTGAACAGTCTGACTAACTACATTTGTAGGTCTTTTCATCTGCTCTACCAAATAGTTATACTCCTCTTCAGTAAGACACTCAATCTTCTTATAAGGAAATATTTTATTGAGGGTGGACTTTCTGTCATCACATCCGCAATCTTCTCCTGCTAAGAATTTAACAGCTGCTTTGATTCCAGTAGCTGTAGTAATCTTTTCAATGGTGTCACCAAGCCCAGTAGATTCAGAAGCTGTAGCTTCTTCTCTGTAGGCAACCCATTCTTTGTACTCCTTAGTACGTTTATCCAATGCTTCGTAGTAGGTTTGGTCTTTCATTACTTCTTTGATTTGATTAAGTGAAAATCACCATTTAAGTAGTCTTGGTAATCTTCTATGAATTTGTTGTTTAATATATTCTTGTAATTCTTAATAGAATTGTATATACTCATAAGAGTTATGCCAGAGCCATTTGCAATGTCTCTAAGCGATAGGTCTGTCTTAAAGTATAGCGAAGACAATATAATGTCGTAGCGTTCCCAACCCATAATCTCAGAAGACATAGAGTCTACTAAATTGTGGAATGCCTCTTGCTCATCAAACTGACTGCTATCAAACTCAACATCATCTTGAATGTCATCTGTTTCCACATATTCAAAGAACTTATATTTGTTTCTTGCTTTCACATAATCAACAAACATATTTTTTAATGTAACATAGATAAAGAATCTATTGACCTCATCATCATTGTACATAATCTTTTTCTCATCAGTAACAAGCCTATGTATCCTAAGATACATACTCTGTACTATATCTTCTGCAATGTGCTTATCACATCCCATATTGACAACCATCTTAATCCATAAGGTGTGGTTCTCTGCAAGCTTTTCTAATATCAATATCTAAGTGTTAGGGTTATTTTATCAGTTTCCCCATAGTACTTTTCTAAGTTATTTATACAAACAATATTCTGATCTTGCTCATAGACCACTCCCTCCAAGGCATCTAAGAATGCCTTGTTGAGATTATCTTGTAAATCAGGTTTGGTTGGTTTATAAATCTTGCCTTGTTGTTTTTTCTTTTTGCTGAATGCTTTTGGATATGCATACTGATAATGTAGCTGGTCTATAAAAATCAAAGTGCCAGCAGGGATTATTTCAAACCCCTCTGGCAATTGATCACTAACCAACTTAATTACATATGACTGATAATCCATTATCTTTTTTGGTTTGTAAGACCTACCACTACGAGTGAATCTTACAGATTGATGAGGTTGCGCCCTCAAGTTGAATGTCAATTCTAATTTATTCAAACTTCTTTGTGTCAAATTTATCCAAGTCTGTGTCTATCACAGATGGCAATCCATAGTCATCTATCTTATATGAGAAGCTATTAAAAGGAAAGTTTCTGCTTTCCTTACATACCACCTCTATGTATCCTTCATCAAAGTTAGGCATTAACTGAATGGCAGTCTCAGCCTTTTTATATAAGGCAGAACCAAGATGTCCTGTCGCCTTATTTGTTCCGTGATTAGAATGTATCACAGTAAGTATAGTACAATTGTATTCTAATGTCCAAGACATAAGCTTCTGTATTATCTTATTTGATTCGTCTATATTATTCACATCACTTACTAAATCTGCTATACCATCTATAATAACTAACCCAGGGTTATTTACTCTTCTGCTCAAGCAGTAATCTATAAAATCTACTCTCTTATCATAATCAAGCTGTCTAAGACCATAAGTATAATAACACTCATTATCTAAGCCAGTCATCCGTAAGGTACGCTTAAACACGCGGCTTGCGTGGAAACGACCTTGCTCAGTATCAAAGTGCAATAAGCACTTATCATCTCTATATCCTTTTATACCTTTAGTGTATCCATCAGATCTACCTCCAAGGAAAGCCGCACTAAGCAAGCTTACAAAAAAGGTCTTGGTGGATTTTGGTGGTGCCTGTACAAAAATTAGGTTTCCAAAAGTTCCTATAGGAGTTGGATATGTAACTCCTCCCATTGTATGTTCTCCAAAGCTTAAGGACACAGGAGGATGTCCAATCTCTTCATTAGGGTCTATAAAGAGTTCACTCTCTATACGTTCCATTTGCATCATCAAGACTTCCCTCTGGTCTGATTCCGCTATTTGTTCCTTTGTCATATTGTTGAAATATTTAAAAGGAGAGATGGGGCCTAAGCCCCATCAAATCCTTTATTTACTAAAATGGTAAATCAGCAGCAGCTGAAACCTCTACCTTCTGAGTTGCCTGCCCTTTAGGTGTTGGCTTGAATGTATCTACTGTAAAGTACATACCATTCTTTCCAGATAGCATATTAAGCTTTAACTGCTTATTGCCTTGGTATTCTGAATAGTGTTCCTTTTGTTTTGATACGAAATCAAAGAATTCCTTTAGGTTTACAATAACTTCACCTTTAACAAATTCTGGTGCAGTTTCTCTTGGGTTGAAGAATCTTAATCCTTCTGCATAGATAGTCTCTTTTGTTGTACTCATTGTGTTAATTATTAACGTTAATATTAATTTTTACCAGCGTGGTGCTGGGTTACCTTGTGTAGCAGTAGCTGCTTTAGCTACTGTTCCTTTTCCGTGTGTATTAGTTGAATCTGCATCTTTAGTGTCATCTATAAGTAGAAGACCATTAAGTGCATACTTTCTTGCATAAGAAGAAGAACTACCAAAGCTTTGTGCTATGTCCATTCCTTTTCTTGTTGGGTCAATACCTGCTTGAGCTTTAGCTTCCACAGAGTTGCCTTCTGCGTGTAAGATTGCTCTTGCTTCTACAAAGATAAGATGTCCAACTTCTTTAATCTCATCTGTGATTGTTAAGCCTAATTGATACTTCTGTAGCAATGGCTTTAGTGCTTCCAAGATGTCTTCTTGGTTTCTGTACTTGTACTTCCCAAATGAGTTGTACTGATTCTTCGGTGCTTTTAATTCAGTTTGAATTGCAATTACCCTTTCTTGAAATGTTAATGTTTCTGACATAAATAAAATGTTTAATTATACAAATTTAGTTAATATATATTGATAAATAAAATTATTTAACAATTATTTTCTTTTTCTCCTCCTCAGTAGTCTTATGCAACAGCTTGTAGTAGTCTATTTTAAACTGTCTTAGCATCATCTGAGTCTCCTGAAGTTCCATCTCTAAGCCATTGACGTAGAACTGTACTTCATTTAGCTTCTTGTAATATGCGTTAAGACCCTTCTTATCATAAGCACTTGCTGTGTATAACAGATCAAGTGCCTCTGCAAGAGCCATCCAATTGTCTATATATCTAACCTTGTTGAAAGACATCTGACTGAACTACTTGCTTGTATTCATCTGGACAATCCTTATCACATAATTCAAATATAAATGTGGTAAGCTTCTCGTTCTCTAATTTAAGCCTATTAACTTCATCTAATAAAGCTGCGATTCTGGCTTCTTTGTAACTTAATAAATTGTGACTCATATTTTTAATGTTGGATAAGCATTACTATACCTTATTTCGTCTTGAGTTGAACCATAACGGCTATCGCCTCTTGTTTCTGTTCTCATTCCTGTAATGGGATTCAATCCCAAATCCCACCACGGTTCTGCTAATTTTTGCATTTGCTTAATGATTTTTTATATTTATCTTCTAAGTATTTTCTTGTCTCACCTTCGCTTCCATAACAAGTTATGTAGTTATACTTGGCCATATGCTTTATAGCCTTTAAGTTAAGCCCTCCATATTGATAAGATATCTTCTTTAATGATCTTGATATCCTATTATTATATGGACTTGCTGAATTTTCATAATCCTTCATAATATCAATAGCATTATAAACATTCTCAGCTATATCAATATTAACTTTAAACGATTGCGACTTTAATGATTTAAGCACCGAAAAAGCAGAACCATCCATTAATATCTCTAAGGATTTAATTATTGAGAATTTACCTTTTGATTGCTTGAACCATTTACCAGCATACTCAAGAGCTATCTTACAATCAATGTCTCCTTTAGTAGACAAGCTTCTGCAATAATCTTCAGCACTCCATTTCTTACTTTCTTGTAATTTAGCTATGTGTCCCTTATCTGCATAAGAAGATACTATATAAGGTATAACAAGATTGTTTCTTCTTAAAGCTACAAACCTATGTTGTCCTTCAATTATCTCATAATCTTTATTTACAACTATAGGAACCTGTATTCCTATTTCTAAGATAGATTTCTCTATCTTGTCAACATTCAAGTCGTTAATGTCTCTGTTTGATTCAACAAAGTTGAACCTGTCGTAATTCTTAGTTTCACCTAAGTGCCATTTTGTTTCCATTTTGTTATTGTTATTTGATTAATACCTTACAAACATATATAATTATAAAACACCAGTCAAGTCTTTAACAAAACTTTAACATTTATAAAACAGAAAGCCCCTCCGTAAAGAGGGGCTATCATCAACAATAACAAAGGAAAAGGGAAATCAAGTCCACAAGGCAAACTGTGGGGGTTTAAGGTCATCTGTATCAAAGTAAACTGTCTCTCTGTTTACCGCTATTCTTTCTACTCCAAATAAGATAAGCTCTTTTATTAAGGCCATTCTTTTCTTTGGGCCAACTACTCTAATCCTTATAGCCTTTCCAACTCTGTGGCTATCCTTAGTAGGAAATAGATTCTTGTCAGCATAAGTCTTGGAAACGTACCCAAGTTCTATATTTAAGTTTCTCTTAGTTCTATGCACTATCTGATCTAATATCAGAACTGGCTCCCTCTCCATAAAATGATATCCGCTGTTAGGTTCTCCAGGGCTATCAAATAAATCCCAAGTTAGATAGTTTAATCCTTCTCGGTTTCTTCTCTCTTCTAAGCTTAACTCTTTAGTATCCATCTTGGTGTTGCAATAGCAACTTACCCGTGGCTTCATCTAAATCCTTAATCGCTCTGTAAATTGCTCTGCTGTTTTTTTTTACTTGTTGTTTGTCAGAATTAGTTGAATCTGAACCAAGGTTGGTATACATAGTAGCATCAGCTTCTAATAACATATCTATCCTTTCTCTAATAGACTTGTTAAAGTCTTCTGCTATTCGTAATATTTCTTCCTTGTTAATCATACTCAAATATACAAAGTATACATATATAGTATTAAGTATATATACTTATAGTTATAAACATTGTTAATAAATATTTATTGAATAAAAGTTGATTATATCAGAAAAAACCTGTAACTTCGCCTTAATTCTAACGTGTCAGACAGTTGCTGACGAGCCTAAAGCGAGGCAGCTCAGTATAAAGAACCAACTGTAAAGGGGATAACTATATCAATCTTTGTTCTGCTTTACAGCAGAGCCAAAATAGTATCCGAAGATGCTAAGTGCAACACCTTCTACTATACCGATCATATGTATAAAGATTTCTTTGTTCCCTTCTGGAACATTTGTAGTAACCACAGTATATACTAAGAATGCAAAGGCAAGTAAGCCTACAATGCCTGTGGCATTGAACATCCAATCAGTTCCATACTTTCTTAAGTTTACTTCTCTGGTTCTTGCTGAATCTCTATCCATTACCTCAAGCTCATACAGCTCTACAAGCTGTTTATGAGCTTCTGATTTGTCTTCAGCAGACATATTACCATCTTTGTCTATTAAGTTCTTTATAATGCCTAATACACCTTTATCTGGCAATACATCACCTATAGTTTCAACAATGCTTGGTGCAGTTCCCAAAAGGAACTTTCCAAGCTTAGTGTCTTTGAATGGTTTTTTATCTATCATTTAGGGTACTGTGTTTAAGAGGCTACTGTGTTTAAGAGCTAATAAGTCCAGATTACATTCTCTGGTTTGCCTGGGTCATTGTCAACGTGAATAAAGGTATCTGCAATACCTATTCTGTTGAAGCCTACTTTCATTAATGCTTTAAGTATTTTATATCTATTAGAGCTATTGGTGCAAGCAATGTCTGCCGCAAAGCCTAAAAGGTGGCTGGAGTTTGAAACTCCGCCAGCCTTTTTATTGTGAGCTTCTGATCTTACTCCACTTGTAATTCTAAATGGTGTATCAGCAATAGAGCGTGCTTGGTCAAGTCTACTTAAAAACTCCTTATCCATAGCTTCGCCACTTCCCACCAAATCAGGACTATCAAACTCAGAAAGTTTAAAATATTTCATAGTATCTTACCAATTAACATACTTGTTAGAATCATTATAAGCATCCAAAATAAACCAAACTGAAACATATCCCAAGTAGTTCCGTTTTTCTTTTGGTGTAGCCATACTTTTAATTCTATAAACTTAAATAGTATTTTATCTGTTAGCTTTTTCATTTATTAACTCGTTTAGTCGTTTAATGTCTTTTCTTACTCTCTCTCTTTCTAACTTGTAGTCTAATAACTCATCCTCAAGTACTCTAATGTCAGGAAATACATAATTGTTTTGATTGTATCTTATTCCTTGTATCTCGTTCTCTGTGTCTGTTATTCTACCCTCTAAATGTGTGTACAGTAATACTGCACTACCTACTAAAATAACTATCTGTATCAGCCATTTTATGTTAATAGATATACCGCTCTCATCATTTAGCTTAGGTAGACTTTCTCCCATTAATTTTATTCTTTAAGAAATAGAATAATTCCTTTCCTAATAGTCCAAAGAAACCACCGACAAGACCAATCATAGCGGCTTGTGCTACTCCCATTAATGATATTGTTGATAGGGTTGTAAACATAAACCCGCTTATAAATGATATTTTATTGTCCATAGTTAAATGGGGGCTTTTACACCCCCTTTTTTTTTAGTTATAATGGAGGGCAAGCAGGAAAAGTTTGAGTTCCTGCGGGGGTAGTTACATAAAAAGTAGCTTCAGCAGTATATGATTGGCAAGAAGAACCATATGTACCATACTGCTGAGTAAAACAACCTGGAGTATCCAAATCAACCACTCTTCTATTGCTAATAACAAAATAATGCCCCCCTAACAAACCACCTTCTCTTGTGAATGTTGCTTTAACAAGTTTGCCTTCAGGGACTGCAACACAAGGAGCATATTGTTGAATACCGTCATAACCTGAACCATATCTTACATTATGAAATTCATCCCAAGATGAGCCATTCCATTCAGATAAAACAAGCCTTAATCCTGCTCCATAAGTCTTATTAGCATCGTTAGTAAATAGTTCAAACCTATAGTTTAATAGTCCTCCTCCTCCTGCACTTGTATTTATTAACCTATTTCCAAAAGCCATAATTTATATTTTAAAGGTTAATGTCAAACAATACAACTGCTTTCTTAGTTGTTAAAGCGTTTATTTCTGCTTCTATTGTATCACTTTTTGTTCTTAATGCTGCTCTGTCATCTTTGATAGATTGTGGTGTAGCTTGTCCGCTATCTGCTTCTCTAATGATATACCAATCTGTTTGTGATAATTCTCCACCTATCATAGATTTTAATTCAGATACTTTATTAGATTTTAATTCAGCTAAAGTTTCTTTAATTGGCTTGTCTATTACATCGTATGTATAAACATCTTTATCTAAATGCAAGTTAGATAGTTCCTCTATTCTTGCATCGTAATTAGGCTCTACTACATCTTTAAATCCAAATGCAGCACCATCTCCAATGTTTAAGTGCAATCCATTCTCATCACTCCAACTTTTAGGAACTCTACCAAATGTTTTAATTTCTCCGTTTACTAATATTGCTTTCATAATTATACTGCTTCTTGTGAAATTGTTATCCAATAATCTGCTACACCTACTACCAATACTTGAATTAAGTTTGATACTGTTCCATCGTACTCCCCTGTTGCAATTTTACTGCCTGTTGGAAAAGTCAATGTAAAGTCTCCTGTTACTACCAAGTCCTTAACCATACCTATCTCTGTGTTAGAAAAAGTAAGTGTAGTGTTTGCACTTAATGTCTTAGTAAATACTTGTGCAGTACTGAAATCTACATCTGTTGCTAATGCGGCAATTGTAGTAAACTCATCGCCTAATAATCCGTATTTTATTTTTGTTAATGCCATTGTTTATGTTTTATTGTCTATAGTTTTAATGGGTTACCCCCTTTTATTTAAAATTGATTAGCAAATGCCATATAGATATAAGTTCCACCGCTTATGTTTGAACCGCTTTCAGCGAATGTCCAATAAAACCCATTAGCAGTAAGATTAATTTCTCTTTGGTTATATGAAACTTCTGCTGCTGAAGTATTTGCTTGAACGTAATTATCAAATGTATCTCCACCGCCTCTAACGCTATCAAACATCTGCCAAGCATCTCCTGAAATATCAGTTCTTTTTACCATTACAAACATTGGTTTAAATCCTGTATTTATAACATTACCGCTTCCTGTTGAACCACCTGTATAACTACCAAACTTGCTGAATCCTGCAACCGAATGAAACGAATATGCTAAATAACTTGAAGCTGGGTCTGAATTATACTCATTAGCATTATACCAATTTATAATAGAATCATTAGCTGAAAAATAAGCACTATAATTTATTGCAGCAGCAGTAGTATTCAAACCTTCAAAAGAGTGCCATACATTATTTATTTTAGCAAATACAAACCAATTTTGAGCAGCAGTATATCTTTTAAATATAATAAACTCTGGTTCTGAATTAAGCCCGTGACCTGTTGTTCCTCCCCCAGTTTTACCACTATAAGTTGAAATACTAAACCCAGCAGCAGGATTTGCACTAACAACAGAAGGAATACTACCGTTACTGTTTATAGCAGGTATTTCTGCTCCTTTCCAATTCCAAGCAACGTAGTTGTCTCCACTTTTATTTAATTGTGATGTACCATTTACAGTAAAACCATTAGAATCAAAAGACGTTATTTGACCGTAACTTAAAGAAAGTTCAGAAGAGTTATTTTCCTCCCAAGTACCATCAGAGGCAAGTTTAGAATTTATACCTCTTACGGAATCTTGTAATATGTGATGGTAAGCAGTAGTCCTATCCTTAATCCAAACTAAATCAGGCTGAAATCCAACACCATTATTTAACCAAGTAACACTTGTAGCAGTACCGTTGTAAGTACCACAAGTATCGTTAGCGTTACCATTTAATTCATATAAAGCTATTCCACCTGCACCACTTGGGAAATTACATACTGAAGAATCAGCATCTGTTTCCTCATATAACTCTGTAACTTGTGCAGCAGTTAGTGCTGTGTTAAATATTCTTGCTTGGTCTATTGAGCCATCAAGAGTATATTGAACTGTTGCACCTGATTGGTAATATCCTAATGCAGTATGCCCATTTGTAAAAGCATTACAATTACTTGTATCTGAAGATGAAGCTACATTAACACCGTTTAAATAAACATTTTTACCACTTGTAGAAGATAAAGTTGCTACTACATTATACCATTGCCCTGTTGTTACAACTCCTGCTACTGAATTAACTTGAACATTTTGGTTATAAGTTCTTACACTTCCATCTGAAGCTATAAAAATATAATAATACCAAACATCTTGTAAAGTTGCAATTGAGTAAAAAGTACTCGGCATTGTATCTAAATAAAACCAGGTAGATATACTAAAGTCATTTGAGCCTGTTGCTACTGATAAAGAACTTGGTAATTGTATTTTGCTACTACTCCCATTAAAACTTCCACCGCCTTCAAATACACCACCAATATTTTGCGTTCCACCATTCCCTGTATAAGTAACAGTATTAAAACTATCTTCTAAAGAAGGCTCTACTGCGGTAGGGTCAGCAGCAAATGCCATATAGATGTATGTTTCTCCATTTGAATTTCTGTTACTATTGTTATCGTTTAGCTGAAAACCATTTGAAAGAAAATTAACCCCTCCGCCTGTAGCTTGCGCCTCTGAACCACTTGAATCAGCTAATAAAACAGCAGTGTTTGGGTTTATGTTATCTCTTTTGTTATCAAAAATACCCCACTCTGAATTTATGCTTGAACCCTTAAACATCACAAAAGCAGGTTCAAATCCTGTTATAACAGTTGGCCCACTTGAGGAACCATTACCAACATACGAACCAAAGTTAGAGAAACCTTCTACTTCTGCGAAACAGTAGGCTACATTAGTGTCATTTTGGTCTATTGATTGGTCTAAAGTAACGCCAATAACATTATTAGTCATTCCCGCTCCCCATACCGCTGAACCCGCCGTAGCAGCTGCTCCAGTAGT
>Ga0209771_1002480_pt1 | contig 11092 bp, 2 predicted proteins | sample SaaInl59LU_5_DNA_FD_184639 | JGI IMG/M metagenome (GOLD analysis project Ga0209771, IMG submission 184639) | Marine microbial communities from expanding oxygen minimum zones in the Saanich Inlet - ESP_59LU_5_DNA (SPAdes) (version 2) | ecosystem: Environmental > Aquatic > Marine > Intertidal zone ...
TCATCACAAATACAAATTGATTCAGTAAGTGGATTCACTGCTCACTCATCTTCAGTAGATTCTCGTTTAGATTCGTTGGAAGGTGATTCTCATACTCATTCAAACAAAACACAACTTGATGTAATCAATCAAGATTTATCAAATACTTCAAACGTAACTTTTAACGATATCACTGCAAGTGGTAATGTTATTGTTAGTGGAGATTTAACTGTATTAGGTACTGCAACTGAAATTCAAACAAGTGAATTGGTAATTAAAGATAAATTGATTACAATTGCAAGTGGTTCTACTAACTCTGCAGAAGCAGATGGTAGTGGTATTGAAATAGATGGTGCTGGAAAATCTATTATATGGGATGATGCAACACAATCATTTATTTTAAATGCAAAAGTATCTTCATCTGTTGGTTTTAAAGGTGATGGTTCGGAGTTAGAAAATGTAACTGCATCTGATGTTGAATATGCTAACGTACTAAACAAACCAACTTTATTTAGTGGTTCATCTCAGGTAGATTATCCTTCAATTTCTAATATCCCAAGTGGAATTGTTAGTGGTTCATCACAAGTAAATGCAGATACTATTACTAACTTTGATTCTAATGTAAAAGAAAAACTAAATTCTGATTCAGTTGTAAGTGGTTCAAATGGAGACCAATTAACCGCATCATTAGATTCAAGATATTTAGAAATAAATGGTGATAATGTATTTAGTGGTTCATCACAAGTAAATGCAGACACAATCGTAAACTTCGATTCTAATGTAAAAGATAAAATGAATCTTGATAATGTAATATCAGGTTCAGTTCAAATAACTAATGGAAGTGGTATCCTTTCATCTTCTAATGAAAACTTCACTACCTTCTCATCTTCAGTAGATACTCGTTTGGGTGATATAGAAACCACCTTCTCATCTTCAGTAGATTCTCGTTTAGATTTTATAGAAGGAGATTTCTCACAATCAGTAGATTCTCGTTTGGATTTACAAGAAGCATTTTCAGAATCACTTGATAATAAATTCTTAAACACAAATGGTGATAACGTAGTATCTGGTTCATCTCAAGTAGATGTAACACAAACTACTAACATTGAAACCATTGCAACTACTGGTTCTAATGTGTTTATTGGAAATCAAACGATAACGGGTTCTTTAAGTATTAGTGGTTCGGATATTGAAATAGAATCACCAATTACTTCTTCAAATACAATTGAAGCTTCATTCTTTATAGGTGATGGTTCTCAGTTGGAAAATGTTGTTGCAACTGAAATAACATACGAAAACATTACTGGTTTACCAAACGGTTTAGTTTCTCAATCTTCACAAATTGATGTAACGCAAACACAAAACTATGGTTCAATCAGACAATATGATAATACTGATAACACAACGCATTTAAACTCATTAAATGTAGTAAGTGGTTCAACTTATTCATCTCCATCACAAGGTACTCTTAGAGCAACTATAAATGGTGCTAACTCTGATGTAGATTTAGGTTTACAATCTACTGATACTCCAACATTCAATAGTTTAACTGCTTCTAATTTACCTGAACATAGTACCGATATTTATGATGCAGTATTTAAAGGAACTTCCGGTGAATTTGGATATAGAACCCTCGCATCTGCTGCATTCTATCACGTATCTGCTTCTATTTCAGATGGTAATCCAGAAGTTCTTGGTAATGCCGGAGCTGTTAAAGATTACATTGATGAACAATTATTAATTATTGGTGCAGGTGATATTACTAAAGTAACTGCTGGTGATGGTATTAGTGGTGGTGCTGATAGTGGTGATGCTATTATAAATTTAGATACTGGTTCTCAACACTTTATTGATGGTGTAACTGGTATTGCACCAACTTTACCAAGTGGATTAATTAGTGGTTCAGACCAAGTAACTCAATCACTTGATACACGATATGTTAATATATCTGGAGATACCGTAAGTGGTAATTTAGTTATTGGTGGTGATTTAACTGTAAATGGTACAACTACTACTATTAATACCACAAATCTTAATGTAGAAGATAATATCATAGAACTTAACTATGGTGGTTCTGCAACTGAAGGTGGTATATATGTAAAAGATTCTACTGGTGTATATACTGATAGTGGTTCTTTATTATGGAATGGAAGTACCGACCAATGGATTGCTGGTAAGAAAGGATTTGAATCTAAAATATTACTTGCTGGTGGTGATGGTGTTTTATCTGGTTCATTATCTGTTCAAGTTAAACCTGTATTAGATAGTGAAAATGTACATAGTGGTTCTTATTTAGGAACTTCCACCACATCAAACTTAACTGAAGGAACTAATTTATATTGGACACAAGATAGATTTATAACTGCATCAAATAATGAAGGATTTGTAAGTAGTTCGGTTCAAGTATTGGGAGGAAGTAGTATTCTTTCATCATCTAATGAAAACTTTACAGACTTCTCAAGTTCAGTTGATTCTCGTTTTGGTGCACTATCAACTGATTATAATGATTTACAAAATGTTCCAAGTGGAATTGTATCATCATCTACTCAAATTAGTGGATATAACACTTTCCTTGAAATAAATGGAGATAATGTTATTAGTGGGTCATCTCAAGTACAGATTGATTCTGTAACTGGGTTTACTACCTTCTCATCTTCAGTAGATAATAGAATTGACTTACTTGAAGAATTTTCATCTTCTTTAGATGCAGGATTTGTAACTGAAACAGAATTAAACACTGCAACTCAATCATTACAAGATTCTATTGATTTAAAATTAAATATTACAACCTATACACCATTCTCGTCTTCAGTTGATTCTCGTTTAGATTCTTTAGAAGGTATAACTTCTGAGAATCCATTAACCTTTACTGATACAACAACTATTGATTTCACACGAGTTGGTGATGTTATTACTGCAAATGTAATTGGTGGAGTTGTATCTGGCTCATCTCAAGTTATTAGTATATTAGATTCATTGAATACTTACACATCTTCAAATGATACACACCAAACCACACAAGATGATAGATTAGATAACTTAGAATCATACACTGCTTCTGTTGATAGTCTTTATGAAGAAAAGGCAAGTGGAACTCATACTTTAGTAAGTGGTTCATCGCAAATTAATTTAGCGAGTGTAACTAACAACACAACTACACATGTATCTGAAGGGACAAATCTTTATTATACTGATGTAAGAGTTAAAACTAAATTAGATGTAGAAACTGTAATTTCCGGTTCATCACAAGTACAAATTGGTTCAGTAACTGGATTTACTACATTCTCATCTTCAGTAGATGGTAGAATTGATTCATTGGAGGGAACTACTCATACTCATTCTAACAAAGCTAACTTAGATACTATAAATCAAGACCTTAGTACTACTTCAAATGTACAATTTAACGATATACAAATCGATGGTACTGGTTCATTTGGTTCGGATGTAACTATATATGGTGATTTAACTGTATTGGGTACTGAAACTATTATTAATACTACCAACTTGGCTATTGCAGATAATATGATTTATCTAAATAGTGGTTCAACCAGTACAAATCCAGATTTAGGATGGGCTGGTAACTATAATGATGGAACTTATGCTCATGCTGGTTTCTTTAGAGATGCATCTGATGGTGGTACGTTTAAGATTTATGATGGATATACTCCTGAACCCGAAGGTACTATTGATACTGCCCATGCTTCATTCGCATTGGCTGATTTCCAAGCAAATGCATTAATTAGTAATGGATATGTATTAAAAAATAGTGGAGGAAGTACAATTGGTACACTTACAACCGATGGTACTAATGTAACTCTTGCCTCAGCTGCTGGATTATCTTTATTAACTACGGGTGGTACCGATGGTGTAATAATTAACGCAAATGGTGATACAACTATTTATGGGAAACTTGCACTACAAGATATACCAACTGCAGCATCTGCAACATCTGCTCTTGTAGTTGGTGGTTCAAATGTAGTATCACAAAGAACACTTGGTTCTAATGCATTTAACTCTACATCGTATCTAACTGCAGAAACCGATACATTATCAACCGTAACTGGTAGGGGGTCTTCAACATCCACTGCTATATCAATTACAAACACAACGGCATCTACCACAAAAACAACCGGAGCATTGGTTGTAACGGGTGGTATTGGTACAAGTGGAGATATATTTGCAGGTGGTGATGTTGTGGCATATGCATCTTCTGATGAACGATTAAAAGATAACATTTTACCAATAGAAAATCCTTTACAAAAAATTAACTCAATTGGTGGGTATAGTTTTGATTGGAATGTAGAAAAACAACATATTTATAGTGGTAAAGATTATGGAGTTATTGCTCAAGAAATCGAAGAAATCCTTCCAGAATTGGTAGACACTCGAGAAAATGGGTATAAAGCTGTAAAATATGATAAGTTAGTATCCTTACTTATCGAAGGTATTAAAGAATTATCACACGAAGTGAAAGAATTAAAACAACAAATAAACAAGTAGGAATCATCACATGGCTCAAATTATTAAATTAAAAAGAAGTTTGGTACAGGGTTCTAAACCCACTACATCTGACTTAACTGCCGGAGAATTGGCAATCAACGTTTACGATGGTAAAGTTTTCCTTAGAAAATCAGGTTCGGTAGACGAAGTACAAGAAATCGTAACAAACAATTATGCTGGAAATGTAAATATTTCAGGTTCATTAACTGCAACATCATTCATTGGTGATGGTTCACAACTTACTGGTATTAGTGTTGGTTCACTATCTACTGTAAAGAGGGTATTTGAAGGAACAACTTGGGTTGTAACTCACAACTTCAATACTGAATCTCCTTTAGTACAAGTATATGACCAAGATGATTTTCAAATCATACCACAATCTATTCGTATCAACAATGCAAACACAGTAACTATTTCATTCGCAAGTTCCGTTAGTGGTTCTGCTGTTGTAGCAAATGGTGGTTCTATCGTTAGTGGTTCGGTTAGCGCTGATAATGTTCTTGGATTTGACAATAAAGTAAAAACTAAATTAGATGCCGAAGGTGTATTTAGTGGTTCTGCTCAAGTTATCATGACTGGAGATGTAACTGGTACTGCTGATGCAACTGTTATTTCTAACTTAGATGGTGGTGATATTTAATAATAAAAAAGTATATTAAAAAACAAACAAAAAAACAAGGATAAGAAAAAATGATTATACATAGTCCCATAATTTCAGGTTCATTAACATTCGCAGATGGTGGAACATTCACACTACCGGATAATGGAATATATTCCGGTTCATTTAGTGGTTCAATTGCAGTACACCAAGTAAAATCTCATTTAGTACCTGATATAAACGTAACATACGATTTAGGTTCATCTACTAATAGATTTAGAGACCTTTATTTAAGTAATAACACTATTGATTTCCCAAGTGGTTCATTTGGATTCGGTGGTAATGGCTTTGGATTTAGTGACCCGAATGGTGACCCTGCACCTATTGTAGCTGCAGAAGTAAAAGTAATTGATTCTGCAGATGGTAGTTTTGCAAAACTTTCCGTAGTAGGTGGTACTTTAACCACAACTGCATTTGACCCATTTGGGGTTGAATCTGCATTTGATATGAAATCTCAATTATCTGGTTCGTTCACTGGTTCTTTCTTAGGAGAGATGTTGGCAACCAATGGTGTAGTTAGTGGTTCATCTCAAATAACAATTGGTTCGGTAACAGGATTCAATACATTTAGTTCATCTATTTCTGATACATTTAGTGGTTTATCTTCTAACTATGTTGATTTAATAGGTATTCCTGCTGGAATAGTTTCTGGTTCAACTCAATTACAATCTACATTTGATTTAAAAGCTGATGTATCTGCTTTAAACACTCAAACTGGTAGAATTGATGCAATTCTTTCAAGTGCAGATGCCGATAAAGATACATTCGCTGAAATTGTAACTTTAATTAATTCAGTTGATACCACTAACGATTCCGCATTTGCTGGATTTGTTACTTCTTCAAACGCTGCACAAGGTGTTCAAGATGGTAGGTTAACTGCTTTAGAAACTGAAACTGGTTCAATTGCAACTGCACAATCAGTACAAGATGGTAGATTAGATACTTTAGAAGGAACTGACATATTAGTTAGTTTAACTGGTGATGTTGTTGGTAGTGGTACTATTACTGATTTAGGAGATGTAACAATCTCAACAACAATCCAACCAAACTCAGTTGCTTTAGGAACTGATACAACTGGTAACTATATGAGTAATGTATCTGCTGGAAATGCAGGTATTTCTATATCACATACACAAGGTGAAGGTTCAACTGCAACAATTTCACTTGTTAATGGTGTTGTTTCTGGTTCTTCTCAAATCACAATCACAGAATCACAGATTTCTGATTTACAATCATATGTTACTACTAATTCTGCACAAGCGTTAGGTAGTGCTACTAATGTACTTACTCTTTCTTCTAATACACTTACCTTATCAAGAGGTGATGGTTCAACTGATACAGTTGATTTATCTGCTTATTTAGATGAAGATTCAAGAGCAATCTCAAGTGGTACTTTAAACTCAGTAAGTGGTATTGTAACTTTTACTCGTGATGATGCTTCTACTTTCACATTAGATTTATCTGGATTACTTGATGATACCAATTTAGTAACTTCAGTTGCTGGTAGAACAGGTGTTATTGTACTTACTTCAAGTGATGTTTCTGAAGGTTCACGATTATACTATACAGATGCAAGAGTTAAAACCAAACTTAATGTAGAAGCAGTAGTTAGTGGTTCTGCTACACAAGTTCGTTCATTCTTAAATGTAGAGAATGGTGCAACTGCTGACCAAACTGGTGCTGAAATCAAAACTGCATTATTTGCAGAATCGGATACTAATAATTTAACTGATACTTTATTATCTAAATTAAATGGAATTGAATCTGGTGCAACTGCTAACCAAACGGCTGGTGAAATCAAAACTGCTTTATTTGCAGAATCGGATACTAATAATTTAACTGATACTTTATTATCTAAATTAAATGGAATTGAATCTGGTGCAACTGCTGACCAAACGGCTGGTGAAATCAAAACTGCTTACGAAAGTAACTCTAATACTAATGCATTCACCGATACTCTACTTTCTAAATTAAATGGAATTGAAGCTGGTGCAACTGCTGACCAAACTGCTGAAGAAATTCAAGATATCGTTGGAGGAATGGTTTCTACCAATACCGAAAGTGGTATTAGTGTAACTTATGATGATACTGCAGGAAAACTTAATTTCTCAGTTACAACTCAATCTGATAATAACTTCACTTCAGCATTACTTTCTAAATTAAATGGAATTGAGGCTGGTGCTAATGTAACAGATGCTGCTAATGTAGATGCTGCTGGTGCAGTTATGAACTCGGACACTTCAACTTCAGCAATGTCTTTCGTTATTGACGAAGATACTATGACTTCTAACACTGCAACTAAAGTACCAACCCAACAATCGGTTAAAACTTATGTTGATAATAAAGTATCTACTTTAATAGATTCTGCTCCTGGTGCACTTGATACTCTCAATGAGTTGGCTGCAGCTCTTGGTGATGATGCAAACTTCTCAACAACTGTAACTAACTCACTTGCAACTAAAGCAAATTCATCAGTAACTATATCTGCTGGAAACGGTTTAACTGGTGGTGGTAACTTAACTGCTAATAGAACACTTTCTATGAGTGGTGCATATACAGGTACTTTCGCAGTAACTGGTGGAATCACTGCAACCGCAGACGTTATTGCATACGCATCTTCAGATAGAAGATTGAAGGATAACATCGTAAACATCGAAAACCCAATTGAAAAAGTTCAGAAATTGAATGGTGTAACTTGGGAATGGAATGACAATGCTGATGAATTACAAAAATCAACTCCAACTGTCGGTGTTATTGCACAAGAAGTTGAAGAAGTTCTTCCACAATTGGTAAACACGAGAGATAATGGTTATAAAGCTGTTGATTACGCTAAATTAACCGGTCTTTTAATTGAAGCAATTAAAGAACAACAAGTTCAGATTGACGAATTAAAGTCAAAATTAGGATAAGAAATAAATAACAATCAACCACCTCTCTTATATAAGAGGGGTGATTTTGATTTTTTCTAAATCCTCATATATATAATTAAATAATTGAAAACGATAAGTCATAAATATGGCACAAGTAGTAAAGCTAAAGAGAACCTCTGTACAGGGTAGAACACCCTCAATTTCCAACCTCGAGTTAGGGGAATTGGCAATAAATACCCATGATGGTAGAATATTTTTTGAAAAAGATGATGGTACATTATCTATACAAGAAATTCTAACCACCAATTCACAAAATTCAGGTTCATTTAACTTAACTGGTGCTATTTCGGCTTCAAGTTTATCAATTTCTGGTGATTCTTTCATCGGTGGTAACCTTACATTAGGTGGTAACATCACAATTGGTGATGCATCTACTGATTCTGTTACTGTAACTGCTCAATTTAGTGGTTCACTTATTCCAGATGGTAACGAAATCTATGATTTAGGTTCTGTAACTAAAAAATGGAATAACGTTTACACAAAAAATCTTATAGCTGCCAATATAACTGCAACTTCCTTCACTGGTTCAATTGCAGCAACTAATGGTATAATTTCAGGTTCATCTCAACTTACTTCATCACTTGATTCGAGGTATTTAAATACTATTGGTGATGGTATCGTTTCGGGTTCATCCCAACTTACTTCATCACTTGATTCACGATATTTAAATGTATCTGGAGAAGGAAGTATTAGTGGTTCCTTTACTGGTTCTTTCGTTGGAGATGGTAGTGGATTAACAAATTTGTCAGTAGATGTAGGAGAAACAACGACAGTAACTTCTTCATTTGAAAATAGCTCAACTATATCAGTAGTACATTCATTTGATTCAAGAAATGTATTAGTATCGGTATATGATATAAATTATTCACAAATAATTCCTCAATCAATAACTCTTACTGATAATAATACAGTTGATATTATATTATCAAGTGAAGATTCTGGTCATGTAGTAGTTGCAAAAGGTGGTCATATTATTAGTGGTTCTGCTTATGATTCACAAAGATTAGGTGGTAGTTTATATAGTACATATGCAACCACAGGTTCTAACTTACTTGTAGGGAATCAAGAAATTTCAGGTTCATTAAACTTAACTGGTGTAGTATCTGCATCTGCATTTAGTGGAGATGGTTCTGGACTAACATTAGATTTATCTGCAGTATCGCAAAGTATTGTACCAATTAGTGATAACGTTTTTGATTTAGGTTCTCCAACTAATCAATGGAGAGATTTATACTTATCATCTGCATCACTTTATATTGATGGTACCAAAGTTTTATCTTCTACAAGTGAAACTCTTACTTTTACTACTGATAATGGTCAAAATATTAAGTTATTAGAAGGGGGCACGGATAATATTACACTACAAACCAATGATGGGGATATTGAATTAAAATCATCAGGTGGTGGAAATGTTCTTTTAGACCCAACTACTGGTTTAATTGATGTACGAGGTACTTTACAAATCCAAGATGGTCAGAAAATAACAAGCTCTGGTGCTAATTCTATTATATTTGGAAATAATATTGAATTAACCGGTTCAATCTCATTGAGTGGAGATATCAATGGTAATGTTAATTCTACCAATGGTGTAATCTCTGGCTCATCTCAAGTAACACTTGGTTCTGTAACGGGATTCAACGAATTCAGTTCTTCTGTATCTGATACGTTTGATGGACTATCATCTAACTACGTTGATTTAGTAGGTATTCCAAGTGGAATTGTTTCATCTTCATCTCAATTAGATGGTACTAATGTATCTTTCGGAGCAATTACTGGTTCTGATATACGTACAAGTGGTACAGGTCATTTTGTAAGTGGAGTAAAAGTATCTCCATATTCTGAAGGAGGCCCTTCTTCATCACCTGGATTTGAGGTTGATTCAAGTGGTAATACTGTTATTAGAGGAACATTAGATTTAGGACCAATAATCGGTGGTATTTCTAACGTATCTTCTTCTATTGCCGCTAACGCTGCAGCCGTAGTTACTCATACTGATAGAAGTGATAACCCACATAATGTAACTGCTACACAAGTTGGTTTAGGAAATGTGGATAACACATCAGATGTTGATAAACCAGTATCAACTGCTACTCAAACTGCTTTAGATACTAAATTAGGTATTAATGGTGATGGTGTAATATCTGGTTCATCACAAGTATCGTATCCAGATTTATCTAATATCCCAAGTGGAATCATCTCTGGTTCAGACCAAATATCTATAACATCCGCAAATATTACTGATGTTGATGCATTCTCACAAAGTGGTACATATACTTCATTAAGAGCACAAGCTACTACTGCTGGTGACGTTGGTTTAGAAAACGTAACAAACGAATCTAAAACAACAATGTTTACCAACCCAACCTTCACTGGTACTGTTAGTGGTGTAACTAAAGCTCATGTTGGATTGGGGAGTGTGGATAACACTGCTGATACTGCTAAACCAGTTTCTACTGCACAACAAAACGCATTAGATTTAAAAGCTGATTTAGACTCACCAACCTTCACAGGTACTGTAAGTGGTGTAACTAAAGCTCATGTTGGTTTAGGAAATGTTGAGAATACGAAATTATCAACTTATACTGGTAATGGTGGTGCACTTGATAACCAATATATAACTAACGGAGCTGGATATACGACTAACGTAGGTGATATTACGGGTGTAACTGCAGGAAACGGTTTAACTGGTGGTGGTGCTAGTGGTGCAGTTACTCTCAACGTAGTTGGTGAGAATGGTATCTCAGTTGCTGCAAATGCAGTTTCATTGAGTGGAGCATACACTGGAACGTGGGCAGTGACTGGTGGAATTACCGCAACTGCTGATGTTATCGCTTACTCTTCTTCGGATAATAGATTAAAGGATAACGTTAAGAATATCGAAAACGCAATTGAAAAGGTACAATCATTAAATGGTGTAACTTGGGATTGGAATGATAACGCTGATGAACTTCAAAAATCTATACCAAACGTAGGGGTTATTGCTCAAGAAGTTGAACAAGTTCTTCCACAATTGGTAAAAGATAGA
>Ga0209771_1002483_pt1 | contig 11083 bp, 8 predicted proteins | sample SaaInl59LU_5_DNA_FD_184639 | JGI IMG/M metagenome (GOLD analysis project Ga0209771, IMG submission 184639) | Marine microbial communities from expanding oxygen minimum zones in the Saanich Inlet - ESP_59LU_5_DNA (SPAdes) (version 2) | ecosystem: Environmental > Aquatic > Marine > Intertidal zone ...
TGAAGGACCTCCGGGACCAGCGGGAGCACAAGGACCAGCAGGAGCTGATGGACAAGATGGTTTAGATGGACAAGACGGAGCGGTAGGCGCAACAGGACCCACAGGGCCAAGTGGACCAGCGGGAGCACAAGGACCAGCAGGAGCTGATGGACAAGATGGTTTAGATGGACAAGACGGAGCGGTAGGCGCAACAGGACCCACAGGGCCAAGTGGACCAGCAGGACCCCAAGGTGTACAAGGAGATCAGGGGCCGCAGGGAGAACAAGGACCGGCTGGTGATGATGGAGAGGTTGCTATAAAGACACTCATAAACACTAGTGATGAAACTGCAGGAGATAACTGTGCTAATGGCGGTGTTAAAATAGAAGTTGGTGAAGATACTAATGCAGATGGAATATTGGATGCAAGCGAGATAGATGACTCGCTGACTAGATACGTTTGTAATGGTGAAAACGGGCAAGATGGCGCTCAAGGTCCTCAAGGTTTTCAAGGACCGCCAGGAACAGACGGAGCACAAGGACCAGTAGGAAGTGGCGGCGTCTCTAGTGGTAGTCCTCAAAAAATTGCAGGAATTGGAGATTATAAATGGGATATCCCTGGATGGGAATTCGATACTATGGGAGGTGATACCCCTTACAGATCAATTGTTAATAATACTTCAATAATATATTATCCTATACACTTATCAAAACAAACCAACTATTCAGCGATAGGATTTTTTAATGGTAGTAACAATATTAATATGAGAGTTGGAATATTTTCTTTTTCTAATGGACTGCCAGGAGCATTATTATTAGATCTAGGAATAATGAACACTCCAAATGTTTACTCATTTCATCAAGTGAATAGGAGTTTTAGTTTAGATGCAGGGAGTTACTTTGTTGCTTTGACGAGTGAGTCTCAAGGGTTAAATGCTTATACAACTCTTAACTATGCTATGCGTTTTGCAAATAACAGTAGAGTTAGAGGAATTTCTCCGAGTGGTTCATCAAAAAAATTGGCTGGTGGTTCATCACAAAACCCAACAAATGTAAATAGCGGTAACTCTTTTGTTTTCTCTAAAAACCCTGGCCAAGTTGGATTTGGTGAAGTTAACCCTGAGGATTTTATTGAGATGACCTACGGAGGTTGTATTTTATTTAAAGAGGATAATTTTGAACAATCGACAATGTGTGATCAAAATATTTGGATGACAGAAAACTTAAATGTAAAATATTTTAGGAACGGTGACCTAATCCCCGAAGTTCAAGACCCTTCGGAATGGGAAAATTTAACGTCTCCTGCTTGGTGCTACTATAACGGTGACCCTGAAAACGAGGAACTTTATGGGGTCTTATATAATTGGTATGCGGTTAGTGACCCTAGAGGGCTTGCTCCTTTGGGGTGGCATATTTCAACTGCTGAAGAAGTTGATAATTTAATCACTTGTTTAGGCGGGCCAAGTGTTGCAGGTGGTAAAATGAAAACAACTGGTACTATTGAGAGTGGAAACGGCACTTGGCTATCTCCAAATTTAGGGGCAACTAATGAATCGGGGTGGAATGGAAGAGGCTCTGGTGCAATTGGACTTAATAGCTCAACTCCACCTCAAGCAATATTTTTTAATCTAGGTAATTTTGAATCATATTGGACATCAACTGTTTCAGACTCTAATCCAAACCTGGTTTATAGCTACTCACTTAATTCGTATTCTTCAGCAAGTGGGTTAGGTTTACAAAACGGTCCAATACAAGGATCGCCAGGGTTCTCTATTAGGTGCGTAAAAAACTAACAAAACAATTTGAATACTATGAAACGTATATTTCTACTCTTACTTTCCCCTAGTCAATGACTGTTAGCGTAAACTCCCTATGCTCTGTAGGCTCTGAGCGTTCGGTTTGTAGCTTGGGTACTGTGTAGTTTATGAGTATTCTAAGTAGTGCTATACGTTCGCTGTTTGTCAGTAGTTTGAGTTTAATCACTTTTGGTTAGAGCATCTGACTCATAATCAGAGGGTCCTTGGTTCGAGCCCAAGTGGGACCACCCTTAAAGCCCTTCTTAATTGAGGGGTTTTTTGTTGCTCTAAACCAGTTGTGAAAAGCAAACTACTTTACTTCGGTACTTAAAAACAACTGCACCAAATATAGTGAATTTATTGGCACTCATTTGGCACTATTGCTTTTCCCAACACGCTTTGTTCCAAAGCTTCTGAGCTAATATGTACTAAACTTGGACTAATTCTATGAAATGTTTTTTGTTATCTTTGAAGTATAAACCAACTAAATGAAAAAAGGACTCTTACTCTTCGCTTTTTTAATCTTCGCTTTTTGTTATTCACAAGATAGTTCATTACCGGACTGGATTCCAGTTGATGGGCTATATGGATATTGGCCTCTAAATGGTACTTCTGGAGCTGATGATTTGAGTGGAAATGAAAATCACGGGACAACTAATGGTTCATATTCTATTGATACTTTTGAAAATGGTGATGAATCTGTATATTTAGATAACCAGATGATTATTTTGCCTTCCAATAGTGAATTAGATATTGATAACTTCACAATTCAATTTTGGACAAAAGCCGTTTCTTATAACATTCACAATAAAGTCCAATTTGGAACAATTGGTGGTGGGTGGCGATGGGGCTTAAATTGGGCAGACTCTACCTCTCCATTATATAACGGACGATATTTATATTACGCACCGGGTGAATGTGATGGGTCATATGCTGAAAGCCTCAACGATATTGATAACTTAGTCAGTATTGACAGGAATATATGGCATTTATTAACGTATGTTATTGAAGGTCAGCAAACATCATTTTATGTAAATGGTAATTTAATAACAGTTTCTAATGAAGCCTCCGATTTAAGTTGTTATGACAATAATATGAGTGTATATTTTGGTGGCGATATTGGAGGAGGGTCTACTGAATATTACAATGGATGGTTTGACAATATTGGGATTTGGACAAGGCCTCTTACTCAGAACGAAGTTGCGAATATTCATTCTTCTTCAACTCTCTCGCTAAGCCATAAAAACAAATTAGATATTTCAATATACCCAAACCCATCGGATAATCAACTATTTGTTCAGGGTCATAAAAACTCAACAACTATTTCTGTTTTTAACCATCTAGGTAAAAAGGTGCTTTCTAAGAGTAATGTTGATAAGATTGATGTAAGTGAATTGTCAAATGGGGTTTATTTTATTAAAATCTCTGATGGCATAAATTCATCAACAAAAAAGTTTATTAAAAACTAACCAATGAAAAAACTAACTCTTCTCTACGCCTTTTTAATCTTCGCTTGTAGTTTTGGACAGACTCCAATAACTAATTCTAATCTTGCTCAAGCCATTGAAACTTGCTTATCTACCCATCCAGTTACTAGATTTATCTATGTGGAATGTTGTGAATGTTACTAATTCATATTTATTTTCTGCTGGCACACCCCAATGGACACTGCCAAAACCCATTTTTTAAACCATAGGCATATCCTCTTCCTTCAATTCAGCTATTTCTAACCCTCTTAAGTAGGTTAGACTAACATTTATAGAGGAATGTCCCATAGCTTTCTGTAGCTTGGTAATTGAGCGTTTAACCAAGATTTATCTATGTGGAATGTTGTGAATGTTACTTATTTTTATGGTTTTGATTTTACCACACCGCAATGGACATTGCCAAAACCCGTTTTTTAAACCATTGACATCTCTTCTTTCTTCAATTCAGCGAGTTCTAAACCTCATTTAAAAATTAAACGCTTTATCAAGTTTTATATCAAAACTTGATAAAGCGTTTTACAGTAGTTCTATTTTTAGTACTTATGCGTATCAAGAAAACACCTTCTTTAAACGACCTTACATCTATTTCATTAACTCCGAAAGCAGTCATAACGCGCTGTCCGAGGATTGAATACACTTCAGTGTCGTAACTTCCTGACTGTCCTTTAATATATAGCGTATTTTTAACAGGGTTTGGATACAGTGCAATCGAATTAGAATCCACATCTTCAATTGAAAGTCCTGGACTATTGACGGCGTTCGGGCTTCCATTGTCATTAATACAACTCCAACTCCCTGGCAACGTATTGTCTAAATCTGGTGACATCAACTCCAAGGTGTTGCCAGTTTCATCGGCACAGATTGGCCAAGGTGCTATGGAATCATAATACACATCGTCCTTGAGTTTACTGTCGGAATTGTAGACTCTAACGGCATCCGACCCTCCAAATCCAAAGTCCAACTCCCCTATATAAGGAATGTTTGGAAAGACACTACTAAAAGCAGCAGCGTCTTTAACGATGACCAAAAATCCATTTCCAGCTATTTGAGTTCCCTCTGGAATGATAAATACATGAGTGTTATTGTCGTCTTGTATTTGCCAATTTGAAATGTCAATGGTTATTGCTTTTGGGTTGTATAATTCAATCCAATCACCAGCGTTAAAAGCAGTACTTGAGCTGTAATTAATTTCATTAATAATCAACCCCTCGACTTCAATAGGCACCCCCACTTCATATATACAGATGTCTGCAATATCTGTTACAACAACATTATAGTCGCCTACAGCTAAGTTGGAAAACACATTGTTTTGGCTAAAAGTTTGACCTCCATCAATACTGTATTGATAAGGACCCTCTCCTGAAGTTGGAGTAATGACTATAGAGCCGTTTGTTGAAACCACAGAAGAAACTGAAGTCGCTTCGATATCGACTGAAGAAAAATCACAGGCTTCAACCGAAACAATTTCCTGAAAAGAGCAAAGTCCCGTAGCACCCAGAACAAATACATTATAATCTCCTGGTGGTAAATTAACAAAGGTATTTGAATCGGAAAGAGTTTCTCCTCCATCAATGCTGTATTGGAAAGGACTCATCCCAGTACTTGTATTTATTGTGATCACAGCATCACTACCAGAAGAAGACGTTGCGTGCATTACATTAACCTCCGCTGTAATCTCACATCCCGATTCATCAAGACAAAAGACTTCTTTTGCAAAGTTGTCAAATTCACCGTCATTTGTAAGAATTGTGCTTCCTGAAGCATCCAAGACCTGAAAATTCCCTTCGCCATAAGCACAGCAAATTCCATCTCCATAAGAGTCGTAAAAATACAAAGAGAAGCAGGACGTATAATCCACACAAATGTCTTCCGAATAAAACTCAGTACCATTGTTTAAAGAACCCGTGTTTATGATTTGATTGGCTTCATCAACAAGTTTCCAAGAAGTTTCTTGAGGATAATTATCCGCATTGATCACTAACGTGATTGTATCATAGTTAGAGTCAAGGCTTGTCGTTGTAGAAACCGAATTATTGGTTAAATCTTGATCTTCTTGACTGTTGATGTTTAATACGTTTAGTGTAATGTTGTTGTTTTGTTGAAGGTTGTCATCAATCACAACTGTTAGCGTTTCTTGCTCTTGGAATGCAATGTCCACTGAGGCATTTATAACCTCCACAACTGAACCATTAACGACAACCTCAATTTGTAGCTCGGAGATGGTTGATGCTCCATTGTTGGTAGCGATTGCGTCCACTTCGACGACCTCATTACAAACAACTGCAATCTCTCCAACTGAAATCGCGCCGTCTAATTCATGAACATTACTTAAAACAACATTTAAAGTATCATTATTTTCGTATTCATCATCTGGATGGCTCACAATTGCTGTGACATTATATTCTCCAATAGCTGAAAAATCTTGCGGGACTGAAAACTGAAAATCTGCTTCACTAAAAGGTTCAATTGCTTGCGGTATCGTAATTGTTTCCATCGATTGACCGTCTACAACGAGCTCGATATCAAAATTACTCATGGCATTTAACCCTTGATTGGCAATCGTAGCTGTGACAAGCTCGCTATTTCCGAGACTAGAGGATGACTGAGGCTCGACAATTGCAATAACCCCCAAGTCGTTATCGGCATTAATATTTGCCCAAAACGAAACCCATGGCCTTGCTTGTTTTATGATCAATTGATCTTGTGCTGTAACCTTATATTCGATATCTACTCCAAAACCTTCTGCGCCTACAACGTTATAAAGTATTTCAAACCCATCATGAATAACACTGAGAAATTCTCTCATTTGATCGATATAAACTTGATCCATTACCAATTCGCCTGGGTTGACTAAGTTGGACAGCCTGAGCACGAGATACCCTCCCCCTTGTTCCGGATCTTCATATATTAAAAGTTCTTCTGGCACCGAGTTCGGGTCAGGATTTGTAATCAAGGACTCTCCAACTTGGGTGTTAAGATAAAAGGTGCCTTCTGTCTCGTAGATTGGATCGATACTAATTCCAACTCCATTGGATTGTTCTTCTTGAAAATTGGGGTGACACAACAGGCCCATTGCGGCTACAAAATGATCTACACGATAAAAATCCCTTTCTTCATAAGCTCTAAAATTCCACATACTGGCATAGACCTGTTTAATCGATTTAGAGATATGGCCTTCGTCTAGGTATTGGGTTTTAGAGGTGTATAGTCCCGCACCACTAAATCCGGGTAAATCCTCATTGTTCGTGCTCGATCGACACCTAACGGCTGTCCCAACAGGGAAAGCATCGTGCATGGCTTGCAGGTCATCCAGCATCCATTGCGGCATTGGAGCATCTTTAATGGCTCTTCTAAGATCTTTGAGACGATCAATACGAAAGTTTAAATCCGTTTGAAATGTAGGGTTGTCTATCATGACTTGTACCTCCTGATAAAAGTTATTGAACTTCATAAATTCATCGTAGTAATAAAATGGAATTCCAAAACCATCGGGTATTGTTCCCGAAGGAAGGTCAAAGGACCTCATTGTGGCAACATTGGAACACTTTGCTCCAAACGCCGTTGACATTTCAAAACTTATATCATCTAAAGGCATGATTTCGGTGATGCTTAAATCTCTAATTGGGATTTGCGGTTCGGTTGGTCTTAGGTCTTCATACCAGTTATTTACTTCGGTTAAAGTGGCTTCTCGAATTTCGTACTGCTCGTTTTCTACTTTATAATAAACATAGCCCCCTAGTAGATTTGCGATGTCGTCATTCAATAACGGGTTTGCAATATATGCATTGGGAACATTGTCTTGAATCGCTCTTAAATTAACATGTGATAAAGGGGTTTGTATAACAGAGGTTATAATTCCTCCAACTCTTGGTAATGAATTTGGTAAGGCATCATAAAGAACAATGTCTCGACTTCCTGGGGTTTCATTAAGATCCGTCATGTGTTTAAAAAACCCGTAACCTTCAGCTTCGTGAAAAGGGATGTAATTTATTTCCGCAAAAACATCCGATTCTAAAACAACCTCAACTCTAGTGCCCACAAAATCATCTGCATAATTATTGATGTGGTCGTTTTCGTCGGACTGTCCAATAAAGTGGTTCATGTTATTTTGAAGAAAAGGCATACTGGCTGCCAATAATTCATAGGTTCTTTGGGTCGCTTCAAAATTATAGGCATCTCCAAAAGAAAAATTAAATGAATAGCTGCCAATAACGCCATTTGGAAGGATGTCGTTTGGATTAAAAACAATCTCTCCAGAGCCATCATCCCCTGTGACTGAGGCTCCAATTCCACTCCAAAAGCTTGCGTGAATGGTATAGGTGTTGCTATTTATAAAATACACCTGTGGGTTGTCGGTGTCTCTATTAAGAATACCAAACTTCACATACAATTGATCGTCAAGAAATGGTGCCCAACCCACATTATTTACGGTGGCCAACTCCATAAAGGTGTCCGCATCCGGAATTGAGGTGGCTCCATCATTAATTGCAATAGGTTCTGCAAAATTAAAAGGCGAATCCGTAGGCATATTGTTAAATTCTATAATGTCGTTTATCCCATCTCCATCATAATCATCGGGTGCCAAAATGTCGTGGGCTGTGATAGAATAGCTTTCTAATGGATATGCTGCAAGGGACTCAGAGATGATCATGGTTCCATTCACGCCTAAAGTCATTGAAACGGCCCAATTATAGGTTGGACTGTGCTGTGCATGAAGCACATAATATTTGCTTGCTTGAGCTTCAATTGATAATTGTACTTGCCCGAGACCATTCACAGAATAGTTGTCGATTGCTACCGGTTGAGCATAACAAAAATTATAAAAAGAAAATAAACAAATAAGTGAGCTTATAAAATTCTTTGCCATTAAAAAAAGTTTGGTTAATACAATTGTAAAATCTAAATATACAAATGTTTAACCTTTAATCGAACCGTCAATAAATATTTTATAGCTGAAAACCAAAAAGATACACCTAAATAAGAAGTAAACTGAGGAATACATCGTTTTCACAAAAAACAATAAAAAGACGTTTTACAGGCTATTTTGTTTAACAATTTATTAAAAAATTGCAACAAAATTAGCGGTTTACGATTGTGATTTTAGCCGTGATCTATGCGTTTAATCACTGCAATCAAAGGCTGTATGTAGTAACTGAAGCCGACCGCTATTTTTGTAAATTAATACTTGATAAACACGATCATAAATATCTAAATCAAATGCACCGATTTCTTCGCCAACCAATAAGCCTGCTAAAACCCCTGTGGTATTGCTATGCCCAACTACAAGCGCATCTTGTTTATTGGCAATTAATAATTGTGAAAAATCTTCAAGTTGTTGAGGGTTGTATTCAGCAATCTCCAATCCCTTGGACTGCGCCGTTGGCAGTGCCGTGTTTTGAGTTCTAATATAGTCGGTGCTGTATATGACATCAAGATTTACGTCTCTAAGAAAATTACTTAGATTCTCTGATCTTTGTTCACCACATTGAGAAAGTGGTGGGTCTGATGGGGTGTTGGATGTGAGATCTTTTTCTGAATGTCTAACTAAATAAATAGTAAATAATTCGCCGTCTTTCTGAGCGCCAACGCACGATTGAAACCCGAGAGTCATTAAAATTATTATGAAATATTTTGTCATCACTGTGTAGTGTTTGTTTACAAATGTTTGAACCATTGGCTAAAGTTAATAAAAGTAGACTTAAGTATTTTGTCTTTTGCATTTAATAAATAATTTCCTTGTACAAATAGGCAGGCCTTGCTTAGTAGAGGGCTTTTTGGAAAGAAAATTGATTCCTGACTTTACTACACCTAATTACTAACCATTTCCACATAATTCATTTTTGGTATCTTCGGGGCTTAATAAGATGTTATGAAAAAATTACTTTTGCTAAGTTTCGTTTTATGTGCTCTTATGGGCTGTGAAAGCAATTCCGATGAGGATCAAAGTTCTGACGAAACTCCATTATTAGCTCCCACAGTTGAAGGGAAATGGTTATATGATGTAACGGCAAATTTGCCTAATACGATGTATGAATTTAGGGACGGTACAAGATATACCTATTACAGTGATTCAGAAGATTTTAGTGTAGAGTATTGGGAATCCTTAAATACTGCTGATGCAATACCAGGAACTCACGAATATACATTTCAAAATGACACCCTTACTATTGATTTGAATTTTGGAAATGTTCAGATCCTGCCGCTTATATTTGAATGTGATGGGGATCGAATTAACTTTCAAGATGCAGAGACTTCCGACAGACATAATTTGGTGAGACTAGGGTCAGATTGCAATTAAACTATTTCTAATTTTAGAATACGAACAGATCTCCTTTTCACCCCATGAGAGTTGAAACAGAAAAAAACTATAAGAAATTTCAAATTATAGACGCTGACGAAGTCCTCATAAAAGGGATTCGTCCAAAGTGGTATTCTTCTGAAATACGTTTCTTTCACAACAACAGAACCTACGAAATAAAAAAGAAAAAGTTTTGGAGCACCTCCTATGTCGTTATAGAAAGTGGACGACAGATTGGAAACATCCACTGGAGCTTTAAGTACGGTTTTAAAATAACGTTTAAACACCGTTCATCACATCTTCAGTATTGGCTGAAAAAAGAAAAAGTTGGAAAATGGTATGGATCGGAACGAGACTATACCCTTTGTGAAAATGGCGAAACCCCAGTTTTGACAATTCATTACACTTTAAAAAAATGGAAAGAACATATTGAAGTAAAATTTAAAGATTCAGACAACACTGATTATGTTCTTTTAATCTGTGCATTGTTCTCAATGAAACAACAACAACTTTCTGAAAACGCTGCTGCAGGTGGTGGATTTTCATAATTCAAAAGTGATCACAAAAACTTGGTACTAAGCATTTTTTGCATTCAATCCGTTGAAAACCGACTGTCGTGAACTTTTTATTTATTAACAAGTTACCTCCCCTTTAACATTTATAAAGTCAGGAAAATCCCTGATTTAGTTTCTGATAAAAAACCAATAGTTAAGGGGTAATTTTAACATATCCATTAAAGTTTTATGAGTTTTGTAACACATTTACATATAATCTTGTTTAATTTTAAGAAAAAAACAATGAGAGATTTTATTGAGACCTACTACCCTATTATACTTGCATTCATCTCATTTTTGATGTCAGTTACACTTTGGTTTACTGGAAACAAACTAGAGGGGATTTTTGTAGGAATTTGGGTTCCGTCGATTTTATCGCTTTCCATTGCCATAAGACAAAGAAGAAAAAAATGAATTTACTAATATTTATTTTCGGGTTTATTATCTTTACAGTGTACGTTTATTTCTTGCTAACGATTATTTCGAGGCAACATAAAATACAACGTAATGAACATCAAAATGCATATGATGAGCTTGACATGGATGGGATTGGAAATCAAGGCAGATTTCCCATCGATAAGTCAAAATAACGTTTACAGTTAATTTTATTGACGCTAAGTTAAGCCAGTGAGTTATATAAAATTATAAAATTTAATACTGTATATAAAATAGCTGGAAACATCTGCATGATACTGTCTTTGATTTTGATCCTCACAAAAACAGCCGTGATCATCATAAAGGTTAACAAAAAGGAAGCTACAGTAAGCAATGTTGAATTGACTATTCCTACAAGTAAACCAATTCCTCCTAAGAATTGTAAACACCCTAACAAAATCCGATAATTTTTATAGCCCCAGCGGGCATATTCGGACAACATTCTCTTTGAGAAAAAAGAGGTTATACCATAAAACAAAAACGAAATTGCCGAAAATAAAAGGATACTAAGGTTTAAATCCATTATTTATAATAA
>Ga0209771_1002490_pt1 | contig 11076 bp, 8 predicted proteins | sample SaaInl59LU_5_DNA_FD_184639 | JGI IMG/M metagenome (GOLD analysis project Ga0209771, IMG submission 184639) | Marine microbial communities from expanding oxygen minimum zones in the Saanich Inlet - ESP_59LU_5_DNA (SPAdes) (version 2) | ecosystem: Environmental > Aquatic > Marine > Intertidal zone ...
TTCTTTTACCGTTCGCTTTGACAAGTCTATGAATGCTACCGAAGTAGCAGAAACCTTAAAAGATGCCTTTGGTACTGCTCCAGAAGTAAAAACATACGGTTTAGACAATCAATTAAAAATAACCACTGTTTTTAGAATTGACGAAGAAGGACCTACTGTAGATGAAGAAGTGCAAAATGCATTATTTACAGGTTTAAAACCTTATATTGGAACTACTTCTTATAGCGATTTTAAACCCGGTTTCGAAAAAGCTAAGAATGCTAACGGAATTATGAGCTACAGAAAAGTAGATCCAACCATTGCCGATGATATTAAAACATCAGCACTTTGGGCAGTATTTGGTTCCCTATTTATAGTTTTCTTGTACATCTTATTACGTTTTAGAAAAGTATCTTATTCTATTGGAGCCGTAGTAGCAGTATTCCATGATGTATTAATTGTATTAGGTGTTTTCTCTATTACCTATAACTTCATGCCTTTTGACATGGAAATTGGACAATCCTTTATTGCCGCCATTTTAACCGTAGTTGGGTATTCGTTGAATGATACCGTGGTTATCTTTGATAGAATTAGAGAGTTTGCAGGAATCAACACCACTTGGAAATATAGCCAAGTTGTGGACAAAGCCTTAAGTTCTACTTTAGGAAGAACTATAAATACATCTTTAACAACATTATTAGTAATGATCGTGATCTTCTTATTTGGAGGAGACTCCATTAAAGGATTTATGTTCGCATTAATAGTAGGTGTAGCAGTAGGTACCTATTCATCATTATTTGTGGCAACACCAATTATGTACGATACGACTAAAGAAGAAGAAAAGAACAAATAGTTCTCTTTTAAAATAATTGAAAACCGTTTTGCTTTTGCTGATTTTATTTCAGTATTTCAAAACGGTTTTTTCTATTCAAAATCAAGACCCTATCTTTGCCATCTGATGAATATTATAAAACTTCATGATTTATATTTCAAAACCTTTATTACAAAGGAAGAGATCGCAGGCATTGTAACGTCTTTAGCCAAACAAGTAAAAGAAGATTTACCAAAAGATGAAATTCCTATTTTTGTAGGGATTTTAAATGGATGTTTTTTGTTTGCTGCAGATTTTATAAGAGAATTTAATGGAAACTGTGAAGTCTCTTTTGTAAAACTCGCTTCCTATGAAGGCACAACATCAACAGCAAACGTAAAACAACTTGTTGGTCTCAATGAAGATTTAACAGGAAGAACCGTTATTATCCTAGAAGATATTATAGATACTGGAGCCACTTTACAAGAAATTTATAACATCTTCAGAGAAAAAAAAGTAAAACAACTTAAAGTAGCATCGCTCTTCTTTAAACCCGATGTTTTTAAAAAAGAACTCCCCATTGCTTATATCGGAAAAAGTATCGAAGATAAATTTATCGTAGGTTACGGATTAGATTACGATGGTTTGGGAAGAAATAAAGCAGCGATATATCAACTAACAACACCCCCCAAAAATGAAAAACATTGTATTATTTGGACCTCCCGGTGCAGGAAAAGGAACACAAGCAACCTTGTTAAAAGAAAAATATGATTTAGTACACATCTCTACAGGAGATGTTTTTAGATACAATATTAAAAACAAAACCGAATTGGGCATATTGGCCAAAACTTATATGGATGCTGGTAATTTAGTGCCCGATGAGGTAACCATCAATATGTTGAAAGCAGAAGTGGAAAAGAATGCCAATGTCAATGGTTTTATTTTTGATGGTTTTCCAAGAACTGCATCCCAAGCCATCGCTTTAGATACTTTTTTAGCCGAAAAAGGAGAGAGAATAAATGGAATGGTGGCCTTAGAGGTTTCCGAAGATTTATTAGTTGAGCGCTTGTTGGAAAGAGGGAAAACAAGTGGAAGAGCCGATGATACCGACGAAGAAAAAATTAGAAATCGTTTTAACGAATACAACACCAAAACAGCTATCTTAAAAGATTTTTACCAAGAAAAAGGTACCTATCATGGAGTGAATGGTGTGGGTACTATTGAAGACATTACCGAGAGTTTATCAGCTGTTTTTGATACCCTTTAAATTGTTTGACAATACAATTGTTGAACCAATAAATAGAAATCATGACTGAAGGAAATTTTGTCGATTACATAAAAATATACGCATCTTCCGGTAAAGGAGGTCAAGGATCTATGCACTTGCACAGAGAAAAATTTATTACCAAAGGAGGTCCAGATGGAGGAGACGGTGGACGTGGAGGTCATATTATTTTACGTGGAGACAAAAACATGTGGACCTTATTTCACTTAAAATTTAAAAGACACTTTAGAGCCGATCCAGGAGGTGCTGGAAGTGCAAGTAGGAGCACAGGAGCAGATGGTGCAGATGTATATGTAGATGTACCTTTAGGAACGATTGTTAGAGATGCCGATACGGATGAAGTGATTCTAGAAATTACAGAACATCAGAAAGAAGTTGTGTTGTTGCGTGGAGGAAAAGGAGGCTTAGGGAACTGGCATTTTAAATCCTCAACCAATCAAACACCAAGATATTCACAACCCGGAATGGATGGTGTAGAAGCTTGGTTGCGCTTAGAATTAAAATTGTTAGCAGATGTAGGTTTAGTAGGTTTTCCAAATGCAGGGAAATCTACACTTTTGTCTGTTTTAACGGCTGCAAAACCGAAAATTGCAGACTATGCTTTTACAACGTTAAAACCAAATTTAGGTATCGTAGAACATCGGAATCATCAAACGTTCGTAATTGCAGACATTCCTGGGATCATAGAAGGCGCTGCCGAAGGAAAAGGACTTGGACATCGATTTCTACGTCATATCGAACGAAACTCAACCTTATTGTTTTTAATTCCTGCCGATAGTGACGATATTAACAAAGAATATGCAATTCTTTTAAATGAGCTAAAGAAACACAATCCAGAATTGTTAGACAAAGATCGTTTGTTGGCCATTTCTAAATCGGACATGCTAGATGATGAATTAAAGGAAGAGATTGCTGCAGATTTACCAGACGGTGTAGAAACCTTATTTATTTCCTCAGTTGCCGAGTCTGGATTGCAAGAATTAAAAGATAAATTGTGGAAAATGCTGAACTAAGCTATGCATTTTAAAATAATGAGATATACCAAAATGCCCCTTTTGCAACAGAAGAAGGGGCATTTTACTTTTTTAATTGAATTTTAATGGGCAAACTGTATTTTGTAACTACAGGAATACCTCTTTTTCTTGCAGGAGTTATTTTAGGTAAGTTCTGAACGCTTACATTTAGCAAACTATCCAATGTTGGTAGTTGCATCTTGATGTTTTTAGAAGATTGAATTTCATCCAAAACTACAGTTCCCTTTGCTGAGATCAATAAATGAACAACCACAGTTTCTGAAATGGCTTCCTGTATTGTAAAAGAATTTTTTTTAAGTTCGGCGCCTATTTTTGCATGCACTGTATTTCTAAAACAAGTTGATTTTTCTTGCTTTGTTATGATTGAATCACACACCGGAAAAGAAGGTGAAAAATCTACTGAAGAGAAATCTATTATTGTGTCTAAAGGCACAGTTTTCGTATTGTCTAGCCCTATCACTAGATCACAAGAACTGCAAAAAAGAAGCAAGATTGAAAAAGCTAAAACACGCAAAAACATAGAATTAATTATTGTGTGAAATTACTAAATTTTATTGAGTTTTAATCTAATATAATTGGAAACGGAATCGATGAAGAAAAACTGTCTGATTTCATTTAACTATTTGAATACCCGTTTTTAAATTTTACTATTTTTAGTTTTAAAAAAGTATAACAAATGTTTTGTATTTTCGTTATACTTTAAAACATATTTATGGATATTTTTTTATTGCTAATAGGATTTTTGTTGGTTTTACTTGGTCTTATTGGCGCATTTTTACCTGTTTTGCCAGGCCCTCTAACGAGTTGGTTCGGGCTTTTAACATTACACCTTACGAGTGTAATTACGTTAAACTGGACTTTTTTAGGGATAACATTAGTCGTTGCAATTTTAATTTGGATTTTAGATTATTTCATTCCCGCCATGGGGACTAAAAAATTTGGAGGGAGTAAATACGGCGTTTACGGAACCACTATAGGTTTAATTATCGGACTCTTCGTTCCAATTCCATTGGGTATTTTAATTGGTGCTTTCTTAGGTGCGTTCATTGGAGAGTTGATTTATGATAGCAAGGATATGAACAGAGCCATTAAAGCTTCTTTTGGTTCTTTTATAGGATTACTCGCTTCAGCATTCATCAAGTTTTGTGTAGCCTTTATATACGGTATCCTCTTCTTCATGAAAATCTGGGAATATAAGAGTGTGTTGTTTTAATATTTTTTCAATAAAATACAAAAAAAAAGCGTCCCATTTAAGGGAAGCTTTCCATTGGTTAACAAAACCATGACACTTTTATGAAAGTGCCAAAACAACACAACTAAATGCTACTTAAAAAAAAGTAGCCTACAAATATACAAAATTTCCCAACGTTATACTTTCATTTTCTTTTTTATTCGTTAATTGCCTAACTCTGCAATAGATTGTATCTTTGCAATCTTTAATATTTACCAGAAAACAAAGACAGAGAATGCAATTATCAGAACAAGAAGTTGTACGTAGAGAAAAGCTAACCAAATTACGTGAACTAGGGATCAACCCTTATCCAGCAGATTTATTCCCAATCAATTCAAATTCAAAAGAAATAAAGGAAGCATATGTTGAAGACAAATCCGTAATTATTGCTGGACGTTTGATGTCGATTAACATTCAGGGAAAAGCATCTTTTGCACAACTACAGGATGGAGAAGGTAGAATACAATTGTATTTTAATAGAGATGAAATTTGTGAAGGAGAAGACAAATCATTATATAATAATGTCTTCAAAAAATTATTAGACTTAGGAGATTTTATAGGAATAGAAGGCACCTTGTTTACAACGCAGGTAGGTGAAAAAACAGTGATGGTAAAAAGTTTTAAAATACTTTCAAAAGCATTAAAACCATTGCCAATGCCAAAGGTAAAAGACGGAGTTACCTATGATGCTTTTACAGATCCTGAAATGCGTTACAGACAACGTTATGCAGATTTAGTAGTCAACCCACACGTAAAAGAAGTCTTTGTCAAACGAACAAAATTATTCAATGCAATGCGTTCTTTCTTTAATGACGCAGGGTATTTTGAAGTAGAAACCCCTGTCTTACAGCCCATTCCTGGAGGAGCAGCAGCAAGACCTTTTATTACCCATCACAATTCATTAGACATTCCATTATATATGAGAATTGCCAATGAACTCTATTTAAAAAGATTAATTGTAGGTGGTTTTGATGGTGTTTATGAGTTTTCAAAAAACTTCAGAAATGAAGGAATGGACAGAACGCACAATCCAGAATTTACTGCGATGGAAATCTATGTATCCTACAAAGATTACAATTGGATGATGGATTTCTGTGAGCAATTATTAGAGCATTGTGCCATTGCCGTAAACGGAACTTCTGAAGCTACTTTTGGTGAACATAAAATCAATTTTAAAGCACCCTATGCTAGAGTTACTATGGCAGAATCGATCAAACACTTTACAGGTTTTGATATCAATGGAAAAACAGAAGATGAAATAAGAACCGCAGCAAAATCAATGCACATTCCTGTTGATGAAACTATGGGGAAAGGGAAATTAATTGATGAGATTTTTGGAGAAAAATGTGAAGGAAATTATATACAACCAACCTTTATTACCGATTATCCTAAAGAAATGTCTCCGCTTTGTAAAGAGCATAGAGACAACCCTGAACTAACAGAACGTTTCGAATTGATGGTGTGTGGTAAAGAAATCGCCAATGCTTATTCAGAATTAAACGATCCAATCGATCAACGAGCACGTTTCGAACATCAATTAAAATTAGCCAAGAAAGGAGATGATGAAGCCACTGAATTCATCGATGAAGATTTTTTACGTGCGCTCGAATACGGAATGCCTCCAACCTCTGGAATGGGCATTGGAATGGATCGTTTGATTATGTTTTTAACCAACAACCAATCCATTCAAGAAGTCTTATTTTTCCCACAAATGCGTCCAGAAAAGCAAGCACCTTCAGTTGAATTAAACGAGGAAGAAAAAGCAGTTTTAGCACTCATTACCAAAGCAGAAAAAATAGATTTAAACGAATTGAAAACACAATCTGGTTTGTCTAATAAGAAATGGGACAAAACCATTAAAGGGTTGACCAAAAAAGAAGTTGCTAAAGTTTCAAAAACAGCCGAAGGATTGTTTGTTGAAGTTTTTTAGTATTCTTTTTCATAATAAAAATAAAAAAATCCAGCTGTAAAGCTGGATTTTTTTTATGAACTACAATCGCTTAAAGCGATTATTTTTTTACAATGCTAATAAGCCGTTTGTTTTGGTAACTCCTTCAGCAGAAGCTTGCATGTGTGCTTTTTCAGTGTCGTTTAAATTGATTTCAACAATTTTTTCGATCCCGTTTTCTCCTAAAACGACAGGAACTCCGATACATAAATCATTCAAACCATATTCACCTTCCAATAAAACAGAACAAGGGAAAATTTTCTTTTGATCACAAGCAATTGCTTGTACCAAACTAGAAACAGCAGCACCAGGAGCATACCAAGCAGAAGTGCCCAATAAGCCCGTTAAGGTTGCGCCACCTACTTTAGTGTCTTGTAAAACCTGTGCCAATCTTTCTTCAGAGATAAACTCAGAAACTGGCACCGAATTTCTTGTTGCCAATCTTGTTAAAGGCACCATTCCTTTATCAGAATGTCCACCAATGACCATCCCGTCAACATCAGAAATCGGTGCTTTTAAAGCTTCTGCCAATCGATATTTAAAACGTGCAGAATCTAAAGCGCCCCCCATTCCAATGATTCTATTTTTAGGAAGTTCTGTTGTTTTGTGAACCAAATAAGTCATGGTGTCCATAGGATTAGAAACCACAATAATAATGGTGTTTGGAGAATGCTCAATTAAGCTAGCAGAAACCATTTTAACAATTCCTGCATTGATTCCGATCAACTCTTCACGGGTCATTCCTGGTTTTCTTGGAATACCAGAAGTAATCACACAAATATTAGAAGCTGCTGTTTTGGAATAATCGCTAGTACTTCCGGTGATTTTTGTGTCAAAACCATTTAAAGAAGCAGTTTGCATTAAATCCATTGCTTTCCCTTCTGCAAAGCCTTCTTTAATGTCTAGTATTACAACTTCAGAAGCGAAGTTTTTCATGGCAATGTATTCTGCACAACTGGCACCTACAGCACCTGCACCTACAACAGTAATTTTCATATTTTTCGTATTTAATTGTATTCAAATTAAGAGGTACAAAAATACATTAAATTATTGAAAAACAGCTTTTGATATGTCTTAAAAAATGCTGTAGTTTTTTGAGTTATTTGCAAAAAAAACCTCAATACTTTTGATATTGAGGCTGTATAAAATTAAAACTATTTTTTAGACATCGATGTTTGCATACTTTGCATTTCGTTCAATAAAGTCTCTCCTTGGCGGAACTTCATCTCCCATTAGCATAGAGAAAACTCTATCGGCTTCAGCTGGACTGTCAATAACAACCTTTCGAAGCGTTCTAAATTCAGGATTCATTGTCGTGTCCCAAAGTTGTTCTGCGTTCATCTCTCCAAGACCTTTATATCGCTGAATTGAAACACCTCCTCCTAGTTTCTGTGCAATTAAATCTCGTTGATTGTCATCCCAAGCATATTCTCTTTTTTGTCCTTTTTTCACTAAATATAAAGGAGGAGTTGCGATATAAATATAGCCTTGCTCTACCATTTCTTTCATGTATCTAAAGAAGAACGTTAAGATCAATGTTGCAATGTGCGATCCATCGACATCGGCATCACACATAATGACTACTTTATGGTAACGAACTTTCGATAAATTTAAAGCTCTTGGGTCTTCTTCTGTTCCAATAGAAACGCCTAAAGCGGTAAACATATTTTTGATTTCTTCGTTTTCAAAAACCTTATGTTGCATTGCTTTTTCTACATTCAAAATCTTTCCACGAAGTGGAAGTATGGCCTGAAAATTACGATCTCTACCTTGCTTTGCTGTACCTCCTGCAGAATCTCCCTCAACTAAGAAAATTTCACATTGAGCTGGATCTGTTTCAGAACAATCTGATAATTTTCCAGGCAAACCACCAATAGACATCACTGTCTTACGTTGCACCATCTCACGGGCTTTCCGTGCTGCATGTCTGGCAGTAGCGGCTAAGATTACTTTCTGAACAATGGTTTTTGCATCGTTTGGATTTTCTTCCAAATAGTCGGTTAACATTTCAGAAACGGCTTGCGATACGGCAGAGGTTACTTCTCTGTTTCCTAATTTCGTTTTTGTTTGTCCTTCAAATTGAGGCTCTGCTACTTTTACAGAAACAATTGCGGTCAATCCTTCACGAAAGTCATCACCCGCAATTTCGAATTTTACATTTTTAAGCAATCCAGAATTGTCAGCATATTTTTTTAACGTTCCTGTTAACCCGCGTCTAAATCCAGACAAATGCGTTCCACCTTCGTGCGTGTTGATGTTATTTACATAGGAGTGCAAGTTTTCTGCATAGGAAGTGTTGTATACCATGGCAACTTCAACCGGAATACCATTTTTTTCACCTTCCATAGAAATGACATTCGCAGTCAATTGCTCACGTGTAGAATCTAAATATTTGATAAATTCTGGCAACCCTTCTTTCGAACGAAAGGTTTCTGTAATTGGGTTCCCTTCGTCGTCAGTGTTTCTTTTATCAGTTAAGGTAATGGTAATTCCTTTATTCAAATAGGACAACTCACGCATACGTGTTGCCAACGTTTCGTAATTGTATTCAGTAGTTTGGGAAAAGATTGATTTGTCTGGTGAAAAAGTAACAATGGTTCCTGTAAAATCGGTTTCTCCAATTGTTTTTACTGGGTACAAGGCTTTTCCCTGAGAATATTCTTGTTGCCAAACTTTTCCTTCTTTGTGAACCGTAGCCGTTAAGTGTTGTGATAGTGCGTTTACACAACTCACACCCACACCATGCAACCCTCCAGAGACCTTGTAGGAATCCTTGTCAAATTTACCACCGGCACCAATTTTTGTCATTACAACTTGCAATGCAGAAACCCCTTCTTTTTTGTGAATCCCAACTGGAATTCCACGTCCATTATCTTTGGTAGTAATAGAATTGTCTTCATTGATAGTAACATTAATCGTATCACAATGGCCTCCCATCGCTTCATCAATGGAATTATCGACAACTTCGTATACCAAATGGTGCAATCCTCGTACACCCACATCTCCAATATACATAGAAGGACGCATTCTTACATGCTCCATACCTTCTAATGCCTGAATACTGGAAGCATCGTAATTATTTTTTTTGTCTTCGCTCATAATAAAAGTGAATTATTCATTTAAATTTTATTGAAAACCAACATTGAAAATGAGGACCTCCACATACTCAAATTTACAAATTTTCAAACTTTTTTTCTAAGCTGTGTGAAATTAAGTTTTGAAATTATCAACATTTGTTGAAAACGAAATAATGGCTTAAACCTCTTAAAAAGTGCCTTATATGCCTTATTTGTTAGTTGAAATTTTTTTGGGAAATAAGCCAGCACTCGCGTTGCTTAAAAAGGAGATTTTACAATCTTAAAAGCAAAAAAAAAATCCCGCAAAAAGCGAGATTTTTTAGTCTTAAATTTATTTTGGAAATAAACAAATCTAATAGGCATCATCATGTACGTTTAGGATTGCTCTTCCCGAAGGTTCATTCATGTTTTTAAATGCTTCATCCCAGTCTAAGGCAATTTGTGTACTACAGGCAACACTTGCTTCTTGGGGTACGCTTAATGCAGCGGTATCACTTGGAAAATGTCCTTCAAAAATAGCACGGTAATAAAATTCTTCCTTATTTTGTGGTGTTTGAATTGGAAATCTAAACTTTGCGTTTGCCAATTGCTCATCTGTAACTTCTTTGTCTACAACTTCTTTTAATGTATCAATCCAATCATACCCAACACCGTCAGAAAATTGTTCTTTTTGTCTCCATGCAACACTTTCTGGCAACAGATCTTCAAACGCTTTTCGAATGATCCATTTCTCCATACGCTCTCCGTTAATCATTTTGTCTTTCGGATTCAAACGCATGGCAACATCAATAAACTCTTTGTCTAAAAACGGTACACGTCCTTCAATTCCCCAAGCCATTAAACTTTTATTGGCTCTTAGGCAATCATACATATGCAATTTCTCTAATTTCCGAACTGTTTCTTCATGAAATTCTTCTGCATTTGGAGCTTTATGAAAGTACAAGTAACCCCCAAAAATTTCATCGGCTCCTTCTCCAGAAAGTACCATTTTAATCCCCATAGACTTGATAACTCGTGCCATTAAATACATTGGAGTAGAGGAGCGAATGGTTGTAATGTCGTAGGTTTCTATATTGTAGATAACATCCTTGATAGCATCTAAGCCTTCTTGTATTGTGAATTTTATTTCATGGTGAATGGTCCCAATGTGGTCTGCTACTTTTTGAGCAGCTGCCAAATCTGGAGACCCTTCTAGACCAACAGAAAAACTGTGAAGTTGAGGATACCAGGCTTCTGACTTGTCATCGGATTCAATTCTTTTTTGAGCATATTTTTTGGCTATGGCTGAAGTTACTGAAGAGTCTAATCCTCCAGAAAGTAAAACACCGTAGGGTACATCACTCATTAATTGTCTGTGAACGGCATCTTCCAAAGCTTTCTTTACTTCTGCGATACTTGTTTGGTTCTCTTTTACGGCCTCATAATCTCTCCATTCTCTATGGTACCATTTTACAAATTGTCCATCTTTGCTAGACATATAATGTCCTGGAGGGAACAATTCAATCTTGGTACAAACACCTTCCAAAGCCTTTAATTCTGAAGCAACATAGAAGGTTCCGTTTTGATCCCATCCAATGTACAAAGGAATAATTCCAACATGATCTCTGGCAATAAAATAGGTGTCCTTTTCAACATCATACAAAGCAAAGCCAAAAATTCCATTCAATTCATCTAGAAAACCAACACCTTTTTCTTTATACAATGCTAAAAT
>Ga0209771_1002492_pt1 | contig 11074 bp, 6 predicted proteins | sample SaaInl59LU_5_DNA_FD_184639 | JGI IMG/M metagenome (GOLD analysis project Ga0209771, IMG submission 184639) | Marine microbial communities from expanding oxygen minimum zones in the Saanich Inlet - ESP_59LU_5_DNA (SPAdes) (version 2) | ecosystem: Environmental > Aquatic > Marine > Intertidal zone ...
CGTTTTCCTTGTCTAGTCTTTTTTGTTGTATTTCTTGAAGATACTCCTCTTTTCTTTTTCTAGATAAGCTTTGTATAGTTTTTAAGGCGTTTTTATTTCCTTTTAATGCAGCTTCTAAGGTTCTGTCATCTATAATATTAAACTCTAAAGCTTTAGAGATGTTGTAGTCAGATAATAGTTTACTTTTTAATATAGGATCTGCTTCTCTGTTTTTTTCTCGCATCGCCCTAGCTCTAGCAGAGGCGCCTGGAGTATAAGTTTGAGTGGAGGCTGTCTCAATTTCTTCAAGTTTTAAAAGGTCATCTTTTAAATACTCGTAATCATCCTCAACCTCTGGTGTAGTTACTTGAGGTATTGATGTTTCAGTTACTTCTGAAGAATCCAAGGACCCATCTGTTGGCTCCTCTTCTGTAGTGGAAACCATATCTTCCGTCTCCAAAGTAGAACTTGAGGTGTCGTCTGTCTTTTTTTTTTCACCGAATCCAAACTGAACAACAAACTCTTCAAATGATTTTGTATAGTCACCTGATTCGTTTAGTGCGTTGTATAAAACCTTGGATTTTTCTGTATCACCAAATTGATTAACAAACTCTTCAAACGACTTTGTGTAGTCACCTGATTCGTTTAGTGCGTTGTATAATTCCTCCATTAACTTGATTTATTATTTATTCTCCTGTACCTAAGTCGTTAAGCCTGCCTTTTGTGCCACTAGCTATCGTTTCTAATTTTTGAGCTACTTCAGTACCTGTAACCGTTCCTATAGCTCCTAATTGTTCATCTCCATACATCATTATTCCATTTGTAACAGTCACTTGATTTGGATCTAACTTAAGCTTTCTTGCAACAGCTGTTACTGCTGATTTAATCTCAACATCTGGTCTAGAAGTATAAACAGTTTCTCCAAATGCATCTTTACCAGCTACATCAGATAATTGCTTATTAAATGTATCGATCTCTGAACTACTCAACTTCGTCTTAGTGCTTATAGGTGTATATGTCTTAGTATCTAAAGCTTTTTGGTTAACATTTGATGTTAACGACCCTGTTCCTTTATTTCTGTATGTTCCAGCTGTTTTAGGATTTATTATACCAGCTATCTCAACTCCAATGTCTCGTTGAGGTCTATTCAAATCGATAGTTTTAACTAGACCGTCTAAAAGTTCAACTGTTAATGTTTTACTATCTTCATCAAGTGTTACATTGCTAGCAACCTGACCAAGCGTAGCTTTTAGTCCAGAGTACTGACCTCTAACAACAAAGTCATCTATAATTTTTACTACATTCGCTTCTTCCTTTAGTTTAGACGTTTGACTAGTAGGCGCAACATATTGCTTGTCTTCTTTTCTTCCTAGAGCCATCTCTAGTGCGTTACCATAAGCCTCTCGGGCTTTAGTTTTTTGTGGATCAGTAAGTTCAGGTGTAGGAAACCCGTTGTTCTTGTCCTTCTTCAACAACACAGTATTCTCGTCAACCTCGTCTGGATTGTATGTATAGTCGTAACCCATGTAGTCTGTAAGTACAGAGAATATTCTTTGATCGTTGTTAAGAGACTTTGTTATGGTGTTTTCCTTCCACTGCTTAAACGCTTTACTATTTCTTACGTCTTCCACACTATAAGTTGATGAAAAAGCTTTCTTGTATACGGCAGCTCCAGCTGCGTCTTTAAGGACAGACGCATTGACATCTATGGAATCCCATTCAGATGCTTGAACCTGCTCTATAGACCTGATAGCCTGTAGGCTACTCTTATTAATAACACCCTTATCATCCACAGCTGCGAGGTATCCCTCACCAGTTTCAGATAAATATATTTGCTTGTCCTTAACGTTTATGCTATCAGCTAAAAACTCGGCCAATGCCAAGTCACCTGTCTTACCACTCTCTGAAAACTTCTTGAACGCCTCTTGGTGTCCCTTCATTGCAGAGTTTAATCTCTTCCAGGTATTGCTTACGTTGGTTTGTATAAGCTTATTGTCGTTGACGGATCTTAAACCAGCCTTCATAAGGTCGTGGTTTTGTTTCAAGAAAGCCTTGTGGTTTTGAATCTGTTGCATCATAAAGGCATTCGCCTCTACGTCTAATCCTTGCTGATAGTCATTAAGGGCGTCTAACTGATTATTGTAAGTTGTTTCTAACTCAGCCTTCAGGTTATCCCTTCTCTCAGTCTCCTTGGTTATTCTATCAGAAACATTCTTAGTTATCCCAGCCCAGTCAATTACAGAGTTTTGTAGTTGTTCTGTGGTACTTCTTTTATATCCGTAACTCATCTCTTATTAAAGTCCTATTGATTGTAAACCTGCCATTTGCTGTGGGGTAAATGGTACTATGCCCATCCCTAGACCAGCGATTTGTTCGCCAGTGTATCCCATGTCCTGCATAGCTCTTCTGGCTTGTCTAGCGTTAGTAACTCCCTGTCCGAGGTCCATACCTCCAGCTGCTTGTATTTCTAAAGCTTTCTGTCCTCCAGCTAGCTCTCCTTGTCTTTTTGAATATAGTGCGCTTTGTTCATACATTTTAGCGCCAGCGTCTAAAGCGCCTTTAGCACCTGAAGTTATCATCATAGCGCCCATCTGATTAAGATCTTGCGCTTTGGCTGTATCTCCTTCAGCTGCTTTTAGGTTGATAGCTGCTAGTGACTTGGAGTCAGCCATCTTTTCTTGAGCAATCATCACGTCTCTTCCGTAGATATCTTTAGCCATGTTTTGTCGTATCCCCTCTGAAGATCTCACAACACCTTCTTGAAGTTTTTGAACCCCACCTTGAACTGCTCTTTGACCAGACTCTCTCATCGCTTGTAAGGCGGCTTGTTGGGCTGCCATTAAACTCTGTGTCTGTATTTCGTATGCCTCTAAAGGAACTTGAAGTGCCTCTGTCTCAACTCTAGAGATCTCTCTTTCAGCCTTCAAAACTCTTTCTTCAGCTCTTCTTTCTGCTTTCTTAGCCTCTTTTTTAGCCTGTATACCTTGGAATATGCTTAACCCAGCGCCTAAAAATGCGCTTGCTGCTCCTCCGAGCCCGAAAGCTCCTGTTGGTCCACCAGCTCCTCCTCCTGATGATGCTACTGCTGATGCTGCTGCTCCTACTCCCATAGTTTATTTATTAATGATTATAAGTGCAAATATACAAAAATTTATGGAAAACTCTTGAATAAACTTGATCCAATACCGAATAGCTCTACAAAATTAGATGATGCATTAGATAGCGTGTATTTTAAGAAGTACCCAGTGGTTCCGTATGACTCTGCCTTGTTGTCTTTTACGCAGAATAAATAATCCCCCGCAACAGGTATAATCCCTGAGTCGTCTGCGTCTACAATGATCTGACTTCCAGATATAGACGTTATAAGACCAACAACCGTTGGGTTGCCACCTATTAGTTTGTATACCTTGTCTCCAACACTTATCATAGAGCTTATGGTGAACGTAAAGTTTAACTCTACCGCAGTTGTAACAGATGAGTCAACAGTGTCAACGCTACCTATACCCTGTGCCGATCTAGCTTCAAATACATTGTCATTTTGGTTTCTTCTTATAAAACCGTAGTAGTCTCCCTCCTTTAGTGAAAACCAAGTAGAATCTATGTATCCGCTCTCTAGGTCACTTGTAACCGTACAGTCCCAAGCCGCTGTTCCTTCTAAGCTTATGGTTTTAAACTTCTTCACCGTAGACGGAGAGTCGTTTATTACGCCAGTTATTGTTGAAGCATCAGGGGTTAACGCATCGTAGTACGTGTTTCTTTGTGTTCCTGTATTGTGCCTGTATAGGTTACCTCCCTTAAACGAGTAGAAGTAATTATTCATCCCTACCATCATCTCTGGATAGAAGGAGTAGAACGAAGGCCACCCCTTCACTGATTCACTGTATGTTAATGTATATGCCATTTATTTATTTTTAAGGTGAAACTTGAGGACATTCAGGTGTGAGAGCCCATGTATTCTCGCCTGAGTTAGCGGACCATACCGTAACTTTAACTTGATTAGCTATATCTGAGCTACCTGTGGCGGTTTTATTAAACGTAAGTTTAATCTGTCCGTCAGACGCTAACGCTGTAGGCGATGGGTAATCTGCCACAACTCCAATTTGTCCTGTACCAGAGCCACTTGATCTTGTCTCAGACCCATCTGATACTGCTATATCAGAGGATGTAAAGAATGTAGGTCCAGTTGGATTTACTGTGAATGTTTCTGTAAAATCTCCATCTCCTATATATTCATGATTAAACACTGGTCCAGTTAATGAGGTAATCTCAGATTCTAAAGTAGCATCTGGAAGGTCGTTACCAATAAACAAAGAGTCTGCAACAATTTCGTTAATGTAAGTCAACTGTATTCTAGCAGGCTTTGCTCCAACATCAAAAGTAAAAGTAACATCTCCTAAGACATTGCTTAGGTTCACATAAGTCTCATATCTACCTTCTTCATCAACTGTAAATGATTTACGACCTCCGTAGCACTCTAAATCTGGCTCAACGTAGTCCCAAACAAGGTATAGGTATCTATCTCCATTCGGATTGTTATACGTAAACTCAGACTGATAGCTTACCCCTGGGATATATGTTAAAGAAGTTTCTACGTCATTTAATGTTGTTAGTAACGGAGTCAACTGATCTATCTGATCAGCAGTGTATAATGTGTCAGATATCAAATACTTAAACCTATCATATAACCATTCAGCAGTATCGTTTATGTTTCCAGCATAACTCATAGTAACAGTAGATCCGTCGTTAGGGAACTGCCCTTGACCAGATATTCCTGTGCTTGTTTGGTATTGTGATACTGGTCCATATGTAAACTCTACAGGAAGTGTTATAGGTGGAGTTGAAACGTTCACCCCTGGAGGAGACCAAAAACTATTATGAGTAGCTGTCAAACCATTCATGTTGTTTGTGTTTTTAACTATTCTTATTATAGTCAATAACTCGTCATCTACACATCCAACTGACATTGTGTATGTAGCATTCGTTGGTGTTAACGTTAGTGTTGCTGTATTTACAGCTGGATTATCTTTTAAAAACTCTAATGTTCCTACCCCTGTAACGGTTTGGTTTATAACTGTAGATCCATTGTATACAATAGATATCAGTAGGGATCCTTCTGAAACATTATATGAAACAGTAGAGTCTCCGTATCCATCACCTAAGTCTACCGTGTATTCAACTGCAGTACTGCTATCGTATTGTGTTATATTTTGACCACAGCTTATTTTGTTTTCTTGTGTAGACTGAAGTAAATCTGTAAACGTTAAAACATACTCACCCATGTACGGATCGTATGCTCCAAGTTTTATGTTTGTTTTGTTTTCTTTGAACCTATCTCTAAACCATGATCTCATACCGAAACTCGATATGACTCTTAACTGTTCATTTTGGTTTCCTCCAATTAGATTAATTACAGCACCCCTCTTATCATCCGTAAAGAACACGTTGCCTCCATATGAAGCAAAGCTTTCAATATCAGAACATCCATATTCCTCTACCCTAGACACCTGTTGCCCAAGAACCTCTGGAACAGAAGTAAGTGTTCCTCCTCCCACTGCATCAGAAAGAATATTCTTTCCAGCCAGTACGTATGATATCTTATCCTCTTGCAGGGCAAGTATATCTGTCTGTCTTCCGTGTAGCAGGTTGATAGGACCAAAAGACTGCTCAAGAGTCTTGAAGTTAGCAAGGCCCAAGTTAAATTCGTTAAGCTTGTTTATGTTTGTCTCTTCGTTGTACACACCGCTATAAGTAACATCTGCATACCTGTGAGCTTCCTTGTATTCTTGCTCTGATACAGATGTGACACGGGCTCCTATTCTAAAACCTGGTTCAGCTAGACCGTCTCTAATTTTATAGCTCTCTACGCCATTACCAAAAGAAAAGCAGTCATACATTTCTAAATCTACAATAGCTGGGGTACCAGCTGAAACATCTTGAGATTGGATGTTGCCTGCATGCTCTCTATCCTGCGTTATTGGATAGCTCTTGTGGCTTTGGTAGTAAATTTCGTTATCGTTATCTGCTGGCTCAGTTTCAAACACTAGTGCATCTCCACCCTGTATAATCAAAACACCAAGTTCGGTGTAACAGTCGTGGTTGCTATTACCCCCATTCATGCCACCACACGTAATCCATAGCCTTCCATCTGTAGCTTCATAAAACCTAACTTTCATTAACCTCTCAAAATTCTCTCCATCTGGATGTTCAGATGCCGAAACAGTTAATACACTTCCTGTGTCTATACCATCTAAATCATCCATCATAGAAAAATTGTACCAAGGCTCTCCACTGCTCCGAACCATAACGTTCCCAGCAAGGCCGACTGTCTCAACAAACTCAAGTCTATTTGCACTGTCATCAGTAGGGCCTCCAACGGCACCTGAATCTATGTATGGATTTTCAAAGTTTATGTTCGTGTTTTTCATGAAGTCATATAGACTGTCATAATCATTCGATGATATAAATTCTTCTCTCCACGCCCAATCATGATCATAAGAACCAAACTTAAAAGACCTAAACATAAGCGCAACTCTACTTCCAGCAGGTATAGATATAGGTCTAAATAATGTTGCTAATGGGTCAGCTCCTCCATTATCAGGGTGATCGGGGTTATTTTCAGAAACACATGTGTAGGCCCCATAATCCGTTGCTGTTTTATGAAACGTGTCAAAAGTTTCAGCATCATCTACATCTCTAATGTTAAAGTTACTAGGTCTAATTTTCATGTACAACCCAGTTGGATTGCTTGTGTCATTTGAGAATCCATCGGGTAAAACCTGAAGATCAAGTATCTTTGTTTTTATTAGATTACCAATAGGTGAATCAGCGTCCTTCTTAACTATTAAAAGGTCACCTACCTTAGCTTTTGTTTGGTTATCTCCTTCAAGTCTAACCCAGTAAGAGGTCTCTTGATTTATTGGTACCCAAAAATTAGAGTATATGGTCTCGTAATCTGTCTTACTTGGTTTAAGTACAAACCTATATCTCTTCGCCCAACTAGGAGCTATGTTATCAATCTGAACACGAATCTTATTTTTCTTATCAGATTTTGATGCATCAAAGAAGACTGTATTATTCTCAGAAACCTGAGCTGTTGAAGCTCTTCCATACTCATCAAGATACTCTATGCCAACCTCATAATCTCTGTTACTATGTAAACTCTTTCTCTGATCGTCAGAAAATATTACAGCAGTAGGCCCAGTGTATTCAAAATTTTCATAAGCAAAAGTCCCTGGATTACTTGTGTCTTCATAGGCAATACCCATTAAAGTTAAAGTTATTGTATTTGCCGTACTGTTTATTTGGAAACCTCCAATTGTTGTTGTATTAGGTACAACTCCGTTCCTTTTTTCCCAAGGCGATGGTGCTGACACTATGCTAGAAAAAACCTTATCCGTTAAAGAATAGTTATCGTCAGTTGCACCCCAACCAGAGGTTAATGTTATCGCATCTATAAATTCTTGGCTTGTTGCTAAGTCATTAGCACTGTAGTAGTCCCTTAAAAGTGTAAATGAAAAATCATCCTCGTACTCGTTCTCATCACCTGGGTAAGTAGCTCCTGTAAAGCCAGTGCTAACTAAATTTATAGTAATTAAGATAGTTCTTCCTTGAGTTAACTCTACACCTTCAAGGTCTATAGTTATATATGATTCATTATCAGTAACATCTAATGTTGTTTCACTTGTTAATTCACTTATACCGAAAGATTTAAAATTAATCGTGGTATCGATGTCGTATCCATCTACGTAGTTTCCATATATTATTCTATTACCCATTGTTGTTTGGGTTTTAGCTAACCTTGGAACGTTGTCAAAGTGTCTTAGTATTTCTGAATCCTGAAGTGCAGTATATATTTTCTGGTTACTAAACCTTAAAATATAATCGTCATTGTCAGCCCAATTTTGATCAGATTTATTAAATCTTTCTATAACATTAACTGTGTTAGAGTTTGATTGCTTAAAGCAAACATCGAGACCTATGATATTGCTGTTACCTGTATTTACAGTAACCCTGGCTTCGTTAAATCTATTCAACATACCGACATTGTCGAATGAGCTGTAATCTAACCTAAACCCAAGAGGGTTAAATCCAAGGTCTGAAAACTCAGAAAGGGCAGAGTACTCTCCGTCTTTATACTTGTATCTATATGCAAATCTTATAAACTTATCCTCTATATAGTTCTCGTTTGTATTATTATTTAAAAGGGTAACTTTAGGAGATTCAGTAGGTGGTTTAACTATTACAGAAATATCGTCCTCGTCAATTTGATCAACGCCTGCTATTGGAGCAGGGTACAATGTGTTTACGTTTATTTTTCTTGGTTGATTGTAGTTATCAGTGAAGAATAACAAATCGTTAATAAGGTTTATTCCGTTTACAAGGTTATTCTCAGAAAAATTTAAAACAGTGGTGCTTACTACGTGCTTTGTTAATACAGATGTATTCTCATTAAATGAAACTATCATATCAACATTATCACTAGTAACAAACCAATATATAGTCTCGTTCTCACCATCCTCAAATGCGCCTATACATACAGGGTTTGAAAGAGGTAATCCATTATGAGTTAATGTAGTTAGCTTTTCAGTACCCTTAGCGTTTTCAGCTGATCCAGCTTCTGATCCCTCTGGTGATGAGATACGAATGTTCATCGCATCGATGTATTCACCAGGTTTTAAAAGTCTCTCGTCCAAGGACTTGTTCATCCTGGACCCAATAAAATTCTTATTTACCTTCATACTACTTTATCCATTTATTTTGACCTCTCATGTTCATTAGTAGTCTCCCAGGGTGAATGTTGCTTAACCTAATCTTTGCGTTTCTTAATAAAGAACTCTTATCTTTTTTTGCCCTGTTTACGATGTACTCCTGTACACCAAATTTAGAGTTTAATATCGCATACTTAATGTACGCATATATGTAGTCTTCAAATAGTTTGTTTACACTAACCTTAGAATCGTCTCCACCTTCCATACCGTCTGATATGTATTCTATAACTACAATCTCATCTGTCATGTGTGAGCTGAAGTTTATAACACCACTAGCCTTGTCAATCTTAAATGTTGGGTTCATGTTTGCAGTCTCGGAGTTGCTTCCGTATCTAGCTCCTATTGAAAAGTCAAATATCCATTGACCGTCAATGCTGTAGCCTAGACTACCATGAAAAGGACCGTCACCAAGGTATTGTGTCTTGTGTAGTCCGTCAATTCTTGAACCGTCAAGTAATGATGTCCCTATAAGTACATCTCCATCTTGATCAAATAAAACTCTACAATCATTGTCTTGCAGATAACTCTTCGCAAAGTTTGTCTGTACGTTTTCAGTTAATGGGAATAATGTTCCGTCCTTAAATAGAGATATTCTATTCCAATTTACAAAGTCAGGTGGTAATACAACTCTCAAGTTGTCACAGACAGTAAGCTCTACTATCTTAGTCTCCTTCATTGCATCGTAGTTTAGTTCTTGTATACCTCTCTTTGCATGAAACAATACATTGTATCTTTCAGCATTATTAACAAGCTTATCATTGCCAACATACATTAGCATAAAATTGTTAACTATATCAGTTAATGATGTGTACTGGTATGATCCCCAATTAGCATCTTCTGGGAGGTTACCGTTGTTTTCGTAGTATTCGTATCCTGTTAAGTATGCCATTATCCTTGTTTTTGAGTTTCTTTACCTTCTTCGTTTTGACCTGAAACATACAGATCTTTTTCTCTTATAGAGATACCAGCGTACTGTAATATCTTAGCTACCAACAATGGCTCATCTTCTGGTGGAAGTTCAAAGTCTTGATAGTCAGTAGCTGACTGATCAAAAACAGGTTCGCTATCACCAGCGCCCAATGCAACGTACGTCCACTTAGGATCTAATGGCTTTCTAATGTACTGTATTGTTACACCTGTAGTTATTGTACTAGGATATACAGTTATATCTGAACCATTCATCGCATAAGCAGGAAATGTTGTTGTTGGTGCTGTTAGGTTTGAAGATGTAAGGTGTAGCAGCTTACTGTTAGACACACGCTCAACCTCTCTGTTTCCATACCTTACAACATTTAATAGATAGTAGTCATTCGGTAATGGAAAGACTGGTCCGTTTGTGTCATCAGGTGTGTTGATAGTTGAAAATATATCTATCGCCTGCTCAATATTTTTTACATGATCAGAGTAACCACTTCCAGATTGTCTAACGTTCTGCTTAGTAATCCATTGGCTGTATCTGTAGAAGTAGTCTTCAAAGATATCAAGCTGTGCTTGCTTTGCATATAGGTTAAAATCGAAGGGAGTGATGTATCCGAAGTTTTGTTTGTTAGCTACCGCTAGTACGGTATTTCTTACGCTGTTTATCATCTCTATAACAATTTATGCAAAGATAGTAAAAATAAATAAACCCCTCCATTTCTGAAGGGGTCTACTCTATGTATGTAATTTAATGTTACTCTTCCAACTTATTCTCTAGCATGGTCATCACTTCTATACCCTCATCAGTTTGAAAGTATGTAGCGATGGTATATACTGGAGACTCTCCAAACGGAAGGGTGATCATTTTCTTTTTATTACCACCTAAGTTAAAGTATACATCTTTATTATTGTTTTTAAGCCTTAATAAGCCCTCATCTAATAATTTTGATGCTAAGTTCTGTAGCTTAAGCATTGGATCGTTTAAAGTGTCTAAGAAGTCCTCTGGCTCATTCTTAGCATACAATCTAACATCTCTCTTAAGTTCAGCTGTAGACATCTTGTCTATGTTCATGCCCAATACAACTCTACCTATAGTCTCTAGCATCTCTACATTAAGATCTCTAGCCTGTAGCTGAGCCTCTAATTGGTAGTCTAGTTTTTCAACCTCAACAGAAGCATCTTTCTCTGTATCTACCTCAATAAAAACACTGCCATTGTCAGGATGTATTGATAAAAATTCTTGTAATACCACATTTGTCTTGTCAACATATAAGAATCCATTCTCAAAAACAACTGGCTCTAGGATTGCATTCCCGTCCTGTTCGTCTTCAAATGGTGTTTTTTGGTTTGATGCGTATCTCAACGCTCTGTTTGACTCTCCGTCAAAATGTAGTAATGGTTTTCTTCTT
>Ga0209771_1002497_pt1 | contig 11064 bp, 9 predicted proteins | sample SaaInl59LU_5_DNA_FD_184639 | JGI IMG/M metagenome (GOLD analysis project Ga0209771, IMG submission 184639) | Marine microbial communities from expanding oxygen minimum zones in the Saanich Inlet - ESP_59LU_5_DNA (SPAdes) (version 2) | ecosystem: Environmental > Aquatic > Marine > Intertidal zone ...
ATGTCCTCTTTGATTTTGATGAACCCGTGGAGTTGGCCGACGATCTAAAGATTGCAGCTACGACGAGGCTGAACCTCCAACCCGTTGTTCTCGCAGATGGTCATACAGTCTCATGTGTTATATGTGATCTCACAGAGGAAATCCTCACAACACCACCCGAAGAGTTGAGGGTTCGGATCCTTGAGGAGTTGGATGTTCCTCTCCCCAAGCAAATCCGAATTGGTTGGGGTGCTGAATGGGATGGTGAGCGATGGCAGTTTTCCCAATCATCGGGGGTTCTCAGCCTCTATGGGCAACTTCCCTTCTTTGGGGAATGTCCAAGTGTCGCTATGTGTGGTATGATGTCACCTCGCAACACACCCTACTCAAGTATTGAGGCTGCGGTGGAGGTATCAAGGTCTCTCAGTCACACAGTATTTGGAACTCGGGAACCACTGGGGCCTCTCCTTCTCACGCAAGTTATATCAGTGACACTTTTAGTGCTTATAGTTTTAATTCTCATTTATCGTAACAGAAACCAATGAAGTTTCTAACCACTGTACATACACCCATGTATGACCACAACGAAAAAAAGTACATCCGTTTGGTCATTCCTGAAAACTGTGCTGAAATCGTCCGAAGAAATCACATAAACAAATCCAGGTTTATTAAAAATTCCCACATAGACAACCCCCTTGAAGGTCGTATCCTCACAGTGAAAGTTCCATTCCGTTATAGGCGAGTCATGTGTCGTGTTGAAGGGGAACCCATTCAAGCTCTCACAATTGGATCGGAAGTTGAAGTTGAAGTTGATTTCTCGGGGGCTTGGAATGTTGGCAATTATAGTGGATATTGTTGGAAGCTTGTCTCTATTAAAAGTTAAAGCCTCAGATATATCAGATGCTAACACGAACAGGGTACCTCGTGACTGAGGGACCAATCACCGAAATTAAAAAGGAGCTTACGGTAAGACCCCAAGTCAATGGGGACTATGGATTTCCTCCACCACCTTTCAAAGTTTTTAGAACAGCTAAGAATGGAGTGTGCGTTCCAAGATTCTACGGAGTTGGTAAGGTGGGAAAGCCCAAAGAGGATCGTCGCCCCGAACCAGCCCGCTCCCAAGCAAAATTCGTCGGTCAATTACGAGACGCAACCCATCAGAACGAGGCTCTTGCTGCAGCTATTAGCGCGGGCCATGGTGTTCTCTCGCTCCCATGCGGGTATGGCAAGACCACCGTATCCTTGGCAATAGCGTGTAAATTGGGGTACCGAACGATGATTGTTGTACACAAACAGTTCTTAGCAGACCAGTGGAGAGAGCGGATTCAGCAATTCTGCCCGGGTGCTACGATAGGTATTGTTCAACAGGACAAGAAGGAGACAGATTGTGACTTTGTCATAGCTATGCTTCAGTCTCTCTCCCTCAAGGAATACTCCTTCAGCGACTTTGATTCTATAGGGACCCTCATAGTTGATGAAGCCCACCACATCTGTGCGAAGGTCTTCAGTCAGTCCCTCTTCAAGATGTGTCCCAAGCATATCTTTGGACTCTCGGCGACCCCAGAGAGAAAGGATGGTCTCACGAAGGTTCTTCATTGGTTTATGGGTCCCACATTCTTTGCGGTAGAGAGGAAGAACCAGGACCAAGTTGAAGTGTTTAACATTACATACGAATCATTCAACTATAGGAATCCACCACCCTCTACACGCTTCGGTAAAGTATCCATGCCAAACATGATTACAGAAGTTGTGGAAGACAGGAAGAGAAACCAAATGCTCGTGGAATTGATCAAGAAGGCTTCAGCTGGTACAAGACAACTTCTTGTTCTAAGTGACAGACGCTGGCACTGTGAGATGCTCCACCAATGTTTCCCCAAAAACTCGGGTCTCTACATGGGTGGAATGAAGGAGGCAGACCTTCAGGCTTCTTCCAAAAAGAAGATCATCTTCGCAACTTTCTCACAAGCCCACGAAGGCCTTGACATACCAACCCTGGATACAGTCATATTGGCGTCACCAAAGTCGGATATCACCCAAAGTATAGGTCGTATCATGAGAGAAACCAAGGGAAAGAAGAATAATCCACACATCTATGACATCCACGATCCATGGTCACTCTTTACAGCGATGTTTTACAAGAGAATGAAAGTGTATCGCCAGGGTGGTTTCAAGATACATGGTAAGGTTGCCGAGGAAGAGAAGAAGGACTTTCCTCAGGGAAAGCCGCTGTTTTTATAATCTAAATATTAATTAAATGTCTGGTGCATTGATTCAACTCGTCTCAAAAGGCGCGCAAGATATGTATATAAACAGTGAAGAGGGTCACTCATTCTTTCGTATGAAGTTTACGAGGCATACGAATTTTTCACAAGCCCCCAAACTGATTAAAACGGTTACCGATAAAGACCCCACATTCACGGTACCAGTTTTAGGAGATCTTATAAATTGTCTCTGGTTTGAAGGGCTTGATAAGAATTCCAATGTTTCGTCAAATCTTTTGTACAACTCAACAATTGATCTTTATATTGGGGGTCAAAAAATAGATTCTCAACACTATGACTATTACGCAGATATATGGCCAAATTATCTTGCCGATACATGGACGAAACAAGAAGAACTCACAAACAAAACAAGTACATCAAATAGAAACTTCCAACCACTTCATTTTTTCTTTTGTGATCACGGGGCATTTTTGCCCCTTGTATCTCTTACACATCATCAAGTTGAAGTGAGGATCAATTTTGACGAAACAAGCCTCGTCGGTTATGGTGCCTCACAGAAACGAATCAATGTATATGGGAACTATATCTACTTGGACAAGGAAGAGAGAGAATCTCTCGTGAAGAGGCAAATGGATTTTATAATTACACAGACACAAAAGGTTGAGTTCCCCCTCTCAAATGTTGTTGATAACGTGATTCAAACCACGGGTGGGTACAATGATTTAGATTTGAGTTCATTTAACCACCCCGTGAAGTCAATCTTCTTCGGTTATTCCGCAACAAATGTCGATCCAACAAATGATCGTTTTACTTTTAGAAATGCTGATATTCATGTCAATGGAACGCCACTTCTTGAAAATATGACACCAACTTACTTCCACACAGTTCAAAGTTATTACAAGTCAAAATATGGTAAAATTGACTTCCGAGTTGATTCAGAAGATCTTATGTACACGAGATATTTTGTGTATCATTTTGGTATGAACGCATCAGACTATAACCCATCGGGTACATGTAATTTCAGTAGACTTGATAACGCAAAACTTATACTTCGAGGTGTTGAGAAGGGTAACTTTAGGGGGAGACAAGATGACATCAGTGTGTTCGCCTTAAACTATAATGTCCTCAGGATCAAGGATGGATTGGCTGGAATTTTATTCGGGAACTAAAGTATAAATGGGTCGCACCGCGAGATTCGAACAGATTTATGTGGCAAGTCTGGACGCAGAACCCGTTGAACAAGAAACTCTTACGGGTGTCAAGAGTATTTTGACGAAGGAAGTTGAAGCGAATGAACTTCTCCTCGTTGAAGAACTTGGCACAAAGGGGCGCCTTGGTATAGCGAACACAACACCAACAAAATCTCTTTCCGTGGGTAACAAGTTTTTTGTGGATGAAACTGACACAATTGTGCTTGACTTGAAAGGTCGTGGTAAAGCTGAGCGTTTATTCATTGAAAATCAATTTGCCATCGGTACAACGAACCCAACAAAGGCGTTTCAGGTAAATAGTGGCGACACAAGGAAGGTTGACATAGACTTAACAGGTCGTGATTTGATGACAGTGAGTGGTAACTTGGTTGCTACAAATGTGATCGTGTCCGATAGACTTATAACATCTGGGGCAAATCTTTCAATTAAGGAGACAAATTCAAATGTCATCACTGTTGTGGGTGGTATCAAAACTTCAAACTTGAGTGTTGGAAGTAATGTTGGTATTTTTGACCAGGGTTCCGATGTCATGATGTTAAAAGGTAATGTATACCAAGATGGTGACCTAAACCTTGTGGGTAATATCGCTGTGACTGGTAATATTACAGTCTCAGAAACCGCAACATATATAGCTACACAGGATTTGCGTGTTGCCAATGTAGTCATTCACTCCGGTTTTGGAAATGATGTGCTGTCACGAGAAACGGCATTTGTTATGACACCTGGCACGGGATACTCAAATGTAGCTCTTGGTTTTGTAGCGGGTAATAGGGGTAGAGAGATGGCCTTTTTTCAAACGGATGCATATGGTGGGTATAATTCTGCGTCAATTAATGTAGACAATACAAAGTCCGTTAATGTTCATGTATATGGTGACATTTACACATCAAACAATATAGGTGCCGCGAACACATATCCAACACACGACCTCTGTGTAGGTTCAAATGTCTTTATTGACGACACAAACTCAAATGTTGTCTACGCAGATGGTAATGTGTACGCCAAGGGTCTCATACTTGGATCAACTGGTTTGCGTGCGGGGAATCTCCTCGTATTGGATGCGACTTCTGATACACCAGTTACGATAAGTGGAAATGTCCAAATGACTGCGTTACGCACTACGGGTACGGCTCCATCAGGTATTTCAAACTTGTCACCTACTGATACACTTTCTGTAGGTGCCAAAGTATTTGCAAACACAAGTGCTGTGAATACCCTCAGAATTTTGGGTAATACCGCAACAACAAATCTTACGACCGAAATGGTGTTTTCAAGTTCAAACATTGTAGTCCACGCGGATAGATTTGGTGGTGACAGTACATCAAATGTACTCATTCTTCGTGCGGGTCCAACTGCGTCAAATGTGAGTGCTATTGAAGTCTATGGTGCGAGTACAACAGCTACACAACAAAAAATTACTATGAAGACAAAGAATACTGAAAGAATCCGAATCACTTCGGATGGCAATGTTGGAATCGCAAACACAAGTCCAACGGAGAGACTTACAGTGTCGGGTAATATCTATGTGATTGGGAGTAACACCATTTCAACTGGTAACATATGGGGATCTACGGGTAATATCGCGATGCGTGCGTATACGAGTGTTCCCAATGGGGAAACACGGGTTGAAAATATAGTTGGGGCTGGAAAAGGTCTCAAGTTTTTCGCGAGTACCACACCCACAATGGGTACACCCAAATTGACTCTCTTGGAATCAAGTAATGTGGGTATAAATGTAGCGTCACCAGTGGGTAGACTCCACACTTCTGGTGGAACTGTGTTTCTCAATGATCAACCAACATACAGAAATGGGTACAGCCACCTGAACTCTTCCCTTGTTGTAACAAACACTCAACCAATTGTGGATACCACTGACCTCGGTACAGTGTTGCACTTGGCTCGTGAAGGAAATGCGACACGCCACGGTGTGCGAGCCACTTTCAAATTGGGTAAGCATGACAACGCATCTGGGAAATCCAAAACAAAGATGGATATATATCTGGCGGATGAAGACTATACAGATGAAGTAGATGTTTTGACTCTTCAAAGTGAAGGGCGTGTGGGTATCGGTACTACACAACCATCGGCACATTTGGAGGTATATTCTACGGGTACAGCAAACCCCTTGACAAATGGTATCCTCGTACACAATCACGAGGCCCCATCGGGTGATGCGATAATCGCTATGCAGACCGATATCAATGAAGGTAACGCGTTTACATCTTACATTCAAACCGATCAGGATGTGGATCCTACGGGTTGGGCGGTGGGTGTATCCGGTTCCAATGACTTCCGAATTACACAAAACCCCAATAAGGTTTATGACGCGGCTGCTGTCGGTGTATTCATAAATGGTACAAGTCGCGATGTGGGTATAGGTACAGATGCACCTCGTGGTGCTCTCGAAGTTGTGGGAAATGTTGTGATTGGACAACAACTCTCATTTTCTGGACTTTCAGGTGACGAGTTTGGTAATACCCACATTATTGAGAGAAGATACAGTGAAGATTATTCGAGAACCGAGTTACTCCTCTTTAAGGGTAACGAAGCTTCTTCTGTTGATACGGGCCCAGATAGAATTAGACATATCGCCGGCGAACACGTTTTCCAAACATACACATCTTCTGGTGAAACCCTATATGGATCAAGTGAAATTTTGGAAACTATGGATGGTCAAACAGATAAAGCCCTCGTTATTTGTGATAATGGGATTGTGGTTGTTGGTGGACAACGCGGAGATGCGAATGGAAGAGGTCCAAATACTAAACTAGTCGTTAATGGTGATCTCGAGTTTTCTGGTGGGGGATCGTTTTCATTAACGGGCTTTGAATTATCTACAACTACGGGAGCTTCAAGTCGTAATATTATTAGAAGCCTTTTAAATGGTTCCACTCGCCGCCCTCTCACATTCGTACACGAGATTGACTCTAGTAATGATGATGAGTTCGCTCGTTTCGATGAACAAGGTAAACTTGGTTTTGGTACGGATTCACCGACTGCAAATGTTCACATTTATGACACTACACTGGAAAGTATAGACCTTCTGAAACTTGAAAGTAACGGTGATGATAAAGAAACTGGTTTGCTCCTCTACACAAATGACGGTGAAGGTGCATCTATTCGCGGCTTCAGCAATGCTGCGAATGGTACAACCGGGTTTGTCATGGGTGTTGCCAATAATAGTACAATAACCAATTGTATGCATCTTATTCATACGAGTAATGTGGGTATAGGTACACATAGTCCAGCCTCAAAATTCCATGTATATGATGGTATCCCAAGGGTAGAGAGTTCTTCTTCAAGTGCGATAATAGATCTTGTAACAACTGCTGGCACTTCTAACATTTATGCTGATACAACTGGTAATGTATATATTCAGCCTACAACACCTTTAAAAACAACATTTATTAACAGTATTGTTGATATTACGGGTGATTTAAGTGTTGATGGTACTATTGATTTTACAAATATTGGTGTAAATCTTGGAGGTGCTGTACCAGAAGCAGATATTCATACAGGTGGTGGTGTTATAACAAGCTCTAGTGAAGTTTCACGGAAAACATACGCTAAAACGTTCAGTATTGGAGAGGGTGATGCAAAAGATATTCAGATAATATTTGATAAAGGTGCATTCTTCGCAAAAATTGTTGCTATGTTGAGAAGAACAGATGGGTCCACCGTAGAAGACTTAAATACAATGATTCTTGAAGTTCATGGTGGGACAGGGGATGCGTCTAATCCAAGTTTAGATGTGGCGGTTGGTACCAAAAATGTTTTCGGTGGTACAAACAGTTATCCATGGAGTTCGGTTGTAACTACAGGACAACGAGGTATAAGTATAGTTCCATATAACGTAGATTCTTCAAGAATATACAACTATGACATATCCATAGAACTCATGTCTTCATGTGGTGGAAAAGTTACAAAAATAACACGGAATCTCACAATCCCTGGAAATTTGGATACCGGTACAGGTGGTCAGTCGGAAGTTACAACTTTTGACTATTAATTTTACCAGGTTGGGGAAAACCCAATGGTAGAATTAGTAAATAATTTACGCCCTGATGGAATCAGAGACGGCTAAGAAGAGGACGCCGACAATGAAAGCCATGACGACGTAATTACATTCAGTTTCCTCGAGGCCAGTTAGGGGCTTTGCTTCTTCACCCCTGGGTTTAACAACAGGTTGTTGTTGTCTGACCGGAGGTTCAAGTTCCTCCAAAGGACAGTAGCCTATCATTTATACTGTACTTAGAGATTAATTTCAGTCTTCTTCTTCTTGCGACCTCTCTTAGACTTGGTACCTTCAACATTCACTTCCTTCACTTCACCTCCAGTAGATTCTCCTGAAATGGAGACAATGTCAGACACGTCATCATCGTCTTGTTCTGTGACTGGTAGCTGCACTGTCGTGTTCATTGGTGGTGGTGGTGGCATCATGACACCACCCATCAAGCTTGAGATGTCAATACCAGGACCCTGCATCTCATATTGGCCAGTACCACCCACTGGAGCCGCATCAGCTGGACCAGATGGCGCACGAGTGGTATTTTGAACAGCGGACATCATATTCTTGACGAGATCTGGATTTTGCTTCAAGACATCATTCATATTGGGGAGCGCACTCTTAAACATGGAGTTTGTAAGATGGAACATCATTGCTGAACCACCCAACATCATGATGAGCTTGACTTCTGGAGCAACATTGACCTTGGAACGGTACTTTACATACAGTTCTTCAAAGACACCATCATAGTCATCCACATTCTCCATCACAGATTCAGACCAACCCTCGAGTTGAATTTCGAAGGGATTGTACCGTTTATTGAGGAACTCGAGACCCGTGACACAGGCGACTAACATACGCCGAGAGAAGCGAATAGACTGTTCAACATCAATACTATAGGTAATTCTCTTGACTTCTGTTCGGAGATCTTCAACATTAGAATATGCATTGAGTCTCTTGTTCACGGCAAACCCCTTCTTCTCAAGGCGGCCCAATTTATTAAGGAGATCACTCCTCTCTTCATCAATGGAACTATAGCCCTTTGAAGGTTGATCCTCTTGAGGAGCAGGGCCATCGTCGGCGTCATCAAAAAACATTTGTTCATCTTCGCCATAGTCAATCTCTTCATCTTCTTGAGGAGGTGACGGAGCCGATTGTTTGTTTGGATTCACAAAGGCATCCATGGCTTCTTGTTGTTGTGGAGGTGGTGGGCGACGCACCTGCTGTGGTTGAGGTCGTCGGACAGGCTGAGGACGCGAGGTTGAAATCTCAATTTCATCCATCAGGGCCTGTTCGTCGGCGTCCAGTTTCATCACGTGGGTGCTTCCGCGATCTAAGACAATTTCTTCGTCCATCTACTCTCTAATAGGAAACTATTCAATAACCTTTAACGCACTTTAGAAAAAATATATATGTACATTATAAATGCTCAACCTTAACCGTGCTAACCGAAATGCCATCATGTCCATTGTTGCCTTGATCATTTTGATCTTTGTGCTCGGTATGTTGAAAAACACCAGCAAGTATCAACCCAGACCAATCACCATTAAGGCGATCAACGAAAAGTCCATCTTTGACCTTGAGCACCGCCTTGAATGCGCCCCTGGCTACACCAGTGAAGGAAGCACATACACTAAGAGTCTCACTCCAGGTGGTCTTTGTACTTCCGAAAAGCTTGTCGCGGAACAAGCGGGTGGCTACGAAATTGAGGACGGAATTGGTGGATCTTTAATCTAAGCTAATACTAAATGGCTTTGGTTACCTCGCCCCAAACTATTCCAGATCTTGACTACGAGTATCACACCATAACCGTTGACACCATCGGTCAAGACAGTGCGAACACTTTTACTTGCCACCTTCAGCAACCCCTAAAAAATGTGGTTCAGGCGAGACTCCTTGCGGCTCATATTCATTCAACCGATGCGACCGAACATTGCTATGTCTCAGTTGAAGAATTGGATTCCATTTTCAATGACAGAGCTTCAAATGTTTTGACTGGTCAGGGACACTTGAGTATGCTCCGAAGTTCTTTTGCGAGTCTCATAAGTGAAAGCACTACACACGGTGGAAGTAATTCACTCATCACTTTCAAAGACAACTATCCAATCGCGACACAATATGTCAACCCAATCAGGCGTATTGATCGCCTCGCTGTGACCATCAGAGATCAAGATGGTAATACAATTAAAAATTCCACTGATACAGGCGCAAACTTCTTAGTTTTTAGATTTGTGTGTAGAAAACCAAACTTGTAATTTTCTCCCTTTAAAGTAGTAATAACATGTCTTCGGGTATTGTTCAACTTGTAGCAATTGGTGCTCAGGATGAGTACATTATGGGCAACCCAGAGATATCGTTTTTTAGTTCAACCTTTAAACGACACTCTAATTTTTCACAATCCGTTGAAAAGCAAACTATACGCGGAGATGTGAAAAATAATTCAATGTCAAGTGTTCAAATTGAGAAATCGGGTGATATGCTCGGATATATCTATTTGACAATCGATGATACAATAGAAGCTAAAGATACCTCACGATGGGATTTACTCATTGATAAAATTGAGTTGCTCATTGGTGGTTCTGTGATTGATACACAAGATTCAGTGTTTACAGAAAAGATTGCGATTGATACATTTGCACAAAATGTTTCACGAAGTGCTATCGGTACACACCCAGGTGTCCATGCGCGTTCCTATTTTTACCCCCTTCGTTTCTTCTTTTGTGAAGGACCACAGTGTGCACTCCCACTCGTTGCGCTCAACTATCATAATGTGGAGTTACGCATTCACTGGGGTTCCCAAGCAGCAAACTACAATTTTGAAATGTATGCCAACTACTACTATCTTGACAATGAAGAACGCGGCAATATTGCGACGCGTACACACGACCTTCTCATCACCCAGGTGCAGAAAAATATTCCAAGTGGTGAAACTGTTCAAGATCTCATCTTTAACCACCCAGTGAAGTACTTGGCATCTTCAGACACCACAACAGATGGCGCTCTCACATCACCAACAAACAAAGTCAAGTTGAGTATAAATGGTGTTGAACTTGGAAACTACCGATGGGGTAAGCCACACTATATTGATGTGATGAACTATTATCACACAAACTTTGTGACTTCTCCAGACTTTTTCCTTTATTGTTTTTGTCTCATGACAAGTTCTCTCCAACCAACGGGGACCCTCAATTTTAGTCGCATTGAGTCAGCCAAGATTATGAGTGAGGGGACAGTCATAAATGACCCAATTTACGCCGTCAACTACAACATACTTCGTATACAAAATGGGATGGCTGGTCTTCTTTACGCAAATTAATTTGCCTCCCTATATTAAATGGTTAAGAATATACCTGCTATAGAAAGATCTACGGAGATCAGGTTTGGTAAGCATGTACCCGACTCAACGGATCAGGCGGATAATACCATTGTCTTCAACGCAAGTAATGTCTTGGTTCCAACCCCATACAGTAATGCGGTGTATTTGTCACCTATCAGGAACAGACCCGATTTTACACCCCCAGAAGTTGTACTTTTGATGTATGATCGCAACACCAAGGAGATTACAGAATCTGGAGAATCCGCGAATGCCCTTGTCGGTGGCGTGACGCTCGCCCTTGCGGTAGATCGCGCAAATGTGACATCAAAT
>Ga0209771_1002498_pt1 | contig 11061 bp, 2 predicted proteins | sample SaaInl59LU_5_DNA_FD_184639 | JGI IMG/M metagenome (GOLD analysis project Ga0209771, IMG submission 184639) | Marine microbial communities from expanding oxygen minimum zones in the Saanich Inlet - ESP_59LU_5_DNA (SPAdes) (version 2) | ecosystem: Environmental > Aquatic > Marine > Intertidal zone ...
TATGCCCCATGGGGGATAGGGTACCACGCATGCCCCATGGGGGATAGGATACCACGTATGCCCCGTGGGGGATACCACACATGCCCCATGGGGGACAGGGTACCACGTATGCCCCATGGGGGATAGGGTATGCCCCGCGGGGGATAGGTATGCCCCATGGGGGATAGGTATGCCCCATGGGGGATAGGGTACCACGCATGCCCCATGGGGGATAGGATACCACGTATGCCCCGTGGGGGATACCACACATGCCCCATGGGGGACAGGGTACCACGTATGCCCCATGGGGGATAGGTATGCCCCATGGGGGATAGGTATGCCCCATGGGGGATAGGTATGCCCCATGGGGGATAGGGTACCACGCATGCCCCATGGGGGATAGGATACCACACGTGTCCTGCCGTTCGTGCCTCCCGGTACAACTCCTCCCCCCTCAAGAGCGGCCTATCTCCTGATGCCGCTCTCAACTGCAACGCTCGTCGAACTTCAGATGGTGGAACAGATGATACAGGAGAGGAGCTGGTACTGGATATACTGCGTGCGAGTTTCGTGCCCCTTCTCCACCAGCCCCTGGTCGCTGCGATGATTGTGGCCCGAGCTGAGCGGTTTCAGGGTGTCTGCCCGTAGCCCACATACACACACAAGGTGTTCGTGCGGTACACTCAAGTAAGGGTATCGGCGGTGGCGAGCTCGTCCAAATGCAGGTCGGCTTACGATATCGTTCCCCGTACTTACAGTAAGTACAAAAGAGAGGTTGTGGAAGCCCCCGAACTACTGGTCGTAACCGTAGAGCGTTGGGATACCTCCCCTCGGGATTCTCCAGAAACCAGTGTTTCGGCTTCAGATACTCAATGATGTCCAGAGCGCTTTTTACGTTCCGGTCTGCCCCTTTCAGGTCTGGAGGTCCTCCTGTAGTGCGTGCCTGACTGTACTGCGTGCACGGGGGACTAGCCCACACAACATCGAAGTACCCCGGTGGGTATCGGGTGGGGTCCCAGTGCGCTATCGGCGAGAGATGTGTGGGTTGCCAGCGCGGGTCATTGTCGAGCGTGACCACCGCAGCAGAAGGGAAGCATCTCACAAACTCTTTTTCCACCGACCCAGTCCCACTGAACAACACCAGAATCCTTACCGGTCGACTCTCTCCTTCTTCAAGGTCAGTGACATACGCCAGTTCTCCATTTTCCGAGACTTCCACCCGCTCCCATGGCAAACAGGAACTTTCTGGCGATGGTTCCATTTCCACTGTCTCATCACATGGGTGCTCCATGAGCTGGGATAGAGTGACACCCAGGTGGGGCGGCGTCGATTGCTGTTGGCGTTGGCGTCGATTGCGACCCGCAGACTGCAGCACGTCCGTCTGAGCACTCAGTCGTCGTTCCTCGAACTCCTTCAACTGCTGATTTTCCCCGCCTCTGTCCATCTTGTCTCTGGTGCGCCACTGGTCATGAGCCGCAGAGTAACCCGTCCAGCGTACCTTCCATTCCTCTACCGATTTGCCCTTGACTAGGCGGACTCGATACGCCAGGATCTTGTCCACGTGAGCTTCGGCTTGGCCATCTACCATTACTGGATCGGGTACAGGTGGTTGAGCACGAGTCGCAAACTCATCGGTACCCGCAACATACGGCTTTAGTCGGTGTTGCGCAAATACATCGTGAATGCGCCAGTGTGGTGGTAAGGCTAACCGATATGCTACCGGTGCTCCACGGTCTGCTTCTGCCAGTTCCGCCTGTAAGTCGCTGTAGAAGCATTCCACCACCGGAACAGGTCCGTGCCAACGCTTACCAAGCTTCCGGCACAACGCGCGGTCCATCACCTTCTCTGTCAGATGCCGAGCCTCGATCCACACCAGATCGCCCACCTTGTACCGGTGCTGCCTATGCCGCTTGTCGAACTGCTCCCGCTGGCGCTGCTGAGCTAGTTCAAGCCGGCTACGCGCGTCCCGCAGCTGCGACGAAAATTTCACAGCCATCTCATGGGCGGTACCCACCCCCCCTTTCCGTCGCACAGAGCCGGGGTGAACCGCTGCCTCCAGGAAGATATCCAGCTGAGACATTGGCGACACGCCATAACAAAGCTCGAACGGAGTGAACCCGGTGACGTCACTGCGCGAGTCATTGATGGCAAACTCTACGTTCGTCATGTAGAGGTCCCAATCCACCGGGTTGGCACCCACAAAGGAGCGTAACATGTCCTCCACCACTCGGTTGGTATGCTCCGCTTGGCCGTCTGAGCGGGGGTTATACGGCGTGGTGGAGGCCACCCGTACCCCCATCAGCCTCATCAGCTCACGCCAGAACGAGTCTTGGAACCGCGGGTCGCGATCGCACACAATCTTCATAGGAGCCCCGTGTTGCCTCCAGACCACGTCAAAGTATATACGTGCCACCGCCTGTGCAGAGCTGTCCCCGAAGTTCATGGGCACGAGGTGCACCATTTTGCTCAATTTGCAGGTGAAGGTGACGAACGCATCGTTCCCTTGTGTAGTGAGGGGTAAACCAGTAACGAAGTCCACGCTCACATCCTGCCAATTGCGTTGTGGTATGGCGTGCGGGTTTAATAACCCATCAGGATAGGACGCCCTGGGCCGAACTGATTGACATGTAGGACATGAGGCCACCCACCCAGCCACGTCCTCAGAAGCATTCTTCCACCAGAACCTGCGTAGGACCCTCTCCAAGGTCTTCTCCCGTCCTGTGTGGCCAGCAGAGAGGGAATCGTGGGCCTCCCTGAAGACCACCTCCCGCAGGGGCGAATCTTCGCCAAGGACCAGTTGATACCGTCCAGCAGCCACGCGCCACAACACCTCTCCCACCACGCGAAAGTCCCTGGTAGCATGGTGCGGGGCTGCCAAAACCTCGTCCCGTAACCGGTGGAGTGGCCCTGCACGAGCATACTCATCTTTCAACGATTCCAAGAACGTAGCATCAGTGGGAGGATCCAGAGCATCCCGGATCTCAGCAGCCTTACCCTGCCGTACGATTGGCGGAGCTACCCGAGGATACCGCACTCGTGGCTGCAACTGTTTAGTCGGGGGTGCATGCACCACTAACACTGGCCACGGCAAGTCGTGCAGCACGCCGTCAGGAGTCTCGAACAATTGCGTAGGCGCCCCTTTGCCGTCGTGGGTAGGTATCACCTCCACAATCCTCATACCAGCCATCCTGAACAGCCGCCTCCACTGCGGCATGCGTGCTTGTATGTCTGGCAAGAGGAACACTGCGGAAGTGTGGGCAGGGTCCTTCCGCCATTCATCCACATACTTACGCAGTACCGCCTCGATGGTGAGGTGACTGCTGGAGTACGGGGGGTTGCACCAGACATGCTTCCCCCGCCATTGTTCCTGCAAACAGTTCGACCAATACGCATTTACTTGGCGGTTCCGCCCACCCAGGTCACAGCACGCGTCGACGTCAAAGCTGCCGAACTGGTGTTGAAGGCGTTCAAAGACCTCCTTCCGCACTTTCCAATCCTGTCGGTCTGCCGGCTGTTTGACCGTCCGGTCAAATGACTGGGGTGGCTGCCTGGATGAAACAGTTGTCTTGCTCGACCGCCTGTTGGTTATGCATGCCGGTGGTCGAGGGGACGTCGTTTCGCCAGTCGGCTGGCGCAACCGAGCGCTACGCCGCAGTCCCGACTTGACGACCACCGAGGCATGTGGCTGCGGCTCCGGGGTATGCATCAGCCCGTCTGGGGCAGGTGTTGGCGACCCTGGGGCATGCAAGGGATCGTATGCCCCATCCCGCGCCTGTATCCCCCGCTCGCCTGGGGCATGTGGCAGCTTGTCTGGGGCATGCGGCAGCTCGCATGGGGCATGCGTCGGCTTAACGGGGGTATGGGGCATATAGGCCGATGACGATGGGGCATGCTTCGGTGATCCTTTACGACTGCCGCCGATCTTCCGCAGAATATGGTCTTCCATGGCCCGTTCCGCTACCTGGAGCGTCTCAACACCATCCAGCCATGCCTCCATGCTGGCCACCCAACTCGGTACTGGGGCTGGCGGCAGATCCTCGAACATCTCGTCGGAGTCCAACACGGAGAGTGGGTCCTTGGGGAGATCCGTCTCCTTGTCTACGACCCCAGCTTCCTTCAGCCCTTCGCGCGGGTCCTTGGCCACATAATCTGGCCGCCGGGACAGCGCATCAGGAACCAGGAGAAGAGCCCCCTTGACGTACTCCATGCGAGGGACTCCGACCTCCACCAAGTCCATGTACCATCGTGCTTGCCGTCGACTAAGCTCTCGGCCTGGCGACATCAGCCACTCCAAGGGTCGGTGATCACCTTGTAACCGGAAGTCGGAGGAGAACAAGTAGTGTCTCCAAGTAACGGTCGTACAATGATGTAGAGCGCAGAGCTCCCTCTCGCCCGTGTGATAGTTCTGCTCCGCTGCGGAGAATTGTCGACTATCGTAGGCTATCACCCGCATGCCCTCCCCCGTGTCTTGCATGAGAACGCCCCCCAATGCCACCCCGCTCGCGTCTGTCTGCACCAGGAACGGTGCCGATCCGTCTGCAGCCGCCTGCATGTCCGGCAACGCAAGCACCGGAGCCGAGGATAGAGCGGTTTTCAACTCCTCGAAGGCCCATTGTTGAAGCTCCCCCCACTGCCATGGCGTGTCCGTCTTGGTTAGGGATGTCAAAGGTTGGGCGATCTCGGAGAATCGATGAACGAATCGGCGGTAATACCCTGCCAACCCAAGAAATTGTCGGACATGGGTCACCGTTTCCAACTTTGGCCAGTCCTTGATGGAGGCCACCTTGTCGTGTTGTGGTTGACAACCCTTGGCCGAAAGGGTGTGGCCTAGGAACCGCAGGGACTCCTTCAACATCTGTGCCTTGGACGCCTTCAAATATACTCCCTTTTCCCGGCAGGTGTCCAGAAACTGACGTACATGATCGTAATGTTCCTCCACTGTACGTGAGAAGACGACCACGTCATCAATGAAGATTCGGACGAAGGGAAGGTGTCCGAGTGCTCGCTGCATACGCCGTTGATATTGAGACGGGGAGTTTTGCAGGCCTTGGGGCATTACCAACCACTCATACGCACCCATCTGTGTTGTGAACGCCGTCTTCTCCACATCTTCCTCGGCCATCGGCACTTGCCAGAATCCGTCGACTGCATCGAAGGAGGAGAAGAACGCCGCCCCTTGCATCTCGTCAAACATCAGCTGTATGTCTGGCAGCGGGTATCGGTCTCGCACCGTCTGTTGGTTCAGTTGGCGGTAGTCCACCACCAAGCGCAACGTTTTCGGGTCGCCGGGCTTGGGCACCATCAGACACGGAGCGGCATAGGGACTTGAAGAAGGCCGTATATATCCCTTCTCCATGAGCTGTTCAATGCGTTCACGCAGTTGGCGTAATTCCTCCGCGGTCATCTTATATGGCCGCCTACATGGGGGTCCGCCTTCCGCGTCTGGTTTGCGCTCGATGCGGGCCTTGTCCTCCTCGGTACGGCGCAGCTTGGATGCCTCAGGGAGAGCTGAACAAAGGGTGTCCAGGTACTTGTCAAAGAAGGCATCGAAACGTTGCTTCCACGAACTGCTCACTGGTGCATCCCTGGTGTCTTGACGGAGCTCCTCCTTCCTCAGGTCGTTGGCAGAGAGCGGTGTATCGGTCGCAACGGCCGTGAAGGCAGCCTCCTGGGAGTCCCCCCGGTCCGCCATCATGAGCCACTGGGGTTGTGCCTCCTCATCTCCAGCTAGTCGTCTCGTCTCCGCATGAACGAGATGCTGTTTCAGTTGCGTCGCTGTCAGGAAAACCTCGTCAATCAATCCCGCGCCTTGGGCTCTGCCTTGCCCCACCCCTGGATTGCAGCCTGCGAGCACCACACGATGTCGTCCTCCGCCGTTCGCCCTTGTCTCAAACGAAACCGACCCATGTCCAGAGTAGTCCAAGGTAACCGGGGAAAGGCTGCGGAGCCATTTACCCCCCAATACCACGTCTACTTGAATCCCAAGTGGCAGAACCCGCAACGCCATTCTTTTCTCACAGTAGTTCACCCCCGATGCGGTGTGGGCGGTGAACTTGGTATACGCCACCTCTCCCGCCGTCTTCACAGACCCGTCAGCCAGTGTAACCTTCATCGGAGTTCCTGCACGCACCGCCAGCTTGCAACTGTGGGCACACTCCGCTGAAATGAAGTTATCGGAAGCGCCTGAGTCCACTAAGACCTTCACTCGATGTCCACGAAGATACGCGTAGAACACCAGAAGTAGTGGTCCTTCCTCGTCTCGTACTGCCGACAGCGTGTGGGCTAAGAGGGACCCCGTTCGGGATGTCGTGTTCCAACGTACCCCCCCATCCACTTGTACATGCTTACATCTAAGGACGTCCTCGATCGGGTGCGAGGTCAAGGTACTCGTGTCCACCAGGGCGTTGCACCCTGGGGCATACGTAGGCGGCCTTGGGGCATGCAGGGGATCGTATCCCCCATCCCGCGCCTGTATCCCCCGCTCGCTTGGGGCATACAGGGGATCATATACCCCATCCTGCGCTTGTATCCCCCGCTCACATGGGGCATGCAGCAGCGTGCTCCCAAGATCGTCCTCCAACACCTCCGGTGACTGGGGCATGCATGCCGTTATGGATGGGGCATACAAGGACGCACTCCCAAGGTCGTCCTCCGGCACCTCCGGCGGCTGGGGCATGCAGGCCGTTGTCGATGGGGCATACAAGGACGCACTCCCAGGGTCGTCCTCCGGCACCTCCAGCGGCTGGGGCATGCGTGCCGTTGACGATGGGGAATACAAGGACGCACTCCCAGGGTCGCCCTCCGTCACCTCCAGCGGCTGGGGCATGCATGCCGTTGACGATGGGGCATACAAGGACGCACTCCCGGGGTCGTCCTCTGGAGTGGCTGCAGGTGTACGCCGAACACGCCCAAGCACAGCTTGCAATACCGCTCTGCCACACCGCTTGACTTGTTGGGCCGCACTAACCCAAGTCGAAGGTTGTTGTAACGCATGGGAATCGAGGGGAGTAGCCTGCGCTCGCTGCACCCTTCGTTGACGCCATAGTCGGTAAGCTCCTTGTATTGACGTGGCGGCAGAATCTTGGCGCAGTCGGAGACGCCGAAAACCCATTTCCTCCCAAGGCTTGCCTTCCCGCGACACACTCACCTTCGGGCCATACTCGTGCCGCACTGCCCGGCGCTGCTCATGCGGGGTTAGTTCCGCCCACGCCATGCCCAAGACATGGTCCCTCACGGTGAGCTCGTCCTTGCTGCGGTGGTGGGCTCGCAGACGAGCATGTATGAGCTTGTCCAAGTCAAATCTCCGTAGCCGATGAGTGAAAGGAGTGGTCGCTTGGCGGTGGGTAGCATGCCGGCGGCTGCGTTCGGCCATCTTGCGTGCCTCGGTAGGGGACTTCTTCTTGAGTGTCATACGCAGTTGCCGTAGTAGAACACCTTCAGATGTAGCCCCCGCTGGACTTCTCCAACTCCAAGCGGCCAACCGCCCTCGTTGCTCAGCCAGAGAACCCTGGTACACCCTGGAAGATCCTGGTGCGGCGAGGTGCATGTTCTTGTAGTCGCTAGGTCCCACCGAATTCTCGTTCGCAGGCGCGCACGTACGGCGGGTAGGCCCACCCGTGACGTTGTCAACAGGGATGTTGTACTCCGCGCAATAGGGTTCCCAACACGAATGTGGTGTCGGTAGAGTTCTTGATGGAGTTGATGATCCCTGAGCAGGAAGGGAACTCTCCATCAAGGAGGTTTGTCTGCTCGTGTTGGCGCGTCGCACGCGCTCTCGGCCACCGAAGGCAGTTCGCGAGGAACGTGGTCTCGGGCCGATGGGGGATACACCGTGGGTCGAGGCCTCAGAGTTCACCGGGGTATGCAACGCTCGCGGTGAGTCGGGCCTCGTCGAGGGGCAGGTTGCGGCCTCATCGCGTGGGGTCCACGAGGGCCGCGTAGGACGGGCTGCCACACCATTCGGGGGCTGCCTCCGTCCATGGGTTCGAGGGAGGTCTACTCCTCTTGCCCGGGGACCCCTGCCGGCCCCCCGCTCCGAAAAGCTGAATCATCCACGTCGATGTCGCACATGGCGCACAAGGTCCCGTAAAGGCTCACGTCGGCATCGGCCAGGGCAAGAACCTCCTCCATCGTCTCCCGCTCCTCCAAGTTGAGGGAGTCCTCCTCCACCCTCTCCTCGATGACCTCAACGCAAGCCGCCACTTGAGCCGGTCTCCGCGCCAACCGCGCCGGGGCGTTGGCCTTCCAGGCAGCCAACTTCTGTTCATCCGTGCAATTGGCCACCAGGTGCTCGAGGCTGCCACACGCGAAACAGGGCCTCTCTCTCACCTTCCCGGTCCCAGTCCCGGTGGTTGCCGCGGTGCTTCCGGATGCAGGAGCCGCAACCGCTGAATTGCTGCCGGCGGTTTCCGGCTCCCACGTAAGGGCTGCCAAAGAGGTTCTCCTCGGTCGCCATCCAGGTCTAGCGGTGAGGATGCCGCGTGACGGAGCTGGCCGTTGTCGTTGTCCCAATTCCATCGCGACCTTGCGGGCGATGGTGTCGTGGAGAGCCGCGTCTTCCGCCACCTTAGCTGTCTCGATCTCAGTGGCCACAGTACGAACCTTCAAAATGGCAGAGGTGTCGGTCCGTCCGAGCCGCCGTTGTTCGTCCTCCCACTGCTCCGGGTGGCTGGTGTCCAACCCCAAGTCCACCAGCCTAGCGCCCACTTGGACGCTATGTCGGAGTCCACCCCAAAAGAGCTCGAGGAGTTCCAGCTTCGTGACCTTGTTGCAGCCTCGTACCACCTCTGCCACAAAGTTCACGGTGGCGGTCCGGGTGGTGATGCGAGTGTAAAAGGCGCCCGTCTTTTCCTCCATCCGCTGCTTGGTCGAGAGCAGCTCAGACTTCAGCCGTTTCAAAGCATCCTTGGTGATGTCCACAGATAAGGCGAGGTCACCCATGAACTGAGACACCGTTGCATACCTCGACTTCCATGCCTCTCCTTCGCTGCCCCCCGGTGCCAACTCCTCGACGTACAGCTTCTGAGCCTTGGCCAACTTGGAGGTCTTGATCATCCACAACAAGGTAGGGACGCTGAGTTGATTGCGTCCTTGGGCTTCTCGCCGGAAGCTGGGGGTAGAGAGAGCTGCAATGACCGTCATGTGTTCAAGGAGCTCCGTGACCGCCACGGAGAATTCCTCAAGGTCGTCCATTGCTCGGCTCCGTGTGAAGTGATCACCGGGGAACTCCGGAAGACCATCTACCAGTTTGCTGATGTCCTTCAAGAGCGAACTCTCGTTCTTGATGGCGGTCTGGTAAGCCCGGTCGTCGGGAGTGAACATCGCCTCCGGGTCCTCTGGAGCTCGTGCAACTCCAACCGGTGGTCCCGTCGCGGTCTCTTGTGGCATCGCCGGTGTGAAGGTCGCGGCATCGGCTGACAGCTGGTGGGAAGGGGCCGGGAACGTTGAGGAGGATGGTTGTGACGAAGGTGGTGGCCCAAACGAAGCAGCCAAATACCACGGGGTGGCACATACCTCCACCCAAGCACGTAGTCCATCCAGGTCATAGGCCGCTGCCTCTGTCTCAGTGAAGGCATCCAACACAGGTCGCCTAGGGCATCGGTACCACCGCGTTGGAATCCTTGCACGGCTCATCCGCATCGCAACCTCCGCCATCGTGCGATCCACCAGAAGGGCGTAAGTGGGGAACTCGGTGGTATGTAGCGGCCGTAACTCAGGGAATGGAGCTCCACTCAGAATATATCGAGTAGGACTCAACCCCAAGTTGGCACACACTTTGAGGGCCGCTTGCAAGCCATGCTGTGTCGAGGTGACCTCGGGCAACGTTGCCGCGGTGACCGCTCCCCTCGGAGGCACCCACAAGGATTCCCCTTGCGGAGTGACCACCAACAACCGTGTAGTCGCAGTCGACGGCCCGGCCCCTCCAGCTGGGTCCTCCGGGTCCTCATCAGGGTCCTCATCAGGGTCTCCTGGCTCGTGGAGGACGCTGCTGCGAGTGTCCGACCCATCCTCCATTGCAGGGGACTTCCCTTTCCAGTCCAAGGCAAGTGTACCATCCCCCACTTGCATCCCCCGCTCGTTTGGGGCATGCTTCGGCTCGTATCCCCCATCCTGCGCCTGTATCCCCCGCTCGCTTGGGGCATGCAGGGGATCGTATCCCCCATCCCGCGCCTGTATCCCCCGCTCGCTTGGGGCATACAGGGGAGCGTTCTCGGAGGTCATCGGCGCGTGTCGCGGCACATAAGGAGTAGCCTCCACATGGTCCCCGCCAGTTCCATCTACTATTGGCGTGTCCAAACTCGCCCGACGCCTCCTCGCTAGGCGTTTCTCCTCGTTCACACTAGCCTTCGCAGCAGCTGCCTCCAGCTCGGCCACTTGTCTACGTAAGTTCCCCGCCTCGGTCTCCGCCATGGCCCGAGCGGCCTCCGCGCGCACAATCTGCTGCTGCATGTCGCCCGCCGTCTCCTTCCTCCGATGTCCCTCCAGCCTTCGACGACGCTCACGCCGGTTTTGGCTGCGGTGAGTCCTCGATGAAGTGTCGGACCCGGAACTCGACGTAGCACTCCCATATTGTGACGTAGAGGGTGGGCCGCGGCCTTTCGTCACCTCATCGGGGAATTCGTTACGCAAGGGCAAAGTTCTGCTGAGAGTATCAGGTCCAGATTCGCGGCGTCGACGATGCGGCTGACGAGGTGGTTGATGAGAAGCTCCATCGTCTTCAGGAGGAGTACCCGCAAGCGGGATTGGGTCCGGCTGAGCATACGGAGGGGGTTGTAGGAGAGGCTGCATCAGTTGAGGAGGTACTTGTTGTAGAGTGGCCGGTTGGGGAAACATAACCGGTGTCCATTGGTGGTTCCCCATCTCCGCAGGTCCCACCGTCGTTGATCTCAACTCAGTTGCCACCGCTCGATCTGCAGCCATCATACGCTCCCGCGCTGCCCACCATTCCCTGGCCCGCGCCTCTGAAGCAGGGTCCCCTCCATATGTGATAGTCGGCGGTGGTGGAAAATACGCCGGTAAAGTCCACGCCCCTCCAGGCATAACCGATGACTGGGGTGGTGTATACGGTTGTGGGCCTGGGGC
>Ga0209771_1002509_pt1 | contig 11031 bp, 19 predicted proteins | sample SaaInl59LU_5_DNA_FD_184639 | JGI IMG/M metagenome (GOLD analysis project Ga0209771, IMG submission 184639) | Marine microbial communities from expanding oxygen minimum zones in the Saanich Inlet - ESP_59LU_5_DNA (SPAdes) (version 2) | ecosystem: Environmental > Aquatic > Marine > Intertidal zone...
AAAATATGTTAAAAAAAACAGACAAAGAAAAGAGAGAACTGATAAACAAATACATTGATAAGGTTATTGTTAGGGGTAGTAAATACAACAAAGACACTGATTGGGAGATAGAGTTAAAACTTAACATTCCAATAATAAGAGACAGTATAACAATAGATAAAAAAGACTATTGGGAACATGTCAATAATGGAGGGAAAAAGAGTGAATGGAAAAAGAAATTTGTAGTAGCTAAAGGGGTTGAAAGACTACCCCTTAAAATAAATGAAAAAAAAGCTCCTATTTGTTTGACTAATTTAAACTTTACTCAACCTTACTCAAACAAACACCCTAAGACTAAAAACCAATACACAATAAAAATGAGTATAATACTAAGTAATAAAACAAAGGTTTTAAAGGTTAATGAATTTGTGATGAACTAAAAAAGAGTTTTAATTCGATAGTGTAATTGGAGATATTAAAATGGAGGTAACATTATTATTTTTTATTTAATACTTTTTAATAGTATTTTATTTTTAGACATAAGAAGATTTAAAGCAATTTATACTTTTTTCAAAATACTGCTTCTCAAAACAACCTCAAAATCATTTATACATAGGTATAGATGGTTTTTAAGAGGTTTTCATATGTCTACTTATATAAATACTATTGAAATTCAATTCCATTGCTTAGAGACAATCTTTTTAAGTGATTTAATCTATTTTTTTTTAGGAGGTATATAAATTTGGAATAGAAAATTGTCTAAATTACAGTCTGAAAAAATAATAAAATGAATAGAAAATTATTGAAAGACAAATTTGGAAATATACCTCAATCTGTATTTAATAAAATGGGTAGTAAGGAGAGACAACCTATTGCTAAGTACAATAATATGATGAGTAAGATTGAGGAATGGTATGTTGAGGTAGAAGATTTAAAGGATGATATTAAAGAGATTGAGAAGAAGATTGAAAGTTATTCAAATAGGTGTAAAAAAATATATGAAAAGAACAAACACTTAGAGGAAGAATATAGTATGACTATGAATGTCTCTTACAATAGAAAAAAACTAAAAAATGGAGACACTGTAAACTATGTAATGATTAATTTAAAATATAGAGGATTAAATAAACCAATTTATTTAGGCACAGAGGATAAGATGATAGAACTTCTTATTAGAGAGGTAAAAGACAAACCAAAAAATGAAAAGGAAGTGAAAGGTTGGTTAGGTAATCTCTGTTATGATAACTTAGAGGAATTGGTAATGACTGAAAAGAATCTATTTGACAGAAAGATTACAATTGAGGAGTTAATTAAATAATTCATAACTTAGATTGTTTTTAAAAATTAAACTATGTTAAAAAAGGTTATAGTCTTATTACTTTTAGTAAGCAGTTTTCAGTTATTTGCTCAAAATGAAAAACTATATTTAGAAACAGATACTGATTCTTATATAGATTATGAAAATAAAACAGCAAAACTAAAGTTTAAGGAATTTTCAATAGAAGGTGATTTCATTGAAATGGAGGGAAAAGAATTTGCTTCAGAATACTTAATTATAAGAGGAAAAGATAATAATGTTTGGGTACTTAGAGAGGGAATAGGATATAGGATAAGGGGAATTGATATTTTATTGGGAGATTATGATATAGTTCTAAAAGAATTTAATAAAGGTAGAAAGTATAAAAAGAGTGTTGTTCTTTTTTCTTCAATGGATAGTTTTAAACTAATTCCAAAATTAATGAAGGATATGATTGATAAGAAAAATAAATCAACAGAAGATTTTAATGCTCAAATATCCCAAAATAGATTTTTAGGTACTTATAAAATTAAAATAATTAAACACAGAAATATAAGTTATAGTGAAAGTGAAGTTTATGGAAAACTTATAGTTACTGAGGAAGGTATTACAATAGAAACTGAAATCCCATCTTTAGATTTAATGAGAGGGAATTATGATAAAGAATACACTAATGTTGATAAGGGAAGGTTTTTCTGTAATATCAGTAAAGGATATGGGGATACATTCACACTAACTTTTAATGAAGATAAAACAGTAGGAGGTATTACTACAACTAATGGAAACAATAACACAATAACTTCCTTTGTAATAATGGAATTATAAAATTAATTTAAAAACAAAATAAATTAAGTCTTAAAGAAAACACAGTTAGTTTAGTTCCCTACAAAAAACATTTTTACTTAAATCTACAACAACCCATAAGGTATATCCCTATGGGTTTTTTTGTGTATAGCAGTTCTATTCTTATAATATATATTGATTTAGTTAGAATAGACTTAGTTGTATATTAGAGTATAATAATTAAAACATAAGAATATGAAACTAATCAAAACTATCAACAGAGAAAATGAAATAGTGAAACTATACAACCAACCATTAGAGGGGGGAGTTAGTGTTAGAATGAATGACAAACAATATTGGATGGTTACTATCAAAAAAGACTTTATAAACTCTAAGATTAAGAGGAGAATTAATGTTAAAGGTAATTACTCAGTTAGTAGTAAATGTTGTAAAAATTGTAAAGAAACAAAGATGACTGAATATAACTTCTACTCATCTACATACAGCAGTGATGGTTATCAGTTAATATGTAAACAATGTGTTAGAGAATCTGCAAAACAATACAGACAGCAGTTAAAGAATGTTGCTTAATGGATTATTGGATGAAAATGAGATGGAATGAAATGGTGTTAAACCACAACTTAACTAAACATATTGATGGTAGTAAAGTGTTGAGTATAGATGAAATGTTGAATGGATTTGAAAATGACTACATATCGTTCTATTCTGAAAATACATATTGATTTAGTTAGAATAGAGTTAGTTGTATATTAGAGTATAACAATTAAAAACAAACAATTATGGAAAAAAGTAAATGGAGTGAGAAAACATTTAAGGAATTGGAAAAATGTGTAGATGGTATAGTCTACAAAAGAAAGTTTCTAAAGTCTCTGATAAAAGTAAATGGAGTTGAAAATATAAAAATAGGAATTAGAAAGGAAAGAGGAAAAGGAATAGATAAATGGTTGATTTGCCTTACAGCAGATGATTTTGTGATGAGAGTAGATTACCCAATGGTTATTGGAGAGATTACATACACAGTTGGGGGAAAAGGATTTGCAACACATTTTAAGTATGAGAAAGACTTTAACAACCTACTTAGACTAACCTATTATGATATGTTAAAAGATTATAAGATTTATGGAAGGATAGTAAATGAATCCATTCTTACTAAAGAGTCTAAAAGGGAGATATACTTCCTAACTCATAGGATAGATTTAGAGGTAAGGAATAAAATTGAAAACAAAATCATACCATTTATTGAGAAAAGTCTCAACATAGAAATTGATAAGGTAGGGTTGAAACACTACAGTCAATACAGAGGAAAACTTAATAGTCTCCTAATACAAAACAAAGATCTTAAAGGAATTTCATACAAAAACCTTAAAAACAATCTGAAGATATTCTTTTGTGATAATAGGGAGTTGATGAATTTTTTAAACTACAAATCATCAGATGACACATTACTTAATATGATGAAAAACCAAAAAAGAAATGAAGAGTTTGAAAACTTAGAAGATGTATTAAATACCAACCATTACAATGAAATAATAATGAACCTCAGATTAGAATACAAATATGTACCTAAAGCAGATTCTGATGATTTCTTTGATAGATTAATAGAAAATATAAGAGTAGATAAACAAAAAACAGATGGAGATGAACAATAGTAGTCAAAATCAAATAGGAATGTAAAAAACTAAAATTTAAAATAATTACTAAAACAAACACAATTATGGGAAATGATTTTTTAAAAGAATTAGGAGTTGAGACAATTACAGAAAGTAGAAGTAGAAGAACAATGTCTCTCAAAGAAAGAATACTAAACTCAATCAGTAAAGAAATTGAGTTAATAAAGGAAAGGGATGATTTAGAGTTAAAAAGAATACCAAAAATGGTTAATGGAAAAGAGACTGAAGTGAATGAAAATAGGTTTTGGAAACACTCTCACTCTCAAAAGAATAAACTATTAGTAAGTATAAAGTTAAAAGGGAAAACTTTTGGATTAGGTAAAGAAGTAGATAGACATAAACCAAATTATATTCTCATTGAAAACAGTAAAGAGGAGTTAATTAACTTGTTAGAAAATGCTTCAAAAGGATTAGAGAGAATAGATGAGAATGATGATAAGTTTTGGAAAATATAACCATTATGAAAATAGGTATTTACTGTAGATCTTCTTCACAAAATGATAAAGTAGGAGGTGTGTCATCAATCAATCACCAAAAACAAAATGGTATAAAATTTTGTGAGTCTAACAACTATGATTACATAGTCTACTCAGACTTAATCAGTGGGGTTACACTAATGGAAGATAGAAATGAGGGTAATAAATTAGTTAATGATTTAAGAGAAGACAAAGTTGATGGAGTTTGGGTTAATGGTGAAGATAGACTACATAGAGATTTCAATGAAAGTGTAATCTTCAAAAAAATATTAATTGAAAACAATAAGAAATACTTTGTTTGTAATAGAGAAGTAGACTTTAATGGTGAATCACACCAAATAGTAAACACTATACTTTCACTATTGTCTTATAAAAAATAACCCTAATGGGTTGGGAGGGAGGAGGGATTTACTAATAATTAAAACACAAAACATATGGTATATACAAACACAGACTATGAAATAAAAAGAAGAGAGGGAATGGGTAATTGGATGAAAAGCTACTCACTTACTGAGAATGGTAAAGATTGGGACTACTGTGTTGGATTAAGTTACAGAAGGTATGAATTGAAAACCTCTAATGGAAGGAGAAACATTAAACTCCTCTTTAAAAAACTATATGAATTAGATAACTCAGTAAATGGTTTTGTAGTAGATGAGGTAGACAATAGTAATATTGGAATACATCACCATTTAATTATTAGTAGCAGTTTAGAAGATTTAGAATTTAAAAACTCTGTAGAAACTGTATGGAGAAATAGAGGGATAAGTTGGATTGATAGATATGATAGAAATAAGGGTTATGTAGAGTATATGTGCAAACATATTGGTAAAACAAATAGAAATGTATTTGATGTATTTAACAAAACACTAATTAAATGAATAAAGTAAACATTGAAATTAAATATGGACATTTCACAGATAAAGAATTTGATGACAACCCTTTATTTGCAATAAGTAAATTTAATGTAAACACAGTTCTCCTTCTTTTGGAGAGAATGATTAAAACAACATTTACAAAGGGTAAAAGAGAGTTACAATACTTTAATAAAGTAAAGGGGAAAACAGAAGGTAAACAGTACTTCTCTAATTTAAAAATTATAAGAGGGAGTATACCCCATAAAACACTTTTTAGTGAAAGTTCACACAGATGGTTTGTGGAGCTGTGTGTTTGGGATAACTATGATGATTATAGAGAGGGGTGGTTAAATCATACCATACTGCATAAAGGTTATATAGAATGGAATATAACTGATCTATTTGGAAGAATTTGTTCAATTTGTGAGGAATGGGATAAAGAGGTATTTAATCATGTTTTGATAGAAAACCTTAAACCATTATTCAATCAGCACAGTATACTTAGTTTGAAAGAGTTTAATGATAAACTCACAAAAACAGATAATGAGTTATATGAGTTTGAAGAAAATATTAGGAAAAGAAAATGGAAAGAAGCTGAGAGAGTGTCTAAGATATTTGATGAGGTGAATAAAGAATAAATTTTGTAGTTTAGTTTTCATATCAAAGTAATTATGGAAAACAAACCAATAAGAACTATAAAGACTGAATCTGAGATAAGAAGATTTTTCAACACTCAAATAGTAAATAGTGAAAGGGTTGTCTTAGGAGGTAAGACATTGTATATGACTACCAATAAAATTGATGACTTAGGTAAGGAGGTAAAACATAAGGTAAAAAATGTAAAATCCAATATTAGAGAAAAGCAATGTGGTAATTGTGGAGAAGTTAAAAGTGTTAAATTCTACTACTCAGATTCATATAGTAAAGATGGTTATTCTCATTGGTGTAATCTGTGTGTTAAAGCATATAGTAAAGAATACAATGAAGAGAAAAAAAGAGAAAAGAAAAATTAGACTTTGGTTATAAGATAATTATACTAAGTAAAACATTTAGAAAGTAGGAGAAACACCCATTATTTAGGGTGTTTTTTTATGTCTAAACTTATGAGAACTAAATAGTTAAGTAGTTGTTATACAGATATTTACTTCATAAATTTATATTAACATTAAAATAATAATATATGAATTGGAGAGAGTTAGATGGTAAAATTGATGATTATGTGATAGGTAGAAGATGGAGTGAGGAGGAATGTTGGGTTGATTGTAGAAGAATAGAAGTAGAAGAGTTAAAAGAAATATTTGAAAGTAAATACTAATAGATATGAAAGTTATAGGATACATAAGAGTTTCAACAAAATTACAGTCTGATAAAGGGAACAGTTTAAAACTCCAAAGTAGTAAGATTAAAAGCTATAGTAAATTGAATGACTTAGAACTTATTGAAATATATGAGGATAAGGGTATAAGTGGAATGTCTATTACTAAAAGGGATGGTTATAAAGAAATGGTAAAATACCTCACTAACAATCAAATAGATGGTGTAGTTGTTTGGAGTTTGAGTAGGTTAGGTAGGAAAATGAAGGATGTTGTAGAATTTATGGATATTCTAAAAGAAAATAAAATACACTTCTTCAGTATCAAAGAAAATCTAAGTAATAATGATAAGATAGGAAGTTTAATAATGAACATTCTAAGTAGTATAAATGAGTTTGAGGTAGATGTTATAAGAGAGAGAATTAGAGATGTAAAAAGAAATAAGAAAGAGAATGGAGAAGTGTATGGAAGATTACAGTATGGTTGGGATGGTGTGAAGGGTAAACTTATAAAAAATGAAGAGGAATTTAGTGTAATTAAAAGGGTAAAAAACCTTAGAAGTAGGGGCTACAGTTGGAGGAAAATATCTGAAAGATTAAACTCTGATAATATCAAAAGTAAAGAGGGTAATGTATGGTATGATGGTAGTCTTTATAATATGATGAGAGGGTATGTTTAAATCTATTCTATAAACATATATCGATTTAGTTAGAATAGAGTTAGTTGTATATTAGAGTATAATAATTAAAACATACAATTATGGAACATTTAAACTTAAGAATTACAGCAGTTCAAAACTACCTCTCTTCACTTTACACTATTAAGAGAATAATAGATAGAGGAACAAAGAAAATACCTAACAATAAGTTTAATGAACTTCTTAAACTTATGGAGGAGTTAGATGAGTTTTACCCATGTCAAACAACAATAGAAACTGCTGATAGAATATTAGGTCTGAAAAACATTTAGTAAAGTTCCCTATAGAAAGGTTTTGTTGAAGTTTATGGAGAAACTGTGTGTGTATATATCTTATGATTTTTCTCCTATATAGGGTGTGTATAATATTATTGTAATGAGATGATTTTTCATTTAATATTACAAACTATCTCCATAAGTTTAAATAACCTTAAAAATACACATTATGAAAAAGTCAATTCTAATACTATTTGTAACAATGTTAATAATGAGTTGTGGAAATAAAGGTGAGGAGATTTACTGTGGAACAGATTATGACTGTTTTATTTTTTATGCAGATGACATTATAGATGCTGCAGAGTTAGATGCAAATGATGGAATATATAATGGAGAACCATACTACTGTGGAAAGTATTTAGAAACATATTCATTCTGTTTTACTGATGTAAAAGTAGGAATAAGACAACTTACTGATCCACAACTTAAAAAAAGAATAGAGGAAAGAATAAGGTATAGAGTAAGTCTAATAGATGATAGATACTACTCTAATATTGTTACAGACTTAGGGTTAAGTAGTTTAATGATGGGAATGGGTATTTAAAGATTATTCTAAAAATAGAATATTATGTTTTTAAAACAGTCAGTAAAGTTCCCTATAGAAAGGTTTTGTTGAAGTTTATGGAGAAACTGTGTGTGTATATATCTAATGATTTTTCTCCTATATAGGGTGTATATAATAAAGTATCTAAGTGTATAGAATATAAAGAATAAACATAAGGGGTGTGTGGGGATAATGTAAGGAAAATATAGAATAAGGGAGGATAATGGAAAAAGGTTAAATCCCTATAAAGAAAAGTTGGATACTATACTCTGAGGGACTATTTTTATATTGGGTAAACCACTCTATTTCAGTAATTTAAGAAGAGAGTATCAACATAAAGTTATGAATACATTTGCATAGAACCTACCTAAAAAGTAGGTTTTTTTTATTCTTTTTTTTGATGGAAATAGTTGGTTTTAGGTGTAAAGAGATATTTATATGTAAAGAATAATAACTATGAATAGAAATGAAAAACTCATCAAAGAAAGAGTGATGAAAAATGACTACAGAAAAGTCTACAGTTTGGAAGAAATATGGAAATGGGTTGAATGGGGTTTACATAAGGGTATTATAAAAAAAAATGGAGATAAAGAGAACATTGAAAATATTATGAAATGGATCGACTTATTAGGTAAAAGTAGATTTGTAGATGGGTTATAGTAGTATAGAAAAAATAATAAGTGTATAGAACAATGACAGATATGAGAATATTAGAGGTTAAAAGAAGAAACAGTATTAAGAGGGTTAAGTTTATTAAGGATATGGAGTATTTGAGCAGTCTCCTTAACATAAAGTATGAAGATGAACTTAAAGAGTTTGATAAACTAAATGATGAAATTGTAAACACCTTTACTGAATTGGAATTAGTCAATTGTAAAATCAATGACTTAGAGAGTAAAACTCAGAAATTAAAGAGAAACACAATTGAAAAGAATGGTATTGATTTAGGAAAATTTGTAAGAGAAAACATAAAAAAAGAAGAAGTAATTGACAAATTATACCAATGTGAAGTTATGAGTAGTGAGTTATGGGAAACACTAAAAACAGAGATTTGGAATAGTAGAAAAAAATCATCTTATGAACTACCTAATTGGAAGTAAAGCAAAGTATATAGATAGAGTTAGAAACACTATTAGAAATAGGGATTTAAAGGGATAGATATGAATAAGAGTATAAAGGAAGAAGAAGAATCTGTCATAGTCAATATGAATGATTTAAAAAGTGTTTTCAGAGAATGGGTAACCAATAAAATGGAAGAAGACTTTGAAAAGATGGTTAGAAAATATGTTAAACAAAAAATTATTAAGTAGAGTATGGATAATAAATTATTGAGAAAAATTGATGTGTGTGAAATGTTAGGAGTAAGTATTGGTAAGGTAGATTTGATGATGGATGATGGTTTAAAATACATAAAGTTAAACAGAAATGTAAGGTTTAGAGTAGAGGATGTGAATGAATACCTAAACAACAAAATAGTTGTCTGAGTTATAAAGAGAGTTTAAGTTGTTTTAAAATTCCCAATCTCTATAGGTTGGGTTTTTTTGTGTCTAATTCTATTCTTAAATTGAGGTGTATTATAGTTAGAATAGATCATTTCTTATATTAGAGTATAATAAAACAACAGATATGAAAATAGGTATTTACTGTAGATTTTCTTCACAAAATGACAAAGTAGGAGGTGTGTCATCAATTAATCACCAAAAACAAAATGGTATAAAATTTTGTAAGTCTAAAAACTATAATTACATAGTCTACTCAGACTTAATCAGTGGGGGTATATTGATGGAGGATAGGGATGGAGGTAGTAGACTAATATCTGACTTACAGAATGACTCTATAGATGGGATATGGGTTGATAAAGAAGATAGACTCTACAGAGATTTTAATGAATCTACAATCTTCAAATACAACTATATTAAAAAAACCAATAAGAGATACTTTATTGGAGATAGTGAAGTAGACTTTGATGATGACTCAAATAATATAGTCAATACAGTATTATCCCTTATGAGTGATATGGAAAAGAAGAATATCAATAGGAGAACAAAGAGAGGTTTAGTTAGCAGTGTAAAAAGAGGTGTTATTATTGGAAGATTAAACTATGGTTTTAAAAGAGATTTAAATGGTAAATGGAGTATAGTTGAGGATGAAAAGAAAAACATAATTAAAATACATAGATTATTTGTAGAAAGGGAATGGGAGACATTTAGAGATTGGGTGTTCTACTGTAATAAAATGATTGGTAAAAAATCACCTCACTTCTATAAAGATCTATTTAGGTATAAAACCTATGTAGGGGTTAAGACAATCTACATCAAACATATTGATGAATCTTTTGAAATTAGCATACCAAAAATCTTAAGTGATAATTTATATAAAGAGTTTATAGAGAAGGGTAAAAAACTCAAAGAATCTGTGAAGGGAAACAACTCAAAAGAAGGTTTTTTCAATGTGTTATTAGGTAAAGTGTATTGTAAAGAATGTAAGAAGAAACTACACATACATAAGAAAAGTAATGGAAAAAGAGATAGATTACTCAGATGTGTAAATGGAGGAAGTAAGAGGTTTAGAGAGTTAATGGTTAAGGAGGAAAACTATAATATTAAACCCCATATATCTTCATTTAAGTATGAATTTCTTAAAGACACTGTCTATAAAAGCTTAGTGAGTATATTATTCAATTCTCACATAATTAGAAATGAATTTAAAAAGAGATATTCTACAGAGTTTAATACTGACTCTACTCAAAAAGAAATAAAAAGAATAGGTAGTGAATTAGATAAAATATCTAAAAGAGAATACACCTTAGAGGAGGGTTATATAGAAGGTAATATCAGTGAAGACAATCTATCAAAACATAAAGATAAACTCAAATGGGAAAGAATAAGATTAGAGGGGATGAAACTCAGTTTAGAGGATGACATTAGTAAGAGCAATAATACTAACCAACTACTTAGATGGATTGATGAGTTCAAATCTGAATATAGTGATGAAAATATGTTAAAAAAAACAGACAAAGAAAAGAGAGAACTGATAAACAAATACATTGATAAGGTTATTGTTAGGGGTAGTAAATACAACAAAGACACTGATTGGGAGATAGAGTTAAAACTTAACAT
>Ga0209771_1002511_pt1 | contig 11029 bp, 8 predicted proteins | sample SaaInl59LU_5_DNA_FD_184639 | JGI IMG/M metagenome (GOLD analysis project Ga0209771, IMG submission 184639) | Marine microbial communities from expanding oxygen minimum zones in the Saanich Inlet - ESP_59LU_5_DNA (SPAdes) (version 2) | ecosystem: Environmental > Aquatic > Marine > Intertidal zone ...
GATTCGAAGTCCCATACTTTTTTTAAAATAATATTCGGCGAATCCATTGATGTGCTTAGCTTTTGAACTTAGGTATAATTTTTGCGGTCAGACGTCTTGAATAATCCACGTATTAAACGTATCTTTGTACCCCTTAAATCAACAATAAATGTCAATAGACCAACATACTTTCCCTATTACCAAGACCTCAGAATCAAAGATAAAATATTTTGATTGGGACCATCTTGATTTCGGAAAGAATTTCTCTGATCATATGTTCTTGATGGAGTATGAAGATGGTGCTTGGAATCAGGGTGAAATCGTTCCTTTTGCCGATTTGACGATGCATCCAGCGATGTCCGCAATTCATTATGGTCAATCTATATTTGAAGGATTAAAGGCTAATAGAACTGAAAATGGCGAGGTTAGTATTTTTAGGCCAGACATGAATGCAAAACGTTTTAATGAGTCTGCAGAGAGGATGTGCATGCCTACAATACCTGAAGATCTTTTTGTTGAGGCTATTCGTCAGTTAGTTTCTCTTGATACAGAGTGGGTGACTTCAAGGGAAGGACACTCCTTGTATATTAGACCTTTCATGTTTGCTACTGACGAACTTGTGGGTATTCGTCCTTCAAGAACTTATAAGTTCCTTATAATAACGACACCCGTTGGTCAGTATTATTCTGAACCGGTCAACGTTAAAATAGAGAAATCGTATACGCGTGCTGCTTCTGGTGGGGTTGGACGCGCTAAAGCCGCTGGTAATTATGCTGCCTCTATGTACCCCGCTTTGCAAGCACAGAAAGAAGGTTATCACCAATTGGTTTGGACCGATGCCGCTGAGCATAAGTATATTGAGGAATCAGGAACGATGAATATTATTTTTCAAATTGGAGATAAGTTGATTACGCCCGATGAAAATCATGATACGATTCTGAGAGGTATAACAAAACGAAGTGTTATTGAAGTGGCTGAGATGTGGGGCGTTGAAGTTGAGGAGAGAATGATCACAATTAAAGAGGTGATTGAAGCCGCGAAGAATGGGACTTTAAAAGATGCTTTTGGCGCTGGAACAGCAGCAACTATAGCTCCAATTGCAATGATTGGCTATGAAGATGAAAAATTCATGCTGCCTCCTGTTAAGGACCGTTTAATCTCAAATAAGATTAAGAAGTTTCTTGGTGATCTCAAAACAGGACGTGTAGAAGACACGTTTGGCTGGAACTTTATCGTTTAGTTTCTTGTGTTTTTATTTTCTATATTAAGCAAATGAAGTTTGCAAATACGGTCTTTTTTCTTTTTTTTGTGCTTATATCCTTTTCTCAAACTGACTATTTAAAGGAAATAGCCATTGAATCTTGTGAATGTGCTGACAGTTTACCGTTGCAGTTAAACACCTCTGAACGTAACATGAGACTGGGGCTATGCATGATTAACGCATGTGAGCCATACAGTGCAGAATTACTAAGGGATCATCAAATAGATTTAAAACGTATTGACGTTCAAGGTGAGGAGTTAGGCGTTCTTGTCGGTATAAAGATGGCGACAGTCTGTCCTGAAAAGTTAATTCAACTTGTAGAAGAAGATGCTGAAGATGCTGTAATTACTGAGCAGCTTTCTAGTACTGGGGTTGTTGTTGGAATTGATGGTGAAGATTTTGTCTGTTTTACTATAAAAGACGTGGATGGAAGGAAGTCCAAATATTATTGGTTGACCTATGTCGAGTCTGACCTGAACCTAGAGACTACTTATAAAGAATTGATTGGGAGACATGTATATTTTGACTATGCTGTCGATGATTTTTATGATGCCAGAATCAGTGGGTATCGAAATGTCAATTATTTAATCTCCATTGATTTATAATCAACTTCTACTTTCTGTTATAGTTTAGCTCAACGTATACTGGAAGATGGTCAGAATATCCGTTTAAATATTTTAGACCACCGTAGGTTCTAAAGGGCACTTTGTTTCCCTTATAGGTCGTAATAAGGTATTCAGGTGAGAAAATACTTCCTGAATGTGGTTTTGTAGAAAGTTTGGACTTTTCAAAGCCTTTTGAAATCATAATATGATCTAAGATATTCCATTCACCTTTGTAACTATTTGTACCACCATATTTGTTAGAGGATTTTGTGATACAAGGTTCAAGTACTTTCTTGAGTTCATTTACTGATTGATTGCTTGGGTAATCGTTAAGGTCACCCATTAAAATGATTGGTGTATTGGGGTTTTCTGAAAGGAGGGAGTCGATGAATTCTTTTGCTTTTTTAGCCGCTTTCATTCTTTTAGGTGCGCTTTTCTCAGTGCCACCACGTCTGCTCGGCCAATGATTAGCGATTGCAAAGAAAACCTCGTTTCTGTAGGAGAGTTTAGCCCATAGAATATCTCTAGAGGTTGGATTGCTCTGGTTTGGTAAATTAAAGCGAATAAAACCCTTGTCAAGCAGCGAGAGCTTTTTTGTATTATATAGCATTCCTACATCTATTCCTCTTGCATCTAAACTATTAAAATGAATCGTTTTATAGTTTTTTAGTCTTTTGTTTTTATCAATAATGTCTTGAATTACTTTTTCGTTTTCTATCTCACAAAGACCAATGAGCATTGGTGTTTTAAGGTCGCAAATTATTTTATTGATTTGATTTATTTTTGTTTCGTAGCGTTTGGCTCCCCATTCTTTTTTTCCATCGGGTAAAAATTCCTCATCATTGTTTGGGCCATTAATGGTATCAAAAAGGTTTTCTACATTGTAGAAAGCAATGCGTTCTGTCTTTTGTGCGTTGCAACTACATAAGAATAGTGTGATAAATAGCTGGATTAATACTTTATTCATTTTCTTTTTTAAAATTGTTCGAGTATCTGTATGCGTTCATCAATAGGAGGGTGTGTTGAAAATAGATTTCGGAACCAGCGAATTAAGAAAAAAGCCTTTTTGCTAGAGCCGTTGTCAATAAACATTTGTTTTACATCGTTGTTTTTCACTTCTCTGATTTCTGAATTTCCCGATATTTTCTTTAATGCATTTGCTAAGCCTAGAGGGTTCTTGGTCATTTCAGCTGCTCCTGCATCAGCTAAGTATTCTCTTTTTCTACTCAATGAAAACTTGAAGAGTAGAGATATCAAATAGGCTACTGCCGAAACTAAAAGAATTACGATTAAAATTAGCGCGCCTCCTTTATTGTCTTTTTTTCGAGATCTACCGCTTCCACCGAATAATAAGGTCCGAAAAACGACTTGAAGTATAAATGAAAAAATACCAACAAATACGATGCTAATAATTAAAAGTTTGACGTCATTATTTCGGATGTGCATGAGCTCATGCGCAATTACGCCCTCAAGTTCGTCGTCATCAAGTTTTTCAATTATTCCTCTAGTTAGTGTTACGGTGTAGTTTTTTTCGTTCAAACCACTAGCAAATGCATTTAGCGCAGAGGAGTTGATGATTTTGAGCTTTGGCATTTTCATACCTACGCTCATACAAAGGTTTTCTGCCAGATTGTATACGCGTATATTTTCTTTACGCTCGAGACTCTTTGCTCCTGTTGCATAATTGATCATACTAGAATGACCCAGGTATGCGATTAGAAACCACAATCCCGTAAATAAAAGAACAAAAGGGGTAGCTGAAAGAAAGGCTTCGTTTATATTTCCTCTAGCTACAAATATTAATACCACATATAAGCCTGCGAGTAGTATCGAAGGGAATCCTGTAAGTAGAAGTATGGATTTCCTGTTGTTACTCGTGATTTGTTGTTGAAGCCCAACGTATTCCATACCTTAGAATTTTACCTCAGGAGCTTTGTTGAGATCTACTCTAGCTTGTTCTCCGACATCAAACATTTCCTCACTTTTAAATCCAAACATGCTTGCAAATAATACATTTGGGAATTTTTGAACAGCGATGTTTAGTTCTTTAGTGGCTGAATTAAAGAATCTTCTTACTGCGGCTAGTTTGTTTTCTATATCAGAAAGTTCTTCCTGAAGCTGCATAAAGTTACTACTTGCTTTAAGATCTGGGTATGCTTCTACTTGAATGCTAAAACCGCTAAGCGCTGAACTCAGTTGTTGTTCAGCTGCAATTTTATCATTGATTGATGAAGCTCCTAAAGCTTTATTTCTAGCTTCTGTAATGGCTGACAATGTGCCTGCTTCATGTTCCATATATCCCTTAACGGCACCAATAAGCTGTGGTACCAGGTCATGACGCTGCTTGAGCTGAACATCTATGTCAGCAAATGCATTTTCACGGTTGTTTTTTAATTTGACAAGTGTATTGTAGATGCTAATGATCATTAGTACAAAAATTGCTACAACAACGAGTAGTATTCCTAAAGGGCCCATTTTTTTTTGATTTAATTATTTATTGTTCGTGTTAAAGATAATTTTAAATATTGAGTCTTTTCTTTTCTACATATGTTTTTGTTGAAATGACTATTATTTAATCATTATTAATGATTAGTATTTAATCATAGTTATTATATTTGTGTTCTAACGATTTGCAGTGTTTTATTGAATAACCATTAAACCTGTTATAAATGCCTTTATTGCGATCTATTGTCCACATGGACCTTGATACTTTTTTTGTTTCCTGTGAGCGTCTTTTAGACAGCCGCCTTAATAATAAGCCTATTCTCATTGGTGGAACGAGTGATCGCGGCGTAGTCGCTTCCTGCAGCTATGAAGCACGAAAGTTCGGTATCCACTCTGCAATGCCCATGCGAATGGCCAAGCAACGCTGTCCTGAAGCCATTGTGATAAAAGGAAACTCGTCAACCTATACAAAGTATTCTAGAATGGTCACAGATATCATTAGAGAAGCATCTCCACTCTATGAAAAATCATCTATCGATGAGTTTTATATTGATTTTACGGGAATGGATCGTTTTCACGGAGTGCTCAAGTACAGTTCCGAGCTTAGGCAACGTATTCTTAGAGAAACAGGCTTGCCTATTTCTTTTGGTTTGTCAGAAAATAAAACGGTGTCTAAGATTGCAACAGGTGAGGCAAAGCCTGATAATCAAATACAGATTTCATATGGCAATGAAAAGAATTTTTTGAGCCCTCTATCGGTGCGTAAAATCCCTATGGTAGGTTTGAAGACTTATCAATCACTATGTAATTTAGGAATAAAAACCATTCAGCCTATTCAAGAAATGCCTGTCGAGATGATGGGTCGAATTATGGGACAGAATGGGGTAGGGATCTGGAAAAAAGCAAATGGTATTGACCTTACACCAGTTATTCAACATAACGAAAGAAAGTCAATTTCAACGGAGCGTACCTTTAATAAAGATACGATTGATATAGTAAAGTTAAGGAGTATTCTTTCAGCAATGGCTGAGAACCTGGCTTATCAACTCCGTAGAGGTGATAAGTTGACCGGTTGTGTAGCTGTAAAGGTTCGTTACTCTGATTTTCAAACCCAAACACTGCAAAAAAAAATCCCCTACACGGCTGCTGATCATGAGTTAATACCTATGATTTTAGAGCTTTTTGAGCGTGCTTTTAATCGGCGTTTATTGGTTCGTTTGATTGGAGTGCGTTATAGTGCCTTGGTTTCAGGGAATTATCAGTTAGGCTTATTTACAGATGCAGTTGATTACCCATCTTTATACAATGCTTTGGATCGTATCCGTTCTAAATACGGTGACCGTTCAGTGATTAAGGCTATTGGTATGGAAGCCAAGACAATAGGAGGTTGGAATCCTTTTAATGGTGAGCCTCCTGCCTTGTTGGCGAATCGCAGGTCTTAAATTTGAGATTTAGAGATGAAAGTACAATCTTGTTACAGTTTAAAATATGGTGTAGTACAACCTGGAGCGCTCGTTGAATGGGGGATTGATGCAGGGCATAAGTTTCTTTTATTAGCAGATATAAACTCAACAGGGGCAGTACTCTCTTTTGTACGCTCTGCACAAGAAATGGGCTTGAAGCCTATTGTTGGCGTTGAACTCCGTAATGAAATGAAGGTTAAGGCGACGGTTATTGCAAGGAATAATAGAGGCTTTCATGAATTGAACGTTTTGTTGTCTAAGCACTTGCAGGGGAAGATTGATTTTCCTGATCAAATCCCACACTTAAGTAATTGCTATATTTCTTACCCCTTTCCTGGTCCAAGTACTACTTTAAAAGAAAACGAATATATTGATATTCAACACTTTAATTTAATTAACTTAAATAAAAATTTTAATATTTTAAATGTTAAAAAGTTGATTGTGCTACCAGCTATGGTATTTCGTAATCAGCGTGATTATAATACCCATCGTTTGCTTCGAGCAATTCATTATAACACTCTTCTTTCTAAGCTAAAGCCCAGTCAGTGTGCAAAACTTGATTTTCTAATGGATCTAAAAAAAATAGCTGTCACTTTTAAGTCTTACGATGTTGCATTAAAACGTACTTTTTCACTTTTGGAAGGTTGTGGTATTTCATTTGATTTCAGTGAAGCGGCTTTGCCTCAGAATCCATTTGCTTTTACTGGTAGTGAAGCTGAGGATGAGACACTGCTCAGGAACCTTTGCCTAGAAGGCCTTCCTGAGCGTTATGAAGTGCTTACTGATGAGATCGTAGAGCGAATTGAAAAAGAGATTGAGATTATTACAAAGAAGAAGTATCTTTCGTATTTCCTAATGACATGGGACTTTACTTCGTATGCGCGTGCCAGAAATTATTTTTATGTAGGAAGGGGTAGTGGTGCAAATAGCATCGTGGCATATCTGCTGAAAATCACAAATGTAGATCCTTTAGATCTTGATTTGTACTTTGAGCGCTTTATTAATCTAGAGCGAAAGAGTCCACCAGATTTTGATATTGATTTTTCTTGGCGTGACCGAGATGATGTGATTCGATATATATTTGATAAATATCCTACTGCTGCACTACTGTGTACTTATAATACTTTTCAGTATCGTGCTACGATTCGAGAGCTTGGAAAGGTTTTTGGTTTGCCGAATTCAGAAATAGAACAATTAGCTAAAAACACTTCAAAAACAAACGATTCTTTAACTGCACTTGTATTGAAGTACAGCTCTTACATACAGGGTTTGCCTTCTTATTTGAGTGTGCATTCAGGAGGTATTGTGATCAGTGAAAAGCCAATGACATGGTTTTCAGCAACGTTTTCACCTCCTAAAGGTTTTTCTACAACACAGTTTTCCATGCTTGAAGCGGAAGATGTCGGACTCTACAAGTTTGATGTGTTGAGTCAGCGGGGGTTGGCGAAGATTCAAGAAGGAATCGCGTTGGCGGTTCAAAACCAGCCTGACAATCCACCTAAAGATATTAATAATCTTAGTTTTTTTAAGTCAGACCAACGAATCAATGCACTTCTGACAAATGCAGATGCGCTCGGTTGCTTTTATGTAGAATCACCAGCAATGCGTATGTTGATGACCAAGCTTAGTGTTAAGACTTATCTTGAGTTAGTAGCCGCCAGTTCTGTTATTCGCCCAGGGGTTTCGCAATCTGGGATGATGCGCACTTATATTTTACGTCATCGTTTTCCTGAAGAGCGTAAAAAGGCACATCCATTATTACTTAAGATTATGCCTGAGACTTATGGCGTGATGGTTTATCAAGAGGATGTGATTAAGGTTGCACATTATTTTGCAGGACTCACATTGGGTGAGGCTGATGTATTACGGCGTGGAATGTCTGGGAAGTTTAGATCTCGAAAAGAGTTCTCTTTTATAAAGGAGAAATTTTTTGAAAACTGTGGTGCTAAAGGGTATGATTTTATGCTTGTTAAATCTATATGGAATCAGATTGAGAGTTTTGCGGGTTATGCATTCGCAAAGGGGCATTCTGCATCTTATGCTGTGGAGAGTTATCAGAGTTTATATCTAAAAGCTTATTACCCATTAGAGTATATGACAGCATGCATCAATAATTTTGGAGGGTTTTACCGGACAGAGTTCTATGTTCATGAGGCCAGAAAACTTGGGGCAAGAGTTCAGGGACCTTGTATTAATGAAGGTTTATATACTTCGAGTTTAAAGGGGAGTCTTTTGATGTTAGGCTTTAATCTTATTAATAGTATGGCAGTGAATACCATAGATGGCATCATCAAGTCTAGAGAGGTTTATGGTCGCTTTAAGAGCTTTGAAGACTTGTTGGAGCGTACTTATATTCCATTTGAGCAGCTAGTATTGCTTATTCGGGTTAATGCGTTAAGATGCTTTGGTTTGCCTCGAAAGAACCTGCTTTGGAAAGCTTATTTTTTTCACGACAAAAAACCCAGGAACACACAAGCTGTTTTACCTTTAACACTTGAATCGAAGCATTCTGGTCAGCTTCCAGAACTCAAAGAACACCTCTTAGAGTTGGATTTTGAGTATTTAGAGCTCATGGGGTTTCCTTTGTGCAATCCATTTCAATTGCTTACAATTCCAGTAGGTTCGAACTGTCCAGCTTCTAAGTTTTCTTCGTCTACAGGAAAAACAGTTCAAGCCTATGGTTATTTGGTTGCACTTAAGAATTCAAAATCTTCGAAAGGGCAGGCTATTTCGTTTGGCATGTTTCTCGATCAAGACGGGGAAGTCATCGATACGGTACACTTTCATTCATCTTTGCTGCGTTATCCTTTTTCTGGTCCTGGTATTTACTTCTTGGAAGGGAAGCTAGTTGAAGAGTTTAATTTTTGCTGCTTGGAGGTCTGTATTATGAAAAAACAAGCTTATGTAGAGGATCCCCGTTTCTCAGAACGTATGGATTAAGGTTGTTTTTGATCTAACAAATAGATGAAAGAAGCAATTGCGGCGGCTCCAAGTTCTAGTTCCCTTTTGTTCACATTTTCGAAAACATCGTTAGGGGAGTGGTGCATATCAAAGTAACGTTGAGAGTCCGGAACAAAACCGAAAAGCGGAATATTTGGGTATGAATCTTTAAGCGGTCCAATATCTACGCCCCCATAACCTTTTTCAAAAATGTGAAGATCATAATCTTTGAAAATCGGAGCTAGTGATGTGAGCCATTTTATGTCTGTTTCAGAACCATCACATGTAAATCCTCTCGGAGCAAATCCACCACGATCACTTTCTATTGCGGCAAAATGCTTTTCGTTATTTTCTTTAACCCATTTCGCATAGGTTTTACCGCCCTTATTTCCATTTTCTTCATTCATAAAGAATACTAATCTCAAAGTGTGATTCGGCTTATAATTCATTTTCTTGAGAATTCTGAAAGCCTCAAGGCAGTGAATAATTCCTGCGCCATCGTCATGCGCACCTTCTCCTGTGTCCCAGGAGTCAAGATGCCCACCAACAGTTATAACTTCATCTGCGAAGGCTTTACCTTTGATTTCGCCAAGCACATTGTAGGACTTGCTATCGGGAAAAGATCTACAGTCCATTTCCATGATAAGTTCGATTTTTTCTTTTGAATTGTTATTGATGTAATCATGAACTTGATCTGCGTCTGCTGTGCAAATTGCGGCAGCGGGTATTTTTGTCACGCCTTCTTTGTAATACATAGATCCTGTATGGGGGTGCGGATCAGATGCTAGACCTAAAGATCTTATTATTGTTCCGGTGGCACCCTTTTCCGCAGCAATAGAAGCGCTGTTTCCGCGTAAAGGGTAACAGCCTCCATAGGCTTTGAATGTTTGAATTTGTTTTGCGTTCATAGGTTGGTTCACGAAAACAATCTTTCCTTTTACGACTTCGGGGTCTGAAATTTTTAAAGCATCAAGACTCTCGAATTCAATAAGCTCAGCTCTCATTGTTCCATTCGTGCCTATTGACCCCCCCAATGCAAGGCCTCTTAATTTGATGTGGGTACCATTACTTGATTTGAGATAGAATGCTTCTTTGGTACCTCTTTCCCAATGAGGAACTTGAATTTCGTGTAGCTTCGTTTCAAGTCCATAGGAATCCATTTTGTCCTTGCCCCATTCTATAGCCATCTGTGCCTCAGTGGACCCTGTTATACGTGCGCCTATTTCTTTGCATAAGAATCTGAGATCCTCGTAGGCATTCCCTTCTGTAAGTGCAGTTGTATATATGGAGCGAATAAATGAGGAGTCTGAAATCTCTGATGTTGCATGCTGACTGTAGAAAAGAAAGCTGAAAAGGGTAAAGGAGATAAGGCTGACTAACTTCATTTTTGGTTATTTATTTTAAAATTGAAAGATACATATAATTCTATTTTCAAATAATCTTTTAGGGATTCATTTGGTTCAAAAATATCGTTCACAAGTCTATTAAAATCTATACTTTCTTATCATTCTTTCTTATCTTTGAGTACCAAAAAATAATTATGTCTCTAAAGTGTGGTATCGTTGGGCTTCCAAATGTGGGCAAGTCAACACTCTTCAATTGCTTGTCAAATGCAAAAGCACAATCAGCAAACTTTCCATTTTGTACAATAGAACCCAATATTGGGACTATTTCAGTGCCTGATCAAAGACTAGAAAAACTGGAAAGCCTGGTTAATCCTGAACGTGTAATTCCGACTACGATGGAGATTTTAGATATTGCAGGTCTCGTAAAAGGAGCCTCAAAAGGAGAAGGTCTTGGAAATAAATTTTTAGCCAATATTAGAGAGACAGATGCTATTTTGCATGTCCTTCGTTGCTTCGAAGATGGAAACATAATTCACGTTGATGGTTCGGTCGAGCCAATGCGTGACAAAGAAATCATAGATATCGAACTTCAACTGAAGGACCTGGAGTCTGTTGAAAAGAAAATCACATCGCTTTCCAGAGTAATTAAATCCGGAGATAAGGAGGCTGTAAAAGAAAATGATTTAGCGGTTAAACTTAAAGATGGGCTTGAACAAGGGATGTCTGTTCGTGCGCTTGAATTGAACGATGAGGAAAAAGAACTTGTGCTTTCCTTTAATTTGATTACGGCAAAACCCGTTATGTATGTTTGCAATGTAGATGAAGCATCCGTTCAGAAAGGAAATCATTTTGTAGACGCTGTTCGCGCTGCGGTAAAAAATGAAGGTGCTGAAGTTTTAGTTATCGGTGCTAAAATAGAAGCTGACATTACTGAGTTAGAAACCTATGATGAACGTCAGATGTTTTTAGATGAGCTTAAGCTCGAAGAGC
>Ga0209771_1002513_pt1 | contig 11024 bp, 20 predicted proteins | sample SaaInl59LU_5_DNA_FD_184639 | JGI IMG/M metagenome (GOLD analysis project Ga0209771, IMG submission 184639) | Marine microbial communities from expanding oxygen minimum zones in the Saanich Inlet - ESP_59LU_5_DNA (SPAdes) (version 2) | ecosystem: Environmental > Aquatic > Marine > Intertidal zone...
TTTTAAAAGTTTTTTGCAAAAAAGTTTGTAGATATAAAAAAGTGTTCTATATTTGTCATGTAATCAAAACAAAACAACACATTATGACAACTTTAGAAACTTACAAAAAAGCAAAATCAGAAACTTTAATTCCTACAACGATTAGACTAAAAGACAATAGTATTGAAATAGTAATGATTCCTAAAAAAGAATTATGGTACGAAGCTACTGCGTTTAGTGGACATAAAACATCAGGTTTTAGACTTGATAAATTACAAAATGCATTAAATAATAGAGGTATAAATTACAAATCTGCTTTTTATGCATTCATCTAAATAGAAGCGTAAACAAAATAAATATAACGGGGGTGTAAAAATCCCCAATAAACAACAACTAAAAACCAATAACAAAATGACAAATTTCAAATTATACAAAAGAACAAAAGGACACTTCAAAGTTGAAGTATTAATTAACTACGAATTTCGTGGAGAATTTGATACAACAGATTCAACATTGATTGACGATATTTCGGATTGGCTTGATGGAGCAACGGAGTTTATGAATTTCGGAACAAGAGCAGAACTTGAGTTTCATGTTCGTGAACTTGCTGGAATAGTAAGTACAACAATCGGAGGAGTAGATTTTTCAAAACAAATTAACCAACTTTTTAAATTATAACATGAGAGATTGCAAACAATGTGATGGAACTGGCAAAACTGAAGTAATGAACTGCCACAATCAAAGTAACGAATGTTGTGGTGGTTGTTACAAGGATGTTGAATGCGAAGAATGTAACGGATCAGGAATTTATCAACACTGGAGTGAGATTGAACAAGAATTTGACTATTTCATCAGCGACTGGGATTTGACAAAAGAAGAATTAGAATATTTAATAAAAAACAAAACAAAATAACATGGCAATATTTGAACACAAACACTTTGGAACTCCAATAAGTAAGGAGTTAAGCAATTACATAATATACAACCAAAGATTGGGAGATATCAAGGAAATAGCTGAAAAGCATTCTTACAATCCAATCACACTCACTGCAATTGTAAGGGGAAACAGAAACTTAACAGAATCAAATGCACCAATGGTAACAGATTTATTCAGAAGGTGCATTAAAAATTACAATTCAAACCAAAGAACAAAAGAAAGTATTAATGATTTAATACAGAAAGCAATATGAAAATATTAAATTTATACGCCTGTCTTGGTGGTAACAGATACAAGTGGGATGAGGTTGCAAAAGATGCTGGAATTGAAATAGAAGTAACTGCTGTTGAATTAGACGAGGAACTTGCTAAATTATACCAAGAAAGATTCCCAAACGACAAAGTAATTGTTGCAGATGCACACCAATATTTACTCGACCATTATAAAGATTTTGATTTCATTTGGAGTAGTCCTCCCTGCCCTACACATAGCAAGGTAAGAATGACACAAAAAACAACAGATGCTTTTATTTCTTTATATCCGGATATGAAGTTATATCAAGAAATTATATTTTTAGATAATCACTTTAATGGAAAGTATGTTGTAGAAAATGTAACGCCTTACTATGAGCCTTTAATACCTGCAAAGAAAAGGGGGAGACATTTGTATTGGACAAACTTTAATTTGCCAAGTGCATTAAATGAAAGGAAACAAGGAAAAGGGTTAATGAATGGAGTAACTAATGAAATAACAAAATGGTGTGAGTTCCACAATTACGATTTCTATAAATATAAAGGAAAACAAAGGAGAGATAAAATAGCGAGAAACTTAGTTGACTATGAAGCTGGTAAAACAATATTTGAAACTTTTTTAGGAATAGAAAAAAAACAAAACATTAACCAAAAAACAATATTTGACATATGATTCATCCATACATTTATGTTGGCACATTCAAGAAGTTTGTGCCAATTGGAAAGCTAACCAAAGAAGAAATTTTGAAAGTAATTTGCAGAGAATTAGCAATGGAATTTGAAGAAGTGAAGAATCTTAAAACGAGATTAAAGGATTTTGTTTATGCTCGGCAATTATACTCATATTTCTGCAAAGAATACACAAATGAAAGCTTGACCAAAATGGGTGAATTTATCCACAAAGACCACGCAACAATGATTTATTCAATCAAGCAAATAAAGGGATTTTACGAGGTTGAAAAGGTAATAAAAAACGATGTTGATAAGATTAACACAATCCTGAAGCATAAGGTTGTAAACCATACTGCTGACACAAGAGAAAAAATTGGAAACGAAATAATTTTGAAATATCAATCTTAATTTAGATATTTGGGAATGGAAGAAACAATCTACAATCTTGTAAGCAATTCACTGGGGTATGAATTTAGTCCTTATTTTGTGAAAGCATTAATTCAAGAGATGCCAAATGAAGAAATAATACAACTTGCAAGAAAAGAAATACAAAGAATCCAATACTTTGTAAGGATTGAGGAGTATGGATGGGATTACTGGAAGAAAAAAGAGCAAAGATTAATCGAATTAATTATAAACCTACAAAAACAAAAACAATGAAAAACACACTTTACGACATCAAGCAAGAATACTTGGAACTGATTAACCAAGTAGAAGAATTGGAAGGAGAAATTACTCCAGAGATTGAACAACAACTACAAATAAACCAAAATGAACTACAAAATAAAGCGATTGCTTATCATTCTGTTATTCTGTCAAAGGATGCGTTCAATATGCAGATTGATAACGAAATAAAACGCTTACAAGCCTTAAAAAAGCGAAACAATAGTTTGATTGATAACTTAAAAGAAAGACTTGTGGGAGCGATTCAAATGTTTGGAGAGTTTACGGTTGGCACTAATACCTTTGGACTTCGCAAATCTGAACGAGTAGAAGTAGAAGATGTAAACCAGTTGCCTAAAGAATATAAAACGATCAAAGTAACGGAACAAGCAAATAAAACTGAAATAAAGAAAGCTTTGAAGCTTGGTAAAGAAATTGAAAATTGCTATATTGTGGAACAATTTAACCTAAAAATCAAATAAAGATGAAAGACTTAACAAAACCATTATCTATTAACGAAATAGATTTTAGAATCCAATCTATAAACAAGGGTAAGTTTGCAACCATTTTAGCCTACAAAGATGCTCGTGCTGATATGAATAGACTTGATGAAGTAGTAGGTGCATTGAACTGGAAAAGGGAACATACAAGAGATAATAAAAATTGTATTGTTTCAATTTATAATCCAGAAACTAACGAATGGGTAAGTAAAGAAGATACTGGAACAGAAAGCAATACTGAACAAGCAAAAGGTTTAGCTTCTGATTCTTTTAAAAGGGCTTGTTTTAACTGGGGAATAGGTCGTGAATTATACGACTATCCACTAATTCAAATTAAACTATTTGATAATGAAGTTTCCGAGTATCAAGGTAAATTCAAGCCTACTTGGGATTTGAAGTTAAAGGAATGGAAGTGGATTAGCGAGTTTAAGGATGGTAAAATAGTTGCTTTAGCTTGTAAAGATAATAATGGAAAGCTTCGTTTTAACTGGGGTAAATTCACAAAGTAATGGCAATAATTAGAAGCGTAATTTTAGAGGGAGCGACACGAAAGAAAGATAAAAGCGTGTCGTTACGCTTCACTACCAGCTTAGAGCAAAGTAGTGAGGAGTTTATGGAGGTGGATAAGGTACTCGATTCTCACGGAATACTATACTTTAGCGATAGAGATACACTTACCCAAAGAGAGATTGACGAAATAGAAAAGGTTGATATTGAGATTGAAGGAAAGACAAAAAGCCAAAGGTTAAGAAATGTGCTTCACGTTTACAACTCACAAAATTATAATATTGATTTTAAGGAGTTTTACTCAAAGGAAATGGAAAAGATAATCGAACATTATAAGTCAAAACTGATAGATGCGTAAGTGTAAGATTTGCAAGGTTAAATTCACTCCAGTACATTCAGCAGTCCAGATGTGTTGCTCGATTAATTGTGCTATTGAATTATCAAAGCAAATAGAAAAAAAGAAATGGGCAAATGAAAAGAAAGTATTAAAGGAGAAAATCAAAACCAAGTCAGATCATGTAAAAGAACTTCAAAAGCAAGTGAATTATTACATACGACAAAGAGATAAGAACAAGCCTTGCATAAGTTGTGGAAAGCCATTGATAAAAAAGTTTGATGCTGGGCATTACCGAAGTGCTGGAGGGAATCCAGAGTTAAGATTTGAGGAATTGAATATACACGGACAATGTGTATATTGCAATCAGCACCTACACGGTAACTTAATAAATTACAGAATAGGTTTAATAAAAAGAATAGGGGTTGAAAAAGTAGAATTGTTGGAAAGCAAACACGAACCAAAACACTACACAATCCCAGAGTTAAAAGAATTAATAAAAGAGTATAAAACAAAAAACAAAAACCAATGAATAAGCAAGTAGCAAAGGAATTGAAGTTGTTTACTGATGAAGTTTGCAAAAGGTACTCAAATAAAGACAGAGCAAATAATTTTAATAATGAAACTTTTGAGGTTCAAGAAATAATACCAACAAGCGACCATACTGCCACCGTTATTTACGAAAAGAATACTGGCAAAAGAGCATCTTTCTTTTTCTACTATATCCCAGCTTTTAAAAAATGGAATTACTTTGTTCCTACTGATAGCCACATAAACGGAATGAGTTGCTTTGCAAACCAAAAAATAGAAGTAGAAAGACACAATTACAAATACAATTTTAAATAAATTAATAACAAATAAAAAAACAAAACAAGATGGAAGTACAAGGAAAAATAACTAAGATTTTAGATAAGCAAACTGGAACAAAAAAAGATGGTTCTGGAGAATGGGTTAAGCAATCATTCACTTTAGAAACAGATGAAAAATACAATAATCTTTATTGCTTTGAAGTATTCGGAGATGAAAAGGTTGAGAACCTCAACAAGTATAACAAGGTTGGAGATTCAGTTTCTGTTGAGTTTAATGTGTCAACAAACGAATGGAAAGGAAAGTATTTTACAAGTTTACAAGCTTGGAAAGTTATGAAAAGCGAATCAGGTCAAACATCAGAGCAACCACAAAAAACGGCTGAGGGTAATGACGATTTGCCATTCTAAATTAAAATAGGGGAGGTGTCCACGAGGGACAAACGATTATAAACAAATTGTATTTTATAGCCTCCCCAATTTTATAACATGGAAGCACATAAGAAACTTGAAATACTATCAAAGAACGGAATCAAAGTCTATCCAGTGCATACTTCGATCGGTTGGAAAATTGAGGTTGATGTAAACGGAAAAACCAAGAGGTACGATAAGATAGTGCAAGAGGAAGAAATTAATAACCGAGATTGGAACAAGAATCCAATAGGAATAACCATTGATTATTTCGTTAAAAAATTAGGATATTAAAAAGAATACATTTAAATTTGAAAAGTTAGCGACTTGTACCTTGACTAACTTAATTAAACAAAAACATTTGCCCGATTTGGTGGATAGGAGTACAAGCCTTGAAGCCAGTCGGGTTTTTTAATTTTAAAAAATGGAATATAAAGAATTTTTAAAAACAAAAGAAAAAACATTTTTATCAAGTGGTTTTGAAATTGAAGAAAGCCAATTAAACGATAGTTTGTTTGACTTTCAAAAGCATATTGTAAAAATTGCTTTATCAAAGGGTAGGTTTGCAATATTTGCGGATTGTGGACTTGGTAAAACTTTAATGCAGTTAAGTTGGGCGGATGAAGTTCAAAAGAAAACTAAATTACCAGTTTTATTATTAGCACCTTTAGCTGTGGTTCAGCAAACAATCAAAGAGGGTAAAAAGTTTAACATTGATTTAGATTTTTTAGTTCTTGATGAATCAAAAGACAAAGAGATTATAAATTATGACCAACTAAAAAACATAGACGCTTCTAAATATTCTGGAGTAGTATTAGATGAAAGTTCTATTTTAAAAGGTAGGGATGGAAAGTTGTCAAGATTGATAATTGATAGCTTTAAAAACACTCCTTATAAGTTAGCTTGTACTGCAACTCCAAGCCCAAACGACCATATGGAATTAGGTCAACATAGTGAGTTTTTAGGTGCTATGAGTTACTTAGAAATGTTAGCTATGTTTTTTGTTCATGATGGCGGAGAAACAAGTAAATGGAGATTAAGAAAACACGCAACTGATGACTTTTGGAATTACGTATGTACATGGTCTATATCTTTGGATAATCCTAAAAGTTTAGGTTTTAATTCTGATGGTTATAATTTACCCGAAATAGAGTTTATAGAACATATAATACCAGTAGAAAACAATACACAAACATTATTTGGTGATGTTGCAGTAAGTGCTACTGAATTGCATCGAGATTTAAAGAGAAGTTTTGATAAAAGAATTGAAAAAACAAAGGAGTTAGTTAATAATTCTGATGAACAATGGATAGTTTGGACTTTAAAAAATGATGAAGCATCTATTTTAAATAAAGAATTGAATGATAGTGTTAATGTTCAAGGTTCGGACAAACCAGAAATAAAAGCAAAGAATTTAAATGGGTTTTCTGATGAAAATTTCAAGGTTTTGATAACTAAAACAAGTATAGCGAGTTTCGGTATGAATTACCAACAATGTCATAATATGGTTTTTACTTCTTACGATTTCAAATTTGAAGCATTTTATCAAGCGGTTAGGCGTTGTTATAGGTTCGGACAAAAGAGCAAAGTTAAAGTTCATTTGTTAGTTCCAGAATCGCAAGTAAATGTAAGAAGTTCTATTTTAGAAAAAGAAAAAAAACATAAGGAAATGATAAGCCAAATGGCTAAGTATTCATCAAATACAAATTACAAATTAAACAAATCAAATTTTATGATTGAAAAAAAAGAGGTTAAAACCGATAACTATCACGTAATAAATGGTGATTGTGTAGAAGAAACAAAAAGAATACCAGACAATTCAGCTGATTTGGTTGTTTTTAGCCCTCCATTTGCTGAGTTATACGTTTATTCTGACAAGCCTAATGATATGGGTAATGTATCTAATTATAAGCAATTTGAAGAGCATTTCCAATACCTTATACCTGAATTAAAAAGAACTTTAAAGGATGGTCGTATTTGTGCAGTTCATTGCATGGATTTACCAATTCAAAAGGGTAAAGAAGGCTTTATAGGTTTAAGGGATTTTAGTGGAATGCTTATAAAGTGGTTTACTGATCAAGGATTTATTTATCACGCAAAAACAACAATATGGAAAAATCCAGTGACAGAAATGCAAAGAACGAAAGCTTTAGGGTTGTTACACAAAACCATTAAAAAAGATAGTTCAATGAGTAGGGTTGGTATCCCTGATTATGTTTTGTTTTTTAGAAATGCGGGGGATAATGAAGTGCCGATAACACATCAATCAGAAGATGAAACAAAACCAGACTATTTACCAGTAGATTTATGGCAAAAGTATGCGAGTCCAGTTTGGATGGATGTTGATTATAGAAGAACATTACAATACCGTAGTGCAAGAGATGGAAATGATGAAAAGCACATTTGCCCTTTACAATTAGATACGATTGAAAGAATCATTCATTTGTATAGTAATGAGGGGGAAACGGTTTTGTCTCCTTTTGGAGGTATTGGTTCTGAGGGTTTTCAAGCTATTAAGATGGGTAGAAAGTCTATTAGTATAGAATTAAAAGAAAGCTACTTTGCTAAAAACGTAATTAACCATAGAGATATTACAAAAGAAAAAGAAACGGTGCTAACTTTATTCTAATGCAAACTAAAAAACAATCACTAATAGAAAGCCTTACAAATATAATTGTAGGGCTTTTATTTAGTTTCTGCATACAGTTAATAATATATCCAAGTTTAGGAATAAAAGTAACAATAGGAGAAAATATAACAATTACATTTGTATTCTTTTTGGCTTCATTAATACGAGGTTATTTTATACGCAGATACTTTAACAAAAAACATAAATAACTATGGCAAAGGAATTACCTTATTTTCAATTTGAACCAGCTGAATATCTTGCTGGAAATATATCTTTTTGCTCACTCGAAGCTCAAGGCTTATTCGTAAATCTTTGTTCTTACTATTGGCAAAGAGGTTGCCAACTTACCAAAGAGCAGTTATTAAAACGACTAAACTACACAAAAGAGTTTGCAGAGTTGGTAGAGGAAAACATTGTAGAGTTGGAGGATAACAACATAAAAATACAATTTTTAGACGAACAACTTGAAAATGTTAAAACAAGGAGTAACAAGAACAGAATCAACGGTTTAAAGGGTGGCAGACCAAAGAAAGAAAACCAAAAAGAAACCGAAATAAAACCCAAACAAAACCCAAACGAAAGCCAATCAAAAGGCATAAGAGAAGATAAGATAAAAGAAGATAAGATAAAGTCTTTCTTATTGTGGTTTAACAACCAAAAGAAAAAACATACTGGAACTGCTGGTAAATTTAAAATGCTTTCAAAGACTGATCAAAACAATTTTAAGAAACTACTCAAAGATTACGACTATTCAGATTTTGAAGAAGCAATACCAAAAATGTTTGCCAATGACTGGGCAAAAGAAACTAACAATCTTACTCCAACTCACTTTTTGAGAAACGACAATTTTAACAAATACCTTAACGCTACAATTCAAAAGGAAGTTGTAGGTTTAGGCTAATAAAAATCAAAAACTAATGAAAACAATAAACAACGATATTCTCGACAAAGTAGTGGACTTTTGGAGAAAAGGAGCAGAACCACCTTTGAATTTAGGAATGGGAACTTTCAACGAATACTACGGATTAAAATTAGGAACGGTTACAGATATTACTGGCTATCCTTATTCAGGAAAGACTTTACTGCTCAAAGAGATTTTAGTAAATTCCTATCTTAAACACAATTTGAAACATTGCTTATATTTGCCAGACGATGGAGATACACTTGAGATAATTGCAAACCTTACTCACAAGCTTTCAGGAAAGACTTTTGACAAAAAGTACAAAAACAACTTAACAGAGAATGAAGTTTACAGATACGCAACTCAAATATTAAACGATTTTGTGATTGTTTCAGATGATAACGCTATAACCCCAGTTGAGTTTTGGGAGAAGGCTATCGAAATGGGTTGTGATACTGCTTCGATTGATTCGTGGAATGTTATGTCACATCCCGATTCAATGGGAACTTCATACTTAGCAAAAACATTAAGCACAAGAAACAGACTTGCACAAGTAAACAACAAACACTTTTTTACAATTATCCATCCAAAGAACCCGACTTCGGTAAACTACGACAAAAAAACTGGGAAGCTAAAAGAACCAAGTACGTTTGATTTAATGGGTGGTTCGGAGTGGAACAACAACGGAAAGAATATAATTGTAGTACACAAGCAAGAACGAGAGGGGTTGGAGTATGAGATCCATATTAAAAAAACAAAGCCAAGAATAGTCGGAATGACTGGAATGGTTAAGATGAACTTCGATATTCCAAGCCAAAGATTTTACGAAGATTCAGGATTTGACAAACAATTCTTTTACGATAACGGATTTATCCAAGAAAAAACTTTAAATTTAGCAGAAGTAAAAAGTGCTTTTGAAACAGATAATAACGAAACTCCTTTTTAATATGGAAAGATTCTTTGAAAAAATACTCTTAATAGGTCAAATAAAGAGTTTTGAGGTATATTTAAGCGACTTTTGTAAAGAAGTGGATGAATCTAACCCAAATGAAAAATGGATGGCTATAACGCAACGATTTAAAGATTCGTTAATTGTGTTAAATAATGCTTCCAGAATGATAAACTATTTGGAGGAGGAGAACAACAACCTTTTGAAACTTGCTAAATTTACTGAGCAGATGGAAGAAACTATTTACAAGTTAGAAAACTTTGAGAGGTTAAGAGAAGAAAATGAACGATTGAAAAAAAACATAATATGAAAATACTTGAATTATTTGCTGGTAGTAGGTCAATTGGAAAGGTTGCAGATGAACTTGGTTATAAAGTTTTTTCATCTGATATTAATGATTTTGATAATATAGATTATATTGTAGATATAAATTCTTTTGATGTATCTAAAGTTGATTTTATTCCTGATTTTATTTGGGCATCTCCTCCTTGCACTTATTTTAGTGTGGCAAGTATTGGAAAGCATTGGAATAAAAACCATACACCAAAAAGTAAAAATGCGTTAAAAGGAGTTGAATATGTAAAATCAACTTTAAAAATTATAAATTATTTTTTAAAATTAAATCCAAATTTAATATGGTTTATGGAAAATCCAAGAGGAAAACTAAGAAAAATGGATTTTATGAAAGGAATACCAAGAGCAACACTTTGGTATTGTCGTTATGGAGATTCAAGAGCAAAACCAACTGATATATGGAGTAATAATATTTATAATCCAATGTTTAATCCAAACGGATGGAAGCCAAGAGCAGAGTGTTGGAATGGAAATACTAAATGCCATCACGAATTAGCACCAAGAGGATCGAGAACTGGAACACAAGGCTTAAAAGGAAATTACGAAAGGTCAAAAATACCAAAACAACTTTGTTTAGAAATACTTAAAAAATGAAAAAACTAATAATAATACTTGCTTCAGCTTTGATAACATACGAACATACAATTAAGTTTAATACTTGTGAATGTGATGAAATTAGGGAAAGGCAAATACTAACACAATTAGAGATAGACTTAATCCACGTTAAAAGGGTGCAACAGAACTGGGATCGGCACTTAAAATAATTTTACTATATTTGCTAAAATGATTGAGAAGATTTATAATTGTAAAGTCTGCCGAAACTATTCAAAAAGTATAGCTGGAGAAGAACACGAAGAAATTTTCTCGTTGGCACTTGAAAAAATAATTGTCCAAAATCCTCAAAATGTGGAAAATTACAAGTCTTACTTTTATACAACCTTGAGAAGCGTTTATCTTGATTGGTTAAAAGATAACCGATTTACTGAATTGGATGAAACTACTCCAGACGAAAGAGATGAACCAAACTACTACAAAGAAGCATTGAAGTTGTTTCTTGAAAAACAAACCAACGATGAGGAATACAAGTTTTATCAGGATTTGATTTACCTATCTTTTGAAAATAGCAAACTT
>Ga0209771_1002519_pt1 | contig 11008 bp, 9 predicted proteins | sample SaaInl59LU_5_DNA_FD_184639 | JGI IMG/M metagenome (GOLD analysis project Ga0209771, IMG submission 184639) | Marine microbial communities from expanding oxygen minimum zones in the Saanich Inlet - ESP_59LU_5_DNA (SPAdes) (version 2) | ecosystem: Environmental > Aquatic > Marine > Intertidal zone ...
CTATTTCAACAGTTTCGCCAACTAATTCAAATGAGGCTTCTACGCCACGAAAATCAAATCGTGTTGCAAGTTCACGATTGGCGTTATCAACAGCATTAGCGACTTCAACTTTATTAATTTCAGAGACAATATCAAAAGTAGGCATGGTGTATTCCTTATAAAAAATGGTTGTTACATATTATACGGTGCTTTTAGGTCACAAGTACAATTTGCCAATAAAAAAGCCGTTTGCTTCATCAAGACTGAGCTTGAAACAAACGGCTTATATCATATTTTGTTCTGAAAACTAGTGTGCTTTTATGCCACGTTTTTCCATTGATGCATAAATTATTTTTGCTTGAACCAACGTAATGATGTTACTCACTAACCAATACAATACTAGACCTGCTGGGAACCACATAAAGAAAATAGTCATCATGACAGGCATAAACTGCATGATTTTCTTTTGCATTTCATCGGTTACCGTCATTGGCTGTAACTTCTGAAGCATGTACATTGAAATACCAGTTAACACAGGTAAAACAAAGAATGGGTCTTTAGTCGATAAATCCGTGATCCACAATACAAAGTCAGCTTGGCGTAATTCAACACTTTCTAGGAATACCCAATAAAGGGCTAAGAATATTGGCATTTGCAGTAATAGAGGGAAACAGCCGCCCATAGGGTTAACCTTTTCTTTCTTATACAGCTCCATCATAGCTTGTGACATCTTTTGGCGGTCATCGCCAAATCGGTCTTTCAATTGGGTCATTTTAGGTGCTAACACGCGCATCTTCGCCATTGATTCATATTGCTTTTTGGTTAATGGATACATGATCCCTTTAACAATAATAGTAATGATGATAATTGCGACGCCCCAGTTTACAACTACACCTTGAATAATTTGTAGTAACCAGAATAACCATTCAGAGATAAACCATAAAAAGCCATAATCAACAGTTAAGTTTAAACCTGTGGCATATAGCTTAAGTGTATCCTGATCTTTAGGACCCAGATACAGGACACTTTCTAAGATGGTTTGAGTACCGGCAGCAATACTTACTGGTTCTGAGGTATAACCAATAGTGGCAAACTCGTTATTAATAGACCGGGTATAAATAGTATTGGTTTTATCTTGTGGTGGCACCCAAGCAGATAAGAAGTAATGCTCGATCATTGCAATCCAACCAGCAGGGGTGGCGATGCGAAGATTTTCTTCTTCAATATCGCTAAACGGATGTTTTTGATACTGTTCTTGATCCGTACCATATGCTGCGCCACGATAAGTTGGCATAAACATGTTACTTTCAGGTAAAGCGAAGGTTTGTTTAAGTTGAGCATACGGCTGAACGATTGCGGTATTAATCGAGTTATTAGCAACAGTTTGTTGTAACTCTATCGCATGACTACCACGGGTAAAAATAAACGTTTTGGTAATTTGTAGACCATCATTACCTACCCAACTAAGGGGTACTGATAATGTGTCATTATTTAACGTAAATTGCATGCTGCTTGTTGTGTATAGAGGACGACCAGCTGGATTTGCATCTGGACCATTAGCACCAATCAAACCACTTTGAGCGACATACAATGCTGCAGAATTAGGGCGTAATAAGCTATAGGAATCACTAGAACCCTTAGTAACTGGGTATTTGACTAAATTTGCTTTAACTACATCGCCGCCCAACAAATCAATGGTTACTAGTAAGGTATCAGTAACCACATCTACGAAACGTTCACTTTGAACTTGTTGATTTTGTATGACAGGGACAGTTGGTTGACTAGCCATTCCTGCAGGTACATCAATTGCAATGTCAGTAGCTGCATTTTCTGTCGAGTTATTTACTGAATTAGGGACGGTTGAATTAGTACTCGCGACAAATTTTGCCTCAGGTAATGCTAATTCGTTTTGTGTTTGTTCAACTGGCGTGACCGCGTTTGGCCCGTATGCTGACTGCCATTCTTGCCATAGTAAAAAACTCACTAGTGCAAGGGCAATAAGCATAAAACTACGTTGTGATTCCATTTTGGTCTCTTACTTAGGTTTGTGATTTTTATTGTTATCAGGCACGGGATCTATCCCACCTGGATGAAACGGATGACATTTTAATATGCGACGGCCAGATAACCAAACACCTTTTATACATCCATAGGTCTTAAATGAATCTAACGCATACTGTGAACACGTAGGATGAAACCGACAATTACTGCCTAAAAAAGGAGAAATAGCGATTTGGTAAAATCTAATTAGCGCTATAAATGGAAAAATTAAGATTTTTCGCAGCGTATTTTTAGCTTTTTCCATAGAGTGTTAAGCAGTTCATTAAATTCTTGGTTGCTAAGAGTATCAAGATTACTCTTTCCGATCACGATAATATCAACATTTGGTAAAAAATGCTGGTGATAACGGAAACTTTCTCTAATAACGCGCTTTAATCTATTACGGTCGTGTGCTTTTTTAACACGATTTTTGGCAATAGTTATACCTAACCGAGGATGGTCATTTTGTGAGTTAATGCGTGCGAGGATAGTAACGTGTTTCGAAGGTGCAGGTACAGCTTCAGAAAAAACATAACTAAAGTGGGCCGGAGTTAACAGGCGTAACTCCCGAGTGAACGATACGTTACCCACTTTAATACTCGTTATGTGCTTTGATTATGCAGATAAACGTGCGCGACCTTTTGCACGACGATTTGCAAGAATCTTACGACCATTTTTAGTTGCCATGCGAGCACGGAAACCATGTGAACGAGCGCGTTTTAAATTGCTTGGTTGAAATGTTCTTTTCATTACCTAAGTCTCTACTTTATAGTTTAGTTAAACACAATGCGTGAAAAATGTTGTTACCGGCTGAACATATACCACTATATAAATATAGGTTCGATTAAGCCAATGACGTGAAATTCATCAATACCGCTGTAAAAGGACGCGCAATAATAGAGATCTAATCACGTTTTGTCAATGCTTAATGCACCGTTTATTACATAAATCGCGCAGAAAATGATCAACATTATTCGTTATCTATTATAGACCATTATATTTATCGTAACTAAATACGCTTTAGCCACAATTTAAGCGTTTATTTCGTTTTTATGTGCCAAAATATTTGCCTGCGTTGGATAATTATAATCGTTTGTTATTTATCCACAGCGTTAATTTTTAATGCTATTTATGAATCCTGTTTATACCCCTAAATATCTCATTACCCTCTGATTTAGAGACAATATTTAGCTTCTATTGATTTTTTATCCACAAGTAAAAATATAATAAATACAGACGCTTAACACCTAGAGCTATATTATTTATTGTTTGGGCTGTGGATAGGCGTATAATTAGCCACAGATAATAATTATAAAGGGTTTGATATGCAACTTTGGGAGCAGTGTCTAGAGCGTTTATCGCTTGATTTAGATGCGCAGCAATTTAATATGTGGATAAGACCATTACAGGCTGATTTGCAATTAGAAGAAGGACAATTAATAGCCATCACACTTTTTGCACCAAATCGTTTCGTGCTTGATTGGGTCAGAGATAAATACCTTAATCAAATTTCTCATTTAATGAGTGAATATCATTCTGGCCCGGGTGAGCCCCCTAAGTTAATATTGGATGTCTTCGCCAAACGTTCAAATCAATCAAATACGCCTTTATCTTCAGGCGTTTCCAATTCTTCAATCCAAACGAGTATGCCCGCCGCTACCCAACCAAAAGCGCCTGTCGTTTCTGTTGCTGCGACGGCAGATAACCCACCGATGGTATCGCAATATAAAAGTAATATTAATCCTAATTACCAATTTGATAATTTTGTTGAAGGTAAGTCAAATCAGTTAGCGCGAGCTGCTGCGACGTCTGTGGCAAATGATCCTGGTGGTGCATATAATCCTTTATTTATTTATGGCGGTACAGGTTTAGGTAAAACTCACTTGTTACATGCGGTAGGGAATGGGATTGCTGCGACTAAACCCAATGCCAAGATTGTATATATGCATTCTGAGCGTTTCGTCCAAGATATGGTTAAGGCATTACAAAATAATGCGATTGATGATTTTAAACGGTATTATCGTTCGGTCGACGCATTATTGATTGATGATATCCAATTTTTTGCAGGCAAAGACCGTTCACAAGAAGAATTTTTTCACACATTTAATGCTTTGTTAGAAGGTAACCAACAGATTATTCTTACGTCTGACAAATACCCTAAAGAAATTGTCGGGGTAGAAGACCGCCTTAAATCACGGTTCGGTTGGGGGTTAACGATAGCTATTGAGCCTCCGGAATTAGAAACTCGTGTTGCTATATTAATGCGCAAGGCAGAAGAAAATAAAATTAAACTCCCCAATGAGGTTGCCTTCTTTATCGCGAAACGTTTACGTACAAATGTACGTGAATTAGAAGGTGCTTTAAATAGGGTAATTGCTAATGCTAATTTTACTGGGCGTGAGATAAGTATTGATTTTGTTCGTGAAGCATTACGTGATTTATTAGCGTTACAAGATAAATTAGTAACTGTGGATAATATTCAAAAGACAGTCGCTGATTATTACAAAATTAAAGTTGCTGATATATTATCCAAACGCCGAAGTCGAAGTGTTGCTCGTCCAAGACAAATGGCTATGGCACTTGCTAAGGAATTGACGAATCACAGTTTACCTGAAATTGGTAATGGATTTGGGGGCAGAGATCACACGACGGTCTTGCATGCTTGTCGAAAAATCGAACAGTTAAAAGAAGAAAGTCATGATATTAAAGAAGACTACAAGAATTTAATTAGAACTTTGTCTTCTTAAGCATTAGAATGGCATAATGAAATAACGCTTACAGCCAATGAGATCCTGACCATGAAATTTACGATCAGCCGTGAACAATTTTTACAACCGTTGCAATTAGTTTCTGGCGCAATTGAACGACGCCATACTCTACCAATTTTATCTAATATTTTATTAGTCGTAAAAGATGGTATGTTAACTTTAACGGGAACAGATTTAGAAGTAGAACTCATTTCTCATTTAGCTTTATCATCTGAAGGTTATGAAGAAGGTGAGATTACTGTCCCGGCTAAAAAATTAGTAGATATATGTCGTGGTCTTTCTGACGGGAATGATATTACGTTTCAGGTTGATGGTAATAAAGCGACGATACGTTCAGGTCGTGGGCGTTATACTCTTTCTACGTTAAATGCAGCTGATTATCCAAACTTAGAAGATTGGCAAGCAGACGTTGAGTTTGTTATTTCGCAAAGTGATTTAAAGCATTTAATTGATAGCACTAGCTTTGCGATGGCACAGCAAGATGTGCGTTATTACTTAAACGGAATGTCATTAGAAACTGAAGAAAACAATATTCGTACGGTTGCGACTGATGGTCACCGTTTAGCGTTATGTAATTTAGCGTATACGACGGATACACTTCCAGTTCGTCAGGTGATTATTCCTCGTAAAGGCGTACTTGAAATTAACCGCTTGATTGAATCAAATGATAGTTCGGTTAAAATTAAAATTGGTTCTAACCATATTAGTGTCAAGTCTGCAGATTTTGTTTTTACCTCTAAATTGGTTGATGGACGTTTTCCTGATCACCGTCGTGTATTACCGAAAGAAACCACTAAAGCAGTCATTGCAAATAAAGACGTAATGAAAAAAGCATTTAGTCGTGCATCTATTTTATCAAATGAAAAATTTCGTGGTGTTCGATTAAACTTATCCGCTGGTGAGTTGAAGATTACCGCCAATAACCCTGAGCAAGAAGAAGCAGAAGAAATTGTAGATGTTAACTATCAAGGTGAAGATCTTGAAATTGGCTTTAATGTGGCATATTTGATTGATGTCATGAATGCATTAAAAACTGATGATGTTAAGTTCAACTTATCGGATTCAAACGCCAGTGCACTCATTGAAGACGCCATGGATAGTTCGGCATTATACGTCATCATGCCAATGCGTCTTTAGTCATTAGCTTGAATTTATTATGAAACTGGACAAAGTCCAGATCTCGCAATTTCGAAACATTGGATCTGCGACTATTTATCCCTCACCACATCTTAATGTGGTGGTGGGGCAAAACGGCAGCGGTAAATCTTCCTTTTTAGAATCTCTACATTATCTTGGTTTTGGTCGTTCTTTTCGCACCAATAAACACCGTTCTGTTATTCAATCTACACATTCACAATTTAGTGTATTTGCAGAGTGCACTGATAATAAAAACGAAACTCATAAAATTGGATTAATGCGTAACAGCAAAGACGAGTTTTTATGTAGTATTAACGGCGAACGTTCGCAACGTTTAGCTAATTTAGTCTCCTATATTCCTGTGCAAATATTCACACCGCAATCGACAGATCTATTATTGGGTTCGCCAACACAGCGAAGACGATTCTTAGATTGGGGATTGTTTCACGTGGAACAATCTTTTTATGACCTATCTATTAGCTATGCGAAAGTACTCAAACAACGTAATGCATTATTGAAAATGCAACAAACTGGTAAAAAAATAGACAGTATCCAATTAGATTATTGGAGCCTCCAGTTGGCGATATATGGTGAAAAGATAGATGAGGATAGGCAAAAGTATATTTCTGCGCTTAAATTGATATTTAAACGCATTTCAGAGCAATTTTTACCTGAGTTTTCCCTAGAAATTTCGTATAATCGGGGTTGGGATAAATCGATTGATTTCATTTCTGCTTTACAAGAAAAAACAACGTATGATTCGCGTATGGGATTTACCTCAGTAGGTATTCACAAAGCAGATATAAAAATTAAAGCAGATGGTATCATTGCTATTGAACGTTTATCTCGAGGACAATTACGTATGCTGGTAGCAGCATTACAATTATCCCAAACGTTACATTTATTTGAAACCACCAATAAGTCAGGCATTTTTTTGTTAGACGATATTGGTGCAGAGTTAGATTTGGATAAACGTAAAAACTTTATCGAAGCGCTCTTGGCAACAAACACGCAATTGTTTGTAACAGCAATCGAGAAATCACATCTTCCGTTTGTTGAAGAATATAATGATAAGAAAATGTTTCACGTGGAACATGGCCACGTTGAAGAGGAGCAGTGAGTATATGGCTGAAGAAAATAATTATGATTCGTCCAGTATCAAAGTCCTAAAAGGACTTGATGCAGTACGTAAACGTCCAGGTATGTATATTGGTGACACCGATGATGGCACTGGTTTACACCACATGGTGTTTGAAGTAGTAGATAACTCTATTGATGAAGCCTTAGCGGGTCATTGTTCCGATATAAAAATCAAAATTCACACAGACAATTCTGTTTCGGTATCGGATGATGGGCGCGGTATTCCAACGGAGATTCATGAGGAAGAGGGTATATCTGCAGCCGAAGTCATCATGACAGTACTTCACGCAGGTGGTAAATTTGATGATAACTCATATAAAGTATCAGGCGGTCTTCACGGTGTGGGTGTATCGGTAGTTAATGCATTATCACACAAGTTGCGTTTACGTATTAAACGTCGTGGTAAAGTATTCGAACAAGAATACATTCATGGTGTCCCAAGTGAGCCATTAGCAGCTGTTGGTGATACGACGTCTACAGGTACTGAAATTCGTTTCTGGCCAAGTGAAGATACTTTTACTAATATCTTATTTCATTACGAAATATTAGCTAAACGTTTGCGCGAACTATCGTTCCTAAATTCGGGTGTATCTATAATTCTAGAAGACGAGCGCGATGGTAAAAAAGACCACTTCAAATATGAAGGTGGGATTCAAGCGTTTGTTGAATACTTAAACCAAAACAAAACACCTGTGCATCAAAAACCATTTAACTTCAACATTGAGCGTGAAGATGGTATTGCTGTTGAAGTATCAATGCAATGGAATGATTCGTTCCAAGAAAACATCTATTGTTTTACTAACAACATTCCACAACGTGATGGTGGAACTCACTTAGCTGGTTTCCGTTCAGCACTCACTCGAACATTAAATACTTTTATGGAAAAAGAAGGATTTAATAAGAAGAACAAAAACTCGACTAGTGCGACAGGTGATGATGCTCGTGAAGGATTAACTGCAGTCATTTCAGTGAAAGTCCCTGATCCAAAGTTCTCATCACAAACTAAAGACAAGTTAGTTTCGTCTGAAGTTAAATCAGCGGTAGAGTCTGCAATGGGTGAAACATTGACAGAGTATCTATTAGAAAATCCAGCTGATGCAAAAATCATAGTGGGTAAGATTATTGATGCGGCACGCGCACGAGATGCGGCACGTAAAGCGCGTGATATGACTCGTCGTAAAGGTGCATTAGATTTAGCTGGCTTACCAGGTAAGCTTGCTGATTGCCAAGAAAAAGACCCAGCATTCTCTGAACTCTATATAGTGGAAGGAGATTCTGCGGGTGGTTCTGCTAAACAAGGACGTAATCGTAAAAACCAAGCGATTCTGCCATTGAAAGGTAAAATACTAAACGTAGAGAAAGCCCGTTTTGATAAAATGTTATCATCACAAGAAGTTGCAACGTTAATCACTGCATTAGGTTGTGGTATTGGTCGTGATGAATATAATCCAGAAAAACTACGTTATCACAGCATCATCATTATGACCGATGCTGATGTCGATGGATCTCACATTCGTACATTATTGCTAACATTCTTCTTCCGTCAAATGCCTGAAATTATTGAACGTGGTTATATCTATATTGCACAGCCACCGTTGTATAAAATTAAGAAAGGTAAACAAGAACAATACTTAAAAGATGACGAAGCACTTAATGCATATTTAACATCGATTGCTGTAGATAACTCATCATTATTTACTGCAGAAGGCGCACCAGCAATTACTGGTGTAGCACTAGAAACATTGGTATTACAGTATCAAGCAGCAGATAAAATGATCGCTCGTATGCATCGTTTAATGCCTGTAGATATACTTAATCAGTTAGTTTACTCTGAAACATTAAGTACCAGTGACTTTAGCGATGAAGCGAAGCTGCAAGCATTTACTACTTCCTTTGTAAATCAGATGACCAGTGATGAATCTGATGGTGCAACGTATTTAGGGGAAGTACTAAAAGACGAAGAGTTTAATCGTTTCTATATTAAGTTGACGATGCGTATGCACGGTATCGATTACAACTACAATATCGATTATGATTTTGTAGAGTCGAGCGAATACAAAAAGATTGCAGCCCTTAACGATGCAATAAATGGCATGATGAGTGATGGTGCGTATATCCAACGTGGTGAACGTACACAAGCTATAGAATCATTTAAAGAAGCGTTAGAGTGGTTAATGCATGAAGCTAAACGTGGTCAATATATACAGCGTTATAAAGGGTTAGGGGAAATGAACCCGAGTCAGTTATGGGAAACGACAATGGATCCTGATTCACGTCGTATGTTGCAAGTTAAGATTGAAGATGCGATAAGTGCGGATCAATTGTTTACCACATTAATGGGTGATCATGTTGAACCTCGCCGTCACTTTATTGAGGCAAACGCGCTAAATGTTGAAAACTTAGACGTGTAACCGATAACAAGCAAAGTATCATAAGTAAGATACAAAAAAGCCTTTTACTGATTATTTATAGTAAAAGGCTTTTTTATGGGACGTGTATTTTTACTAGATAAAAATAGCTATTCGTAGTTAGATATCTATTCTAGAAATGATTAATGTAGGATTACCGTTAGATAACAGTTTAAATCTATAAGTCCCTGTTTCTGAAGGGATAAATTGAAGATTGTGCGATCCGGAAATACATACAAGATCACGCTTTTGCCCTTGAGCTATTGGTGTGTCAGGTGTATCGGCACCACAATTAAGTTCACTTGTATAATTACTATCAGCAAAACGAAAATCATAAGGCTGTCCGTCGGCAATTAATTTAACATCAACATAATATCCATCAGCCCCAGAGATGACTTTATAGGCTGGTTCTGCTTCCCACCAATTAAAAATCCCCCGTAAATATAAGGCTTCATAATTGATAAGGGGTGTTGTAGAAACATCAGGAAAATACTCCCTGATGTTTACATTAGATGCGCAACCGCTGAGAGTGATCACAGCTGCAAGCATTACCAGTCGAAATTTTTGAGAAAGCATATTACAGCATGGACCCTTTATTTGTTCGCTAAAACAGAAATATCTGCAGTAGATAAGAACAATGCACGAAGTTGTAACAATAACGCTAAGCGGTTTTGACGTAATGACGCATCATCACTCATGACCATAATGTTATCGAAAAATGCATCAACCGAATCTTGCAACTGCGCTAATGAAGTTAAAATGGACGTGTAGTCATTGGTAACTAACGCTACATTAACTGTAGTTTGTTGTTGGGTAATTTGCTGATATAAATCACGTTCTTGTGGTTCATTCAGTAACGATTCATTCACGCTTGAATTGTCAGTTACTTCATTCTTCGCCAGAATGTTAGCAACACGTTTATTAGCCGCAGCTAGTGCTTGGGCTTGCGGGAGTGCTTTAAACGCGGCTACGGCATGTACACGAGCAGCAAAATCTGTTGGTTTTGAAACATTTCGTGCACTGACGGCTTGGATCACGTCTGTATCTATCCCTTGGTCTTGATACATCGCACGGAAACGACCTAGAACAAATTCAACCGCATTATCTAATGTGTCGATATTCGTCAACTTGTCGCCATAGGTGGAAACTGCAAATGCTAATAACTCGCGTACATCTAAATTATAGCTACGCTCTGTAATTATACGTAACACACCAATAGCTGCACGGCGAAGGGCAAATGGGTCTTTGTCACCTTTAGGTAACATGCCAATACCAAAAATACCGGCGAGTGTGTCTAATTTATCTGCTAAGGCAACAGCGGAACTGACATCAGTAGAAGGTAATGCATCACCGGAATGACGAGGCATATATTGCTCAGCAATGGCTTGTGCAACACTGGTATCTTCGCCATCATTCAACGCATAGTATTTACCCATTACACCTTGTACGTCAGGAAACTCCATAACCATTTCAGTCATTAAGTCTGTTTTAGCAAGTAAACCGGCACGTGCAGCATGGTCAGCATTCGCACCAATT